>Ga0160443_100041_pt1 | contig 309778 bp, 276 predicted proteins | sample HID1972I_E1MG_FD_108244 | JGI IMG/M metagenome (GOLD analysis project Ga0160443, IMG submission 108244) | Enriched pill bug-associated microbial communities from UW Madison campus, WI, USA - HID1972I_E1 MG | ecosystem: Host-associated > Arthropoda: Insects > Digestive system > Unclassified ...
AAAGCTTCGCATCCGATGCGGCCGCGATAGGACCCGAAATCATTCCCACAACACTGGCAGAAGCCGTCAAGGCGGACGTCGTCTTTTTGGCTGTGCGTTTTGAATCGCACCCGGATGTCGCAATATACCCCGTCGTTCCTTTTTAAGGGCAAAATCACTTGGGTAAGTGGTGGACCCGAAGAAATACAACCCGTAGCAAATAAGCAGATTTATAAAGGCGCCGTTGTGGTCTTGATCGGTCCCAGAACATTCTCAGCGGCCGAAGACTTTCTGGTTGCTTTTGATAATGCGCAAAGAGGCACAAAAATAGGCTTGCCCACTGCTGGTAGCACAGGTCAGCAGATTTATTTTGATCTTCCCGGTGGCGGTTTTGCCAGGGTGTGTGCAAAGAAAGATACCTATCCTGATGGTAAGGCTTTTGTGGGAAAAGGCATGATACCAGATGTAAAGGTGAATGTTAACCTCGACGACATACAGGAAGGACGGGATGTGACCCTTTATAAGGCATTGAACATCACCAGAAAGCAAATTCGGAGTGTATTGGGTGGAAGTGGGGAAATGCGTACGAGCATCCAAAATTTGGAAAAATGATAGCCAAAATGTTGCATATCCGCCAAATAACAAAATTGAAATATGATGATTTGAAACAACTGACCGATGAAATTTGAATTATGTCGGAAATTGGTAAGCCTTCTTTATTGGTCCTGGAGACTTTTCATAAACGTAATGATGTGATCAATTTCTTTATCGGAAAGTTGTAGGCTATCTTCGGAGAGCGTCAGGTTTTCCAATTCGAAGCCCAACCCAACGGGCCCGGCATTATTGTAAAACTCCATAACTTCTTCTAATGTGGCATAAATGCCATTGTGCATATAGGGAGCGGTTTGACCAATGTTGCGAACTGTGGGCGTTTTGAAGGCATGTTTGTAAGAATCGATTCCTACAATGTCGTACCATCCCCTATCGGGATCGATGATCGAATCAGTTACAGACCGTGGAACACCGATCACTTCGGCTTCACTCCCCATGTACTTCGGAGGGGTAATGCCACTAAACAGCGGAACAAAATGGCAGGTGGCACATTTGGCTTTACCCATAAACAAGTTAAAACCATCTATTTCTTCTTCGTTCAATGCTTCCTTTTTGCCCTGCATATAGTGATCAAACCTGCTATTGAGCTTGGTTAGACTGCGTACATAAGACGCCAATGCATTGGCTACCTCAAAAGGTTGTACTTCTTTTTCCATTCTGGAAGGGAATGCTTTATCAAACAATTGCTGGTAGTTTGAATCCCGACTCAGGTATGCACTGATTGCTTGAAGGTCTCCATCCATTTCATCTTTATTCTGGATGACATTCAGGGCCTGGTCCTCCAGGGTTAACGTGCGCATGTCATAAAAGTAGTTCGATTGCAATGCCGCATTGAGAAGGGTAAGCGTATTCCGGGGTAAATGTGTGTTCTTCTCGTGGATGTGTGTATTGGTGGCCATCCCGTCGGTAAAGCCGAATTTGGCATTATGGCAGGTAGCGCAACTTCTGCTACCGTCTCCGGAAAGACGTCGGTCATAAAACAGCGCTTCTCCTAATTGGGCTTTCGCTTCGGTAAGGTAATAACTGTTGCCGGGAGCAAAGGCATTGATGTTAAAAGCATCGGGATCGAAAAGCGTTTGTGCCTCTTGATTCAGCAGACGATTGTAATGCATTTTTCCTTCGGGAAAATTTTCTTCCAGTTGCGCAATTCCTGTACTTATTTTATTGGCGTATGCCGTAATGAATGTTGCCCGGTTGAAGGTGTTAAAATCGGGATTGTCTTCGAGGTAGTCGATCGCCCCTTCGATGGTTTTGATCAGCTTGCTGTCCTTTGCATCGATATATGGGAGGAGTACTTCGCGTAAGCTTTTTAGACTCGTAGCAGATTCTTGCATACTGTGGAGCGTGAGCGGATTGTCGTACCCCGTTATCCCCGTCGCGATTATTCTAAATAGGTGGAGTTTTGCTGCGTCCAAAATCCGCCAATCGGCCAGCGTATGATCGGTGAAATAAGATTGCAGATAGCCGGTGTTTTCTTCTAAAAGGACTACTTCGTCAATAAAGGCGTCTTGGTTGGTGTGATCGTACTTCGGAAACAAATACGCCTCAATGACCTGGAGCCCTCTCGGATCAATCGCATAAGCCATAGAGGGGTCCATCAAATCGGCATTTTCCACTTCCTGGCGGGGTGGCCCATTTAGCCTCCGCGCCAATGGGGCGATAAAGTATTCGGCGGCCCATTCAAATTTTTTATACAACAAGCGTGCACTTAGAAAATGGGCTTGCAACATCTCTTCGTTACCGTCTTCCTTTTGTGTGTCCGGCAGTAAGCTGTCTCTGACAAAAAGATGAAAGTCGCTGATTTGTTTAAGGATTTGCTCCTGAATTTTTCGTTCACGGAGCACACGACTCTCATTTTTCTGTTTGATAGGCTCGTAAGACCCAGGTGAAAACTGAAGGGAACTCCCGATGCCGACAAGTGCAATCAGGATGTACAATATCATTTTGATGACCCGCATCGCAACGATCGCCTGATCCCGGTTACTTATGGAATTCTAAGGCTCCCCGAAAAGGATTGGCATTCTTATCCCGTTTAGAAAGCGGGTCTAACCCCCAACGGTGTTCAATAAAGGCGAGAATGCTCACCGTTTCATATTGCGTGGAGTCGACATACCCTTTTTTCGCAAAAGGCGAAATGATAATGGCTGGAATGCGCGATCCGGGACCAAAACGGTCGATAATTGGGGGAGCGACGTGATCCCACCATCCACCAAATTCATCGTAGGTAAGGATAACCAGGACATCATCAGCGTGTGGGCCTTCCATGACCGCATCGATCAGTTTGGCCGCGTGCGATTCCGAGGGATAAACGGCAGATGAGCCCGGGTGCTCATCATATCCTTGGCCAGGTTTGACAAAAGAGACACTTGGTAAATTCCCCTCTTTCGCTGCCTTTAGAAAATCATCTTGATCTTTTAAGTGCTTTTCACGTGCTTCGGTTCCAGGAGCGTATTTTTCAAAGTAAACGAAAGGCTCGTGATTGTATGCATAATTTGTTTTTTCTCCTGCAACGGCCTTATTCCACCCCTCGGAATACCAAGCCCAGGAGATATCCTTCTCACTTAAGCGCTCACCGATGGTCGGCATGCTCTGGGGTGGGAGCAGCTTGTTGATATCAACTTTAGCAGGATGAGGTGGATTTCTGGGAAGAACGTGGTTGACCGCATATTCATCGGGAGATACGACGCCGCTTTTGATCATTCTTCCGTTTTTATCAAGTTCTGCAATCATAGATTCCGGCGCATTATGCCAAACTGGAATCTCGGCAGAAATAAGAAAGACGTGATTAATGTATGAGCCGCCAAATACACTTTGGAAGAAATTATCGGCCAGGGTATACTTTTTGGCATAAGGATAAAGAGGTAGGTTTTTGGTTGTGTAATAGCCCATTGCCAGCCCCTTGGAATCGTTATGTAACGCAAACTGGTTCATCTTACCATCATTGATCTGCAGGATATTATGATAAAACTGATGGGTTACATCGGGTGTCGCTTTATCTGCCGCAACATATTGGTCTATATTGAAAATATCATTGGGTAAATCGGTCGGAAAAGAACTGTTTCTCGGAATCTCAGGAAGGTAATCGTAAGGTTCTCCATTTTCATCAACTTGAATAATGTTTTCCCTTTTTGCATTTTTTAACCCGTTGGCCCCTTCGAATTCACCGAACAGATTATCAAAGCTGTGGTTTTCCATATAAATTACTACCACATGATTGATTTTTTTGATGCCCTCTTCAAAAGAGATTTCAGATTTTTGGGCTTCTTCGGAATTTGTAGATCGGGTGGCGGCGCAGCCGACGACGAACCAAAGCGTCAAAATACTGATACTGATTTGTTTTCCTGTCATTTGTTAGCGTTTTACTATTCGGAGAATCTATTAGTCTGGTTCAAGACAACTTTAGGAGTTGTTTTTTTACCTTTAGCAAAGTTAATGATAATTTTCTTTTCTGAAATTTACATTCTTTTATAACCGTTCGCAAACTCAAACACGCCTTACCTTGTTATGTTAATGAAAACGCAATGATATGGAAGAGAAAATAAATGAATCAACGCCGCAACGTCCCGAGGGAGAACGTACCGTAGACGCAGCACTGGTGGGTATTGACCTGCCGAAGTTTATCGAGCAAATCAAAAAAGAATCTGCCTGGTTAAACGGTCCGCGAAATGCCATTACGGTCTTTAAATCCGAACGCTTGCGCATCGTATTGATCGCGTTGCATGCGGGAGCAGAAATGCCCACTCATACGGCCGAAGGGATGATCAGCGTGCAGGTGCTGGAAGGTCGTCTGCGTTTCGGTACCCAAGAGGAAACCCTACTGTTAACGCGGGGACAAATGATAGCCCTCCATGACCGGATACCACATAGTGTGTTGGCACTCGAAGAAAGTCTCTTCCTGCTCACGCTTGTACCAAATCCAAAAGCCGTATAATCCCTCCTATCTTTAAGAGGCGGGAAACCTTTTGTAGATTTTGGTGTTTATTTCAAATAAAAATAGATATCATGGATAAATTGAAGAAATTTGAATTGATGGAGAAAATCGTCCGCGAGTTGGAAGATTTGAAAAGAAGTGAACAAGCGGTGCTTGAGAAAATAGGAAAAATAGAGGTAGATAATATCGAATTGGGAGATAGTCGTTTGGAAAAGATATTGCCCGATATCTACCAGCGGACCGCCGAGAATTCGGATGCAATTACCGAAGTGCTGAATGCGTTCGCAGAAAAAACCGATGACTTCGGCACCAAAAATAACGTAGATCAACTCCGCCAGCAGCAGGAAATTGAGGGGAATCGAAATGCGTAGCCGATAACAAAAAAGTCCCGGTTGCCTACAGCCGGGACCTGTTTAAGTTTATAATTAGTTGGTTTGCGCAATAAATGTATGGATAATTTGCCGGCTTTGTCAAATAATTTATTCAAAAAAGTCAGTATTTTTTACCCTTATGATTTAACTGCCTGTTAATCAATTAAAATATAAGTACTGCCTGGGTTATCTATGAGCCGAAAAACTTATAGAAGTACAAGAGCTGATAGCAGATAGATTGTTGCCAATATGCCCAATTATGTGCGCCGGGACCAGTAATATAGGTGTGTGGGATGTTTCTGTCCAGCAGTTTCCGGTGCAATTGTTCATTCACACCATAGAAGAAATCACTTGTACCGCAGTCAATCACCAATGCTAGTTTATCCGGTGTGAGTCTATGTAATTGATTGATAACCGTATGCGCGTCCCATCTTTCAGGATAATCCGCATAGCTGCCTAGACGTTTGGCCATATCCCAGTTGAGCGGAAACGGACGGATATCCACTCCACCGGCCGTGCTGCCTGCCGCACCATAGACATCTAGATGCCGCATCGCGAGATACAGCGCACCATGTCCGCCCATGCTTAACCCCGAAATCGCCCGTCCATTACGACTCCGTTTGGTCTTATAGTTGGCATCTACCCAATCCACCAATTCCCGGGATATAAAGGTTTCGTATTGGAACGAGTCGTCTACCGGACTATCCCAATACCAGCTGCCGAATCCCCCATCTGGGCACACAATCATGAACCGGTACCGATCGGCGATATCTTTTATTTCCGGAGCATTGGTTACCCAGTCGGCGTAATTGCCACTGTAGCCATGCAACAGGTATACAACGGGTAACGAATCGAGAGAATCGTAGTCTTCGGGTACGACCACCACGGTTTTGATCGGTTTGTTCATGGCGCGGCTGTTTATCGCTACCGTGTCCACTTCAGCGGCGTAAACATCCGCTACGCACCACATCGCCAGCAAGCTGAATAAATAGTTTTTCATTTAGTTTTTTTCTGTGATTAATACCTGTCGCCGGTAAAAATACAAAATAGCATTCAAACCCAACACTGCCTCACTCAGTGTGTAATAACCATGGCCAGTCCGCGAAAAGGCGATGGCTTCTCCCTGTGGTTCGGGAGAATAGGGCAAACGGGTGGGCGGCCGGTTCAACGCGTCGGGTACGGATTCTCCTGGTTTCCGTTGCCAGTAAAAAACATCCAGAAGGTTTTTTATCAGTATTTCCATCCCGTCCGCACGGATATCAGCCGAGGTGATGAATGTATAGGGTATCGCTCCTACACGCATTAAAACCAATGTATCTGTCGGCATTTCCGGAAGAACTGTTCGATAGATGCCCGCGTGCAGCTCCCGCTTGCTGATCAGGTAGAGGTACTTGTCTATCGGATCGAAAAATAGCGATTCGGCATCACGCGGACCGTTTTCATACTTCAACACAAACGTGGCAATACTCGTCTCCGGAATCGTGTCAACACGTGCGGTCGCACCGGTTGCCACGGGTTCTTCCAGCATATGCACCTTGATGCAGGGATGGTGGCTTTTATTGTCACCGATATCCGCTATCAACAGGTAACTCCGGCCTGAGCGTTCCATCGTACCGATATCTTCCCAATCGCGGGCATTCACTCCCTGCAGGTAATAGGTAGCCTTGAGCCGCGCTGAATCATCGATCAGAAATATCCGGGCGGCATCACCGCTGTCATTGTGTGTCCAAAGAAACCCTGGATTTTTTGAAGAAGCTACCAAACCTGAGGCTTCATTGATTTCTGTAGCGGTAATCTTACCTTTCGCATGGCCGGATGCAAACGGGGCATTTCCCTGCCCCCATGCCATAATTGTCACTAGGTTGCTGAATATAAACGATGCAAGTTTGAGATGCCAGGCCATGCGGGCAAAATACAAATTAAATTTACCAAAAAACATTTTGTCTATCTTTGTCTCTTAAATGCCACATAAATGAATGTACACCAATTTTACGACGAAGGACTGGCACATGCATCCTACGCTGTCATCAGCAGAAACCAGATTGCACTGATAGATCCCGGGCGAAACCCAAAACCTTATCTTGATTTTGCGGCCAATCATCATGCGCGGATATCGGCCATTATCGAAACCCACCCACATGCGGATTTTGTCAGCTCACACGTCGAACTGTACGAATTAAACGAAGCTCCCATTTATACCAGTAGCCTTGCCGGCGCCGGATACCCTCATATACCCTTTGACGAGGGCGACCGCATTCCGTTGGGTAGTGTACAATTACAGGCAATTCACACCCCGGGCCATTCTCCGGATAGCATTAGTGTCCTGTTGTTGGACGAACAGGGACATCCCCATGCAATTTTCACCGGCGACACTTTATTTGTAGGAGATGTGGGCCGACCGGACCTTCGGGAGAACGTCGGAAACATCGGGGCCGAAGCCCGGACCCTGGCCGGGCAATTATATCGTACCACACGTGAAAAACTGATGAAGCTTCCACACGACGTGTTGGTCTATCCCGCTCACGGGCCGGGCTCACTCTGCGGAAAAAACATCGGCAAGGACCTGGAAAGCACTATTGGCCGGGAAATCCGTGAAAACTATGCGCTGCAACCCATGAGCGAAGATGCGTTTGTAACGCTGGTACTGGACCAGCTTCCCTTTGTGCCTAAATACTTTGCATACGATGTGATGCTCAATAAGCAGGGGGCGGATGCTTTCTTGGCGAGTCTGGAGGCAATTCCTACGCTTACAGGGCCTCAGGAGATGGGATCTCAAACACTCATTGTCGATGGTCGTCCTGCAGAACAGTTCCGATCCGGTCACATTCCGGGAGCGATCAACATACCCGACGGACTGCGATTCGAGACATGGTTGGGATCGGTCATCAGTCCGGACGAGACATTCTATCTACTGGCAGAGAGTGCCGGACAACAGAGAAAGCTGCTTGAAAAAGCGGCTAAAATTGGTTACGAACGGTTGATCGTGGCAACGCTGGTCATTACGGATGGCCCTTTGGAGTCGGTACCTTTTGATCCGCGCCACTTCGCAGACCATCAACAGGAATATACCATCGTGGATATTCGAAATCGCCAAGAGTCGGGTTCAAAAATATTTGAAAGCGCCCTGCAGATCCCCCTGCCCGAACTTCGCGAGCGTTTACACGAAATTCCTACAGATAAACCGATTGCGGTACATTGTGCGGGTGGGTACCGGTCGGCGATTGGTTCCAGCATCTTGGCGGCTTCATTCACCCATACGCCCGTGCAGGATATCAGTACGAGTATTTCGGATTTTGATCACGCCAGCTGATGTGGAAGTTATTCGTGATGACACAGTTGATTGGTGGAAATCTACACCAGGATTCGACGATCAATGCTGAATTTGCCGATCGGCTTAACAGCGTATACCGCCATAGTGTAACTGCCGTGACAGTCGATGAGCTACCGGCGCTGATCAAACAGGGTGCTATCCTGTTAGATACACGCGAAGACGATGAATTTGAGGTTAGCCACATCCGGCACGCACACCCTGTGGGCTACATTTGGTTTGATATGCGCAACGTATACGACATTCCAAAAACCGACACGTTAGTCGTATACTGTGCAGTTGGCAATCGAAGTGAGCGGATCGGTGAAAAGCTTCAGAAAGCAGGCTATCGGCACGTTTATATGCTATTCGGCGGCATATACGAATGGGTCAACCAGGGAAACCCAATCTATAATAAGCAAGATATACAGACCACCGAGGTCCACGTGTACGACAAAAACTGGTCGCGATGGTTGGAAGCAGGTTCGCCTGTTTATTAACGTGCCGGATTACGCAATCGAATATGCTTTGGCAGCCAGATAACGCTCTGCTTCCAACGCAGCCATACAGCCTGTTCCCGCTGCGGTAACGGCTTGCCTGTAGATGTGATCCTGTACATCCCCACAGGCAAATACTCCTTCAATGTTTGTACTTGTACTGTCCGGTTTGGTAATCAGGTAACCGTTTGTATCCATATCCAAGATTCCCTGGAACAGCTCTGTATTCGGCTTATGACCAATGGCAACAAAAAATCCGGTAACCGGCAACACATTTTCTTCTAGCGTTTGGTTGTTGTATACCAGCACCCCAGTCACATTCTGCCCATCCCCCACAATCTCTTTCGCTTCCGTATTGTAATGGATTTCGATATTGGCCGTATTCAATACGCGGTGCTGCATTGCTTTTGATGCCCGGAATTCATCCCGCCGCACCAGCATGTGCACTTTTTTGGCGAGCTTCGCCAAGTAAGTTGCTTCTTCGGCTGCCGTGTCACCCGCACCTACAATCGCCACGTCCTGGCCTTTGAAAAAGAAGCCATCGCACACGGCACAGGCAGATACACCGAAGCCATTGTACTTCTGCTCGCTTTCAAGCCCCAGCCATTTGGCAGTAGCACCCGTAGCAATGATTACGGTATCAGCCGTCAGGGTTTGCTCACCGTCAACGACAACCTTATGCACATCGTCCGAAAAATCCACCGAGGTAATGTAACCAAAGCGTATATCGGTTCCGAAACGCTCCGCCTGTTTCCGGAAATCTTCCATCATTTGTGGCCCCTGAATACCATCCGGATAGCCCGGAAAGTTCTCCACCTCTGTAGTCTGTGTGAGTTGACCACCGGGCACGATGCCCGTATACAATACGGGCTTCAAATCCGCCCGGGCTGCATAGATCGCAGCGGTATAGCCCGCGGGACCGGAACCGATGATCAGGCAATTTATATGTTCGTGTTCTTGTGACATGGTATGAAGTCAAAAATCAAAAATCGATAGTTAAGTTAATAGTTAAAACTAAAAACGCACAAAGATAATGGATTCGGCGAATCCATTCAACATCCGTATGTCATTTCCCGAACTTCGCCTGTAGGTTCTTTAGCATATCATCTGTAATCGGCCCCGACTTTTGCTTCTTTTGGGCTTGCTCCGGACGGTAAGGTTTATTGGGTTGTTTCTCGGGGCGACGGGGTGCAGCCGGAGTAGTAGCCTGGCTGGCTGTCTCCCGTTGTGTTTGGCGCTGTTCCTTCTGTTTGGCACGGAAGCGCTGCCATACGTTATCCAGGCACTTTTTGGTATATAACGGGAAATCGCCCTGCATCATCCAGGAATAATAGCTGGGCTCCATCGAAAACACTTCTTCGACCGATCGGCCTTTGTGCTTTCCGAAATTGAATACCTCTTCTCCTTGTTCGTTGAAGACCATCCGTCCTGCAAAGTCCACCGGACGGCTCAGGTTGGTAAACCGGTGCAGCGCTTCTACATCATTAACCACAGGAATGCTCTTATTGCCCGCCTTATCCTCCCATTCTGTGTTTTCATACCGATCCAGTTGGGATTTCAGCACTTCATACGTGGCACGGACATCGTCCTCGGCGCTGTGGGCATTATCGAGGTCGCTGCCGCAATAAAATCGATAAGCGGCCTTCAGTGTACGCTGCTCCATCTGGTGGAAAATATTCTGAACGTCCACAAAAAGTCGACCCTCCAGCGAAAAATCTACCCCGGCGCGTAGAAATTCCTCCATGAGCATCGGGATGTCAAATTTGTTTGAGTTGTACCCCGCGAGGTCCGCATCACCGATAAAAGCAGCAAATTCCTCGGCAACCTCCTTAAATGTAGGTGCTTCTTTAATGTCTTCGTCATAAATCCCATGGAACATCGACGACTCCATTGGAATCGGAATCTCCGGATTTATTTTCATTGTTTTCACGGTTTCAGTGCCTTCGGGCGAAATCTTTAAGATGGAAATTTCAACGATTCGATCCGTAGATAGATTCACGCCGGTGGTTTCCAGATCAAAAATAGCCAACGGACGTTTCAATTTAAGGTTCATGCTTTATCTGCTTTGCGGAATACGTTAGGTCGTGATATATGATTAATTGAAGATCAGCTCAATAGTATAATTCCCAACAGAATACCCACCGCCATAATTACATAAAGCAGTATCTCATTTCCGGCAAAACGTTTATATCTCGTCCAGAAGCTATAGTCTTCTTTCTCCGGTTGTTGGATTTCCATTGCGGAGCAAAGGTAAGCAATATTTCTTATCCCGCCTATAATTCGTATTCCAACGGTTCACAGAAAATACCTGCATTTACTAACAGTTGGGCGATTGTTTCCGGACGGAGGCCATGGGCTTCTATCCGGAGAACCTTATCGCAATCTTCCAAATCAAATGTCCAACGTTTAATTGACAGAACGCGTTCAAAAAGCGTACGGACTTGCTGAACGTGCCGCTGTGTGCTTACATTAGTCTTATAAATGAATATGTCAGTCATTGTCTAGGGTGTTATTTGGTTTCACCTTGATTGTCATTTCTCTCGGCATCCGTGTCGATATCTGTGTCCGGTTCTAACTCCCAGTTACACCATTTTCTCCGCATATAGGCCTTAAATCGCTCCTTATCTGTTTCGTCCATCCGATCTAATCTCCTGCGCATTGCCGCTTTGTTCCATCGCGGACCGCCGCGTTTTGGACCGCCTCCTGCGAATCCGAATAGCAGTTTACAGAGAATGAATAAAGCCATGGACTGCCACAGGTTGATGGCACTGACCCCGAACAATGCCGGCAAGGTGTAATTCCAAAGGTGCATCACCACAAAACTTACCAGGAAGAGGAACCCAATGGCAATAATGGGGATAAAAACAAACCGTATCTTACTTCTGAATAATTTTTTCATCTTTTTCTTATTTTAGCTTACCTGTTATTTTATCGTTAATTCATCATAAAAGATCTTCAATCGTTTCCTGAGGTGTAATACCGCGTAGTGCTTACGCGATACCAATTTACCCGTTGGTTCTCCGGTGATTTCAGCAATCTCCGCAAAAGACAGGTGTTCCAATTCATGCCAGATAAACACTTGCTTTTGCGCAGATGGGAGTTCATCCAGGGCCTGCCACAACCGCTGCCAGGCCATGCGCTCTTGATACGCTGTCTCCGGATTATCGTCGGCCACAGGCGTGAACTTGTCAGATGACACATCCCCTCCGTCGGGATCCACCGGGGGATTCCACGTCGATTCGGATTTCTTCCGCCTTTTGTCGATGATCTTGTTTTTTGCCACCCGATACAACCAGCCCCCCAGTTGTTCTACCGGCCGCGTATTGATCACTGCACTCAGTTGGTACCATACATCCTGCAGGATATCCTCTGCGTCGGCATCGTTGCTCACATGGTTCCTAATGAAGCCGCGCAACCCTTTTCCGTACGAAGTGACGGTTGCCGTTATTTTACCTTGCTTTTCATTAGTCATTTTCCATGCACTTGATGAAGACTTTTAATCCTTTGTTTTCTATAGACGAATGAACCCCGGAAACATTTCAAAAAAATTTCACTTTTCTTCTATCCCCATCTAAAACTGAATGTTTGTACCTTTGCACCATGCAAGTGTATTTTGATAACGCCGCCACGACGGCCCTAGATCCGCAGGTAATTAAGGCCATGGTTGAAACCATGGAGCTGAACTATGGAAATCCCTCGTCTATCCATGCACATGGGCGACAGGTAAAGACTATTGTGGAGCGGGCCCGCAAAACCGTGGCGGGATTGTTAAACACTTCGCCTTCGGAAATTTTCTTCACGTCGGGTGGCACCGAAGCCGACAATACCGCCATTGTTAGGGGTATTACTGACCATGGCATTTCACACGCCATCACTTCGCCTTTGGAACACCATGCCGTATTGCACACGTTGGAAGCACTTGAAAAACAGGGAACCGTTAAACTGACCCTGCTCAACGTGGATGAGAAAGGTCACGTGGACTTACAACAATTGGAACACATGCTGAAAGACAACCCCCGTTCGTTTGTGTCGCTAATGCACGCCAATAACGAAATCGGCACGATAACAGATGTGGAATACATATCCGCACTGTGTAAGCAATACAACGCTGTTTTCCATTCGGATACGGTGCAGACCATGGGCCATTACGTGCACGATCTAACCAAACTGCAAATCGATTTCGTAACGGGTGCTGCACATAAATTCCATGGTCCGAAGGGCGTTGGCTTTTTGTATGTCAACCACAATACGAAGATAAAACCTTTCATTTATGGGGGCGCCCAGGAACGTAACATGCGGGGAGGTACCGAAAACGTATACGGCATCGTAGGCTTGGCCAAGGCACTTGAAATCTGCTATGCCGAAATGGCCGGACACCAATCCTACATACAGGGATTGAAAGATTACATGATCGCTCAGTTAAAGGAGACCATCCGGGATGTTCAATTCAATGGCGATATTGTGCCCGAAAACAGTTTATATACAGTGCTAAATGTTTCGTTCCCCTGCACAGATATCGCCGACATGATGCTTTTCAGTTTGGATATCGCCGGAATATCGGCTTCGGGCGGAAGCGCCTGCAGTTCCGGATCCGACATCGGTTCCCATGTATTGCAGGCAATCGGTGCCAATCCTGACCGACCGAGCGTACGTTTCTCATTCTGCAAAAATAATACCCATGAAGAAATTGATTTTGTGGTAAGTAAACTAAAGGAACTGTGCTTGGAAAAAGCATAGGGGCAGGCAAACAATGGAAAAGCTTGGCTGTTGTCTTCTACAGTAATGACCAACAGAAAGGAGAACAGTGATGGATAAGAAAAATCAGCTGTCGGTCCCTTTAAAAGGAGACCGGTATGGTAAGCCGACCGAGAAAAAAGGAAAAGATGAAAACGACGTCCTAGCGGAGGCAGAAGAGGTAACGGATATCGACAAGGAAAGCTTCGCTGACCGGAATCATAAAAGGAAGCATGACTCCCCTGCCGATGTTAGTAACCCAGGCACCGTGTGATTATTCGTCGTCGTCATCTATTCCGGTAGCCGCGTGGTAAGCGGCTTGCAATTCGGATAAGGCATGTATATCACGTTTGATTCGCGCACTATGCATGCCTTTTTCATAAACCCCAATCGCCTCTTCCCTTCTGCCTAATGTTTCGTACAGCTTGCCCAAATGATAATAGGTACCCACATAGTCGGGATGATTGTCTATCAGTTTCTCATAATATCCCAATGCTTCCTCGGTATGCCCCAACTTAAGATGTTCCGTGGCAAGCGCGTAATTAAGAAACGGGTCATTCGGGTTCTCGGCCAAAAAATCTGTCAATTGTTGCAAACGGTTCGTCATAATGGGGTCCGCAGGGCTTTCGTTATTTGAGAATAATAAGGGGCGAATTTACTACTAAATAGGTAACTATACAACCTTCCTTTTGGTTTGCATATCCGCGTAAGTTTGTCGATGTTTGTACAAAACCACGTTTTTATGAAGATACTAGTTTGCATCAGCAACGTGCCGGACACGACGTCTAAAATAACCTTCACCAACGACGGTACAACATTCAATACATCGGGTATTCAGTATATCATTAATCCATACGATGAAATTGCGCTCTCAAAAGCCATCGGATTAGGTGAAAGTGGTCAGGGTACCGTAACGGTGATTAACGTCGGGGAGGCAAATACCGAAGCAAGCATACGGAAGGCTCTGGCAACAGGTGCCGACGAAGCTGTGCGTATCAACGCTGCCCCTCGAGATGCCTGGTTTGTGGCACACCAGATAGCCGAATATGCCAAGGATAAAGAGTTTGATCTCATTCTAACCGGCAGGGAATCCATTGATTACAACGGTTCCCAAGTGGCTGCTTTCGTTGGGGAGCTGTTGGGCATTCCTTCGGTTTCCACCGCCAAGAAAATAGAAATTGCAAATCATACGGCGACCATAGAGCGGGAAATCGAGGGTGGCAAGGAAGTACTTTCCATCCCATTGCCGATTATCGCAGGAACGGCAGAAGGCGTTGCGGAACCCCGTATTCCCAATATGCGCGGTATTATGAGTGCACGTACGAAACCACTCAATGTCGTTGAACCCATTGACGTGCCCGTATTGTCCAACGTGACCCATTATGAAACCCCAGAACCTCGTGGCACCGTTACATTGGTGGATGCGGGCGACGTAGAGAAACTGGTAGACCTCTTGCACAACAAAGCAAGGGTGATTTAAAATTAATGTAACATCGAATATGTCAGTTTTAGTATATACCGAAAATACAGACGGCTCGTTCAAAAAGTCCGTATATGAAGTGGTTTCCTATGCAAAAGCCATTGCTGATAGCTCGAATACGTCCCTTGTCGCAATATCCATCGGCAACGTGGACCAATCGGCGTTGGCTTCCCTAGGTAATTATGGCGCATCCCAGGTGCTGAATGTTTCCAACGATCAACTGAAGCAATTCGTCAATCAAGCCTATGCTTCCGTAATTGCTGCGGCCGCTAATCAGATGGCCGCAGAAGTGGTTGTTATATCCAATTCGTTCAGTGGAAAAGGGCTGGCTCCCCGTGTGGCTGCCAAACTGGAAGCTGGCTTAGCAGACGGCGTCGTTGAACTGCCACATATTGAGGGTAGTAAAATGACCTTGAAAAAAACGGCCTTCTCGGGCAAAGCATTTGCCATCGCCGAACTCACATCGGCAAAAAAAGTGATTGCGCTGAACCCAAATTCATTCGAGCTCCGGGAAACGGGTGGTACCGCAGAGGTAGTCGCGTTCCATCCGGATATTCCAAGCGGCGATTTTACTGCCGTTGTTCAGGACATTGTACGCACCACGGATAAAGTCACACTTCCTGACGCCGAAATTGTGGTGTCTGCAGGCCGCGGACTCAAAGGGCCGGAAAACTGGGGCATCATTGAAGAATTGGCGGATGCCCTTGGAGCAGCTACAGCCTGTTCAAAGCCTGTTTCTGACGCAGGATGGCGACCTCATTCCGAGCACGTCGGCCAAACGGGAATTGCCGTGAGCCCTAATCTGTATATTGCAATCGGTATTTCGGGAGCCATTCAACACCTGGCAGGAGTAAGTGCTTCAAAAACCATTGTTGTCATTAACAAGGATCCCGAGGCCCCCTTTTTCAAGGTGGCCGATTATGGGATCGTTGGTGATGCCTTTGACGTGGTGCCCAAGCTTACGGCAGCCATCAAGGCCTATAAAGGCCTCTGATATGATAAAAGCGCGTAAAGTAGCTGTATTTTGAATAACTATTCGCATCTTTGTGTGTCCCGTAAGGGAATAATGTATGAAGAAGATAAAGTTAGATATTGTCGGTTTGTCCTATAGTCAAACCCAGTCTGGTGCGTACGCATTGGTGTTGGGAGAAGTGTCGGGCCGCCGTCGCTTACCTATTATTATCGGCGGTTTCGAAGCGCAAGCCATTGCCATTGAAATTGAAAAAATGACGCCCAGCCGCCCTTTGACGCACGATCTGTTCAAGACTTTTGCGGAAACGTATCATATCCGGATTGATGAAGTGATTATTTATAATTTGGTGGATGGTATTTTCTATGCAAAAATCATCTTCAACGACGGACATAAGCAAACTGAAATCGACGCCCGCACGTCGGATGCCATTGCACTGGCTGTACGGTTCAAGGCGCCTGTGTATACGTATGAATTCATCCTTGCCTCCGCGGGTATCGTCATCGAAGGGAATGATTTTGTGTTTCTTGAAAACATCGAATCAGCAGGCACCGCAGATCCTGAAACCGTACCTTCCAAAGACACTTCGTCATTTGCATCCATGACCGACGAGCAATTACAGGAAAATCTATCCAAAGCCCTGGCCGATGAGTTGTACGAGAAAGCCGCCCGCATCCGGGATGAGATTACACGCCGAAAATCATCCTAATTTCGTACTATGCCGATAAAAGCCAGGCTCACGGTGATGAACTTCATTCAATTTTTTGTTTGGGGTTCATGGCTGATTTCCCTGGGTGGCTATATGGGCAGTCAGTTGAACTTTTCCGGCTTGCAGATCGGCTCTGTCTATTCGACCATGGGCATCGCGTCGGTATTCATGCCCGGTTTGCTCGGCATCGTGGCCGATCGTTGGGTGAATGCCGAACGGGTATTTGCCATCGCACATTTTATTGCAGCTGGAGCGCTGATTGCAGCAACCCGTGTAACTGATTTCCAGACGTTCTACAGCCTGATGCTCATCAATTCACTGTTTTACATGCCCACCCTGGCGCTTTCCAATTCGGTATGTTACAATGTATTGACGAGAAAAGGATACGACGTGGTCAAATCATTTCCCCCGATCCGCGTCTGGGGCACCGTGGGATTTATTGTCGCCATGTGGATCGTAGACCTGCTCGGTTGGACCAAGAGCGCCAACCAACTTTACCTCGCCGCCGGAGCCGGACTGTTTCTCGGCTGCTATGCGTTTACCGTACCACCCTCCCCTCCCTTTCTGGATGAAACTCGTAAAAAGTCGCTGGTGTCGTCGCTCGGATTGGATGCATTCGTCTTGTTTAAAAAGAAAAACACTGCATTGTTTTTTGTCTTTTCGTTATTATTGGGAGCAGCGTTACAAATTACGAACGCCTTTGGCGGTCCCTTTTTGGACGACTTTAAAGCAAGCTACCCCGATTCGTTCGGCGTACAGCATCCCAACCTATTACTCTCCATTTCCCAGATTTCGGAAACCTTTTTTATCCTGCTGATCCCATTTTTTCTCACCCGCTTCGGTATCCGCAACGTCATTTTGTTTAGCATCTTCGCGTGGGTGCTGCGTTTCGGCCTTTTCGGCCTGGGAAATCCCGACGACCGGCTCTATCTATTAGTTTTGTCCATGGTTATCTACGGGATGGCTTTCGACTTTTTCAACATTTCGGGTTCACTCTATGTCGAAAAAGTTGCCGAACCTAAAATCCGTTCCAGCGCACAGGGACTCTTTATGATTATGACCAATGGGTTTGGAGCCATCATTGGCGGTTATAGCAGTGGCTGGGTGGTAGACCACTTTACAAGTGCCGAAGGCATCCGGGATTGGCCCAGCATCTGGTTCACGTTCTCCGGTTATGCAGGGGTGTTGGCCGTACTTTTCCTCCTGATTTTTCGGGACAGGCGGATTGAAACCACGCAGGTTCCTATTCCATCTTGATGCGGATCAGGCGACTATCTATGGGCAGTTGCTCTATGGAAGTCACCTTCACCAATTCAGGATATCCCGGATATAGGGGGTTGAGCAAACAGTTGAATTCTTTGGGATTTACCGCCGATCGCACGCGGATACCCAGGTAGTTGGCTTCCCGCATCCAACGGTCGCCGAGCCGCTTGTTTTCCAGATGACCCAATCGGGTCCAATGTTTCGGATAGCTTGAATCCGACGGTGTGTGAATCAGTTCTGGTTTTCCCCCCACTTCGATACCCATGATAAAAAGCTTAGGTGGAATGATGTCCGAATCGAAATGCACGAGGTTTTCGAGATAAGCCAACGAGCTGTTTTCACTGGTATAAAGCATATACGTACCGGGATTGTTCCAGCGCCCGCCGAAGGTGTAGGCCCCCATTCCCGAAAGGTCGGTAGCACGTTGTCTCGATTTGGCGATGCGGTACAGCAGCATCAGGAATAGACCCCCTCTTCAATGCGCCCCAGCACGGTGTTGACCAATGCTAACCCTGTGGGCATATGAAAGAGCTCCAGCGGACGCATCCCGTTCATTGATCGGTTGGGCGTAGCCAGCCAGTCACGCACCTTGTCTTCGTCTTCAAAGACGGCTACGGCATGTTCCACCACTTTGGCGACTTCGATGATGTGTGAAGACGTATGCCGATCCAGCCGGTCATCGCTCCGCTTGCGTTCGATCGTTTTGACTGACATATCCAGGATACTTTCTACAAACTGCTTCTTGGGCATTCCCAAAAAGGAAATGAGTGCATCAAGCGATGCGCGTTTTAATCCCTCATTGCTCAGGGTAATCAGGTCAAACTCTGTTTTGATGCCTGTACCGAGCACTTCCCTTCCCCCCAAGAGTGATACCACATCCCAGTAAACCTTCGTTTCTTTTTTGTTGCTTGTAGCCATATGCGACATTTTTTCCAAAGGTAAGGATAATTTGTCGTTTTTCAAAAACAGGATTCACTTTCTGGCTCACTACAAAGCCGCAGCTGCACTTTTCCAAAACACACGGATACTTCCCGTATCCACTTTCTTTCGGGCTTACCATCTCCAAAAATTCTCAAAAAAATACTAAAATAATTTGCAATTATATCAAAAGATACTATCTTTGTAATACTTAAACATAGTTAATTTTAAACCGTAAAAAGCTAAGCCATGAAGAAAGCCCAGAAGCTGAAAAAGCGAAATTTCATCCATTTGACCCAAGAGGAATTTGAAAATCCCCTACTCCCATTAGTGGAGCTGTGCTGCAGTGAAACCGACCTGTATTACCTGCGGGATGATGTCCATCGATTCATCCGAGCCACCACGTGCCGTAACACCGGTTTCGACGAAGATGATTACGGAGAAATGTTTTTCTTTTATCTCCGTTTTTTGAAACACATCGAGCTGCTTTACCTATTGATGCATCGGTATCCCGACTGGAGCGCATCGACCAACAGTCCTTTATACCGATTGGAAATCGTCGGCCGTTCGTATACGATTTACGACGATGATTGCAAAGGCGAAATGATATTAAAGTTCTGGAAGCTGGCGAAAGAAGAAGTATGGGACGTATCCGTATTCATGCGAAGCTTTTTCGATTTCCGGACATTGCCTCAATGGAAAGAAACAATGGATGACCTGATGCAGGCCTTATTCAGCAAAGAACCTTTTTCAGAATACGATTCAGAAGCTTTTCAAGTGTACGAATACCTCGAAAAGCTAGGCGAAGCACTGTTCCTTGCTTATGAAATCCATGGCAAGGAATATATGCTTAGCCATTGCGCGGATCGATTCGGCATCAAAAAGAAAAAGCTGGTCGACGCTTAGATATTGTCCATTCACAATTAACCATTCACAATTAATCGCTATGCTGATGAAAAACACAAAAAAACTAAGCCACAAGCATTTCCGGTATCTGACGAAGAAAGAATTTAAAAACCCACTGTATGCCGTTGCAAGAATTTGCCGCTCCGAAACAAGCCTGTATGAATATCGGGGCGTTATCAATAAATTGATGAGAGCAAGCAGCACACGTACTCCAAAGAAAATAAAGACGATTAACGCAAGCAATCTATCTTTTTCTTGTTTCCAGATCATGCGTAATATCGAGTTAATTTATGTGCTAAAATCCAGATTTGATAATTGGGAGCTTGATCGAAAATCACCTCATTACCACGTTGAATTTGATCTATTAGGAGCTTGGATTGATGATCCCTCCCTGTCCTTTGATACCTCCCTTTATTTCAAACGATTAAAGAAAGACGAAATAAAGAACATTGGCATTTTCCTCGCCAAATTTTTTCGGTTCAAATCACTCCGAAAATGGTACAAATTAATCGAGGATATACACACCACCCTCTTTAGTGAATCCCGATTATCGGAATATTCCGCCTATGCCAACGAAGACGCTAAAATTTTCAAATATTTTAAAAAGCTTGCTGAGGCTACGTTTCTGATTTACGAAACCAAAGCCAAAGAACATATTTTCAAACATCATGTGAAAGATTTCTATTTAGAGGAGTACCTCGAAGATGAATCAACCGAACCAACGGAGGATGATCCCGAAGAAAACGACGCGGCGGGGTCTACGGATCATGACGATTCCTTAGCTACACCCGAATCTCCATCTCCAGACGAAACAGCTGACGAGGACGAAGACGAATAATCAAAAGACAACCGGTGAGCCTGGCATTCACCCTTCGGATGACGTACCTGGTGCGTTGTCCGGGGGTGATTGTTCTACAGCAGGCCGAGCAACCGCTCTCTATCCAACGTCCGGAAAAACGATGTATCATTTCCCACCAATCCATCCGCCAACGCACTTTTAGTGGCCTGCAATTGAAGCACTTTCTCTTCCACCGTTCCCGGCGTCACCAGCCGGTAGGCTACTACTTTCCTGTCTTGACCGATACGATGCACCCGGTCTATCGCTTGGTTTTCTACGGCCGGATTCCACCATGGGTCTACGAGGTACACCACTTCGGCAGCCGTTAGGTTCAACCCCGTGCCCCCAGCCTTTAGGCTTACTAAAAAGACACGCACTTCGGGGTCTTCCTGAAAGGCCTTGACCACCTGCTCCCGGGCGCGTGTGCTGCCCGTAAGGCTCACATAGCGGACACCCGTATCATCCAGCATGCGCCCGATGAGATGCAACATGGATACGAACTGTGAAAAGATAACCACCTTATGGTAAGGTGCCTTATCCTTGATTTGCTCTTTCAATAGTTCAACCTTGGCCGACACCGCCGTATTCAGCATACCATCGGGCAGCAGCGCAGGTGAATTGCAGATCTGCCGAAGACGGGTAAGGCCACGGAGGACATGCATCGGACTGTTGTCCAGTTCTTCGCCAGATAATGCACAAACGAAATCACGGAATTCCTTTTCGTAGGCTTCGTAAACTTTCCGTTGCTCCTTTCCCATCTCACTGTATAGCACCGTAGTGACTTTTTCGGGCAGGTCGGCCGCTACCTCTTGCTTGGTACGCCGCAGGATGAACGGCTGGATTTTCTGCTGGAGTTCTTTCCTGCGCTTTTTGTTCTTGAACTGGTCAATGGGCTTGCCATATACATCGCGGAAATACCGCTTGTCGCCCAATAACCCCGGACAAGCAAACGACAACTGCCCATACAGGTCAAACGAACTGTTTTCGAAAGGCGTACCGCTGATGGCGATCCGGTTGCGCGCCTTCAGGAGACGAACTGCCTTATATCGCTGCGAATCGGGGTTCTTGATGTTCTGCGATTCATCCAGGTATACATAATTGAAATCAACCTCCTTTAAGAAGCGGATATCGGCTAACAGCGTCGTGTAGGACGTTAGTACTACCTCATACCGTCCGATGGCTGCCGCCGATTTCGCACGGCCGGAACCGTACAGCGTCAGTACACGCAGCGAAGGCGCCAGTACCGCCAACTCATGCTGCCAATTGAAAATCAACGTGGCCGGTACCACTACCAGGTCAGTGCCCTTACGTCCACCCTCCCGTTGTGATAGCATGAATGCAATGATCTGCACGGTTTTCCCCAACCCCATTTCATCCGCCAGTATTCCGCCAAAGTTGAAGCTGTCCAGGAAACTAAGCCAATTCAGTCCCTGCCGCTGGTACGGTCGGAGTTTCGCTTTCAAACCCGTTGGCTCCTCCACGGACTGAATTGCTTCAAAGTTGTTGAGCCGCTCGCGAAGCATCGCGATTTCCGCAGCTGCCGCTTCATCCAGCATCGCGGCATCATAAAGGGACGCCACCGTCTCGAAATTGGATTTGGCAAACCGGATGGTACCGTCGTCTACCACCTCACCTGCTTCAAAATACCTGGCAAACTTTTCCAGCCATGCTTCCGGTAAAATGCCCTGCGTGCCGTCATCCAATGCTACATACCGGCGCTTATTGCGCAGTGCTGCCTGGATTTTTTTCAAGGATGCTTTCTTCCTGCCGAAACGTACATCGTATGTTGCGTTGAACCAATTCAAGCCGCTGATAACCTTGATGTCTATCGCTACGCGATGTGGATCAAGCGTATTGCCACTCAATTCATTGAACCCATATACTTCAATGCCTGCTTCATGCCATGCGTCGAACACCGGCAAAAACCATTCTTCGTCGAGGAAGTATTTCTTGTGCAGATAAAAATAATACAATTGATTATCCAGTTGCTCCGGAAAATATGGATGTTGCTTGATTAACATAGCGACGAATGCCTGTTCAAAGTTATCATCCCGGGGCACCATGAAATCATTACCTTTGGCATCCACCGCCTTCACCTGCTTTTCAGTACGGATGGCCACCTCCGCTTCCCCATAACGCACGACCGGGATAATCATCACGTGCGGACCGAAATCCGACAGGTAGATGATCCGTTCGGGTAACGCTGAGAAACCCGTCTCCGTCAGCTGCTCCGGTGTACCGGGCTTGACATCCGGATATTCCACCCGGATACTGTCTGACAGCTTGTCCAGCAATTGTTGCTGAAAATCCCGGTATTTGCTGGCATGGATGAGCAGTCTGCCCCCGTGCTCCCGCAACAACGCTGCCACGGAGAGCAACAGCGCATGGCCAGCAAAGTATAGTGTGTCTTTCACCAGGAAAAAATATCGGAATTTATGGGGAAGCTCCTGCAAGGGGTACGACGTACCACTCAGCGTAACCACGCCTGTGATCGCGTAAAATGCCCCTTCGGCCCTGACCGACAGGCGTACGCTATCCGGTAACATCGCCATCTTCGTCGGCACCAGTGATTTGGAAGAAAAGTTTTCACCCAGCTGTTCTTCATGATAATAAAGCGGGTAATCCGAGCCACTTCTGAGTACAGTATGAAATGCGGTCAGGTCCGAGGTGGTACGGTCGCCACTTTCCAACTGCTGGAGCCGGGCGATTGCGGCATAAAACTTCGCTTCGTCTACCCCTGTGGCTGTCGCAAGCTGTTTGAGCGGTTCCACACGCGTAAAGGGTGGCTTTAGATTGCCCGACTTGGTACGCTCGGCATCAATAAGCTCCACAGTGGGATTCCGATAGTATTTATGTCGGCCGATAACCAGGATGATCCGTTCTTCCGACGGTATATTTACCACCTGCGGCCGTTGGTGATCTCCGGCTTGTTCCCCCAGTTCGCGCAGCTTGGGTGATGTAAGCGGCAGGAGTCCCGCCAAACGGGGCTGGATAATCAGTCGCCCATCGACAACCGCAGGCATCAGGTAACGATCAAGGTCGGGCTCGTGCTCCAGCCCATAGGCAACGGCCGCCTGCCGCATCCGCCGGTGCCGTAGTGCAGGCTGGAAAAAAATGCCCAGTTCCTCCCTCCGCAGAAGGGCAACCAACACCGTGGCTTCCGTCGCCGTAAGGGCTCCCACCGGGCCGGTCAGATCGCTGGATACCGTCAGCTGCCCATTTTTCTGGATCACGCCGACCGTTACCTCCTCACCGTCCGGAAGGCGGCAGGTAAATGTCCCCGCATCCACCTCCAACCCGGCGGGCCGTACCGACCCGATGGCTTGGGAGTCTGCCCAGAAGCCACGTTCACAAGCAGACACGATACGGGATTCGGAAAGCCGTTCCATTGTCATATCGTGAAAAATAAAAATATGGGTTCTCTGGGGTTCCAGCATCCGCAAACTTAGATAAATTTGTATTTAATGCAAATTTATCTATCTCTCTGCTGCCCATAAAAGGGCTTTTTTGATAGCGGAAATATATCCTTTTCCTATCTTTGCTCATAATGACTGGGCACTTTAATCCATTAACCATCGGTCTGCCGATCACCGAATCCATCCCACAGGTAAGACAGCTCCTCGATACGCACAATACACTCATTCTCAGTACGCCTCCGGGGGCAGGCAAGAGTACCATTATCCCCTTGGCGTTGTTGGACGAACCGTGGCTACAGGACCGGAAAATCGTCATGCTGGAACCACGTCGTCTGGCGGCGAGCAGCATTGCCCACCGCATGGCCTCTCTTTTGGGCGAAAAGGCAGGTGAGACGGTGGGTTACCGCGTCCGTTTTGAAAACCAGACTTCTTCCCGCACGCGCATCGAAGTGGTTACCGAAGGCATTCTTACCCGTATGCTCCATCACGACAATGCACTGGAAAATGTGGGAATCGTGATTTTCGACGAGTTTCACGAGCGGCGCCTGCATACAGACCTGTCTATGATGTTGTGTCGCGAAAGTCAATCGATATTGCGGCCCGACCTTCGATTACTGATTATGTCGGCCACGTTGGATACCGATCCGCTTGCCGCCCTTTTGGAGGCCCCGGTAGTGGAAAGCAAGGGACGTATGTACCCGGTTGATCTGATCCATACCGACGAACCTGATTTACGTCAACTCCCCCAGGAATGTGCCCGTACCACCATTCGTGCTTTCCGTGAAAAACAGGGGGATATACTCGTCTTCCTACCGGGCGAAGCGGAAATCCGGGCGTGTGAACAGCTGCTCCTTGCCAATTCGACGGGTGCAGTCATTCATCCGCTATATGGGCAACTATCACTGGCCGAACAGCATGCCGCCATCCAGCCTAATCGTCATGGCCAACGGAAGATCGTGCTGGCCACCTCCATTGCGGAAACCAGCCTTACCATCGAAGGCATCTCAATTATGGTGGATTGTGGTTATACCCGCACGATAGTATTCGACCCGCCGTCGGGCCTGGCCCGCCTCAAAACCATTCGGATCTCGCAAGATGTTGCCGATCAACGTGCTGGCCGTGCCGGCAGGCTCGGGCCCGGAACCTGCTATCGCTTGTGGACGACGGCTACCGCATTACGCATGGCGGCCTACCGGACACCGGAAATTTTGGAAGCCGATCTGACCTCCCTCCTGCTCGATACCGCTCAATGGGGGATATCGGACCTTAGCAGCTTAAATTGGCTCACCCCGCCACCCGCTACTTCGGTGACACAGGCAAGCGACCTACTGAGCAAACTGGGTGCACTTGAGCGAGGGAAGCTCACGTCACACGGCAAAGCGATTCATGCCCTGCCCTGTCATCCCCGTATAGCGCATATGCTGTTGGAAGGCAGGCAACTGGGATTGGCGGGGCTTGCCACCGATATTGCCGCCTTGCTGGAAGAACGCGATCCCCTCGGGCGCGGATTTGGCATAGACCTCAACCTTCGTATCGAAGCATTGCGAAAGCATCGCCGACGTGACAAACAGGGCCGCCAATTCGACAACATAGAAAAAATTGCTCGCTCGTATCGTAAATTGCTTGGCATCGGGGAAGACAACAATAGGGCGATTCCTCCTTTTTCCGTAGGCCTTCTGCTAGCTTATGCCTATCCCGAACGCATCGCCAAGGCCAGAAGTGACGGCAAGGGAACCTACCAATTGGCTAATGGCAAACGAGCGGTGGTGTCGCCCGAAGACGACCTCGCCCACGAACCTTGGCTGGCCATCGCCATACTCGATGCGCGCGATGGCGTGGGCAAAGTGTTTCTGGCGTCTCCGGTCAGCCCGGAGGATCTCGCTCCCTTTATCCGGGAAACAGAGCGCATTGCCTGGGACACCCAGAAAAAGAGCATCGTTGCGACTCGCGACCGCCGCATCGGCAGCATTACCCTGGCGTCGATGCCCCTTTCCACACCAGACGAAGCAGCCATCACCGAAGTGCTCTGCGGTGCTGTCCGCAGTGAAGGAGAGCAATTACTTGCCTTTACCGACGCTATGGAACAATGGCAAAACCGCGTACTCAGCCTTCGTCAATGGCGACCGGATGAACCATGGCCGGACGTATCGACATCCGCCCTACTGCAGCACCCTGAAAATTGGCTTACCCCTTACCTGCATGGCGTCCGTAAAGCCGAGGAACTCAAAAAACTCGATTTACTCCATATCCTCACACACAGCCTGTCGTACGACCAGCAGCTCATAGTTAATCAATTGGCACCCGCTACCTTACCTGTACCCAGTGGCTCGAGTGTCAAACTTCGCTACTCACCCCATGGCGAACTGCCGATATTAGCTGTTCGGTTACAGGAAGTCTTCGGATTATTGGAGACACCACGCATCAACGACGGTCAGACACCAGTGTTACTGCACCTGCTATCACCGGGCTTCAAACCCGTACAGGTGACGGCCGATCTAAGAAGCTTCTGGCAAACCACGTATTTTGAAGTACGCAAAGAACTCAAAAGGCGTTATCCCAAACATGCATGGCCCGACGATCCCCTGCACGCACAGGCGGTGAAGGGTGCACGCAAAAGAAGCCATTAAATCAGATTTATTTCCGGAAGAGATACGTTTCCAGAAAGTCAACACAATTGATAACAGGAACGGTCGAAAAATAAAAATCGTCCCTGTCTTCCGTGACGATAACCTCACAACGAGACTGCATCGCGGAATAATATTCCAGCCCATCCTCGAAATCATGGATACGTTTATCGGCTATTGCCTGTCTGACGGTTTCCGCATCAGACAATGCAATCGTCAAATGGGACGCCAGTAGCGCGATTTTCTTCCGAGCGAGGGCAGTACCGGATTTTTTCTCTGCAAAATAAAACGAAATGGCCAGGCACAACGGCGAAGTAACCAAGGTAAACCCCTTGGTCTCACCCAAACTCAATACCCTCGCCGCATAGCTGAACAGCGGATATTCTTTATTGAGAATTGCGATGAGGACATTGGCATCGATGAAAGCCTTCATTTGCGGGTGCTAAGGTATTCATCCTTTATGCTTTTTCGACTGCGTGGCGAGCGTTGGTATTCAACCTGCCCCTCGGCAAGCATATTCACCCAGTCGGAAATAGGCAGTTCTTCCAAGCTGTCATAAGATTTTGCTGTAAGCTGCCGGTAGATAAACTCCGTAAGCCGGGAAAGGCTGATGTGATGTGCATCAGCAAATGCCTTGGCATCGCTTACAACGTCTTTATCGAAGGAAAGGGTTATTTTTGCATCCATGATCGTCTTGTTTTTATACGACAAAAATAAAAAACCTACACGTATAAACAATAGGCGTCCTAAAATTTAACTATACGCATCGACGTTGTCTACCAGCTTGCCCAGCGCACTTATTGATTAATATTGTTTGAAAAGACAAATTTGCCTATGTTTGGGCTTCAAAATCCCGCAGCTGCATGTTGATAGAACCCCTGTTCGCACTTTTGTTAATCAATTTCCTGGGCAAAAAAGCCGATCTAAGTAGCGTTGATTACGACCTCCGCAGATACCTAATGATCGGCAGGTACGTGGCAGTTGCCCTGCTGATTTTGGACCTGGTTGTTGACTCGTCCTTGGTCGGCTATGGAATCAGGGCTTGCCTATTCGTATTCCTGTGGTTCATCTATTCCCGGCCGGAATTACGGGCGGCCAAAAGCCTGATGTTTTCCATGATTCCCTATCTGGTGTTTTCCCTGGTCGGCGATTTGGTGGAATCCATCAATGAAGACTTTTATGACACGTATAAATATGTGTTTGAAAGCGCCAATTTATTCGGGCTGCTATGGTTCGGTGCCATGTGGTTTATTAACCGCAGTCAGCGCCGCGCGTTGGAAAAAGAACGTGCGCAGCGCGAAGTCGAGGTGGAACGAGGTCGTATCATGGCCGAAATGAAGGTCAACCTGGAGGCCGAGGTAGCGAAGCAGACGGCGGAGCTACGGCAGCAGAAAGAGGAATTGGAAGAAACACTGGAAGAACTGAAACGAACCCAAACCCAGCTTATCCAGTCGGAAAAAATGGCTTCACTGGGAGAACTCACAGCCGGTATCGCCCACGAGATACAGAACCCGTTGAATTTCGTCAACAACTTCTCCGAAGTGAGCATCGAATTGCTCGAAGAATTGAAAACTGGTCCGGTCAGCGAGTTATCCCCCGATGGCCGGGAGGAGGCCGAAGAACTCATTGCCGACCTCACCCAGAATCTGGACAAAATCAACCTGCATGGTAAGCGGGCAGATGGCATCGTAAAAAGTATGCTGCAGCATTCCAGGAGCAGCACCGGCAACAAGGAGGAAATAGACATCAACGCCCTGACAGACGAATACCTGCGGTTGAGCTATCACGGTCTGCGCGCCAAGGATAAGACGTTCAACGCCAAAATGGAAACCGATTTTGCGATCGATCTGCATCGGATATCCGTTGTTCCACAGGACTTTGGCAGGGTGCTGCTCAACCTTTTCAACAACGCATTTTACTCGGTAACCGAAAAAAAGAACAACGCCCCCGCCGATTATGCTCCTCTGGTACGGGTGACCACGCGCAACACCGAATGGAAAAACGGCGGAAGCGCTATCAAGATCACCATCCATGATAACGGGCTGGGAATCCCTCAAACCATCTTAGACAAGATTTACCAACCGTTCTTCACCACAAAACCAACGGGACAGGGTACCGGCCTCGGGTTATCCATGAGTTATGACATCATCCATAAAATGCATGGCGGTGACATGCAGGTGGAGACGGTTGAAGGAGAATACGCGACATTTATTATTACGATACCCGCATAACATGAACATATTAGTCGTAGACGATGAAGCAGACATACAACCGCTCTTCAGGCAGCGGTTCCGGAAAGAAATCAAAGACGGCACAGTCATGTTTAATTTCGCACTTTCGGGCGAAGAAGCGGTCAATTACCTGTCTTCGCGGGATTCCGAGGTGGTTCTTATTCTATCAGATGTGAATATGCCGGGGATGAGTGGGCTGGAACTGCTCCGGCATATCCGCGAGTCGCATGGCACCGCCCCGCCGTTTGTCATGATGATCACGGCGTATGGAGACGAGTCAAATTACCGGCAATCCATGCAACTTGGCGCCAATGATTTCCTGACGAAGCCGCTTGATTTTAATTTGTTGAAAGAAAAACTAAAAGACTTGGAAGCAAATGGCTAAGATATTGGTTGTAGACGATGAAGCTGATCTGGAAGTACTGATCCGTCAAAAATTCCGGAAAAAAATCCGAGAAAAGATTTACTCGTTTGTTTTTGCAAGAGATGGAAACGAGGCCTTGGCGCTGTTGAAGGAGCAGGAAGACATCGACATCATCCTCACCGACATCAATATGCCCGGCATGGACGGGCTGACCCTGCTGACGAAACTGCCCGAAGCCAACCCGGTTCTCAAGGCGGTCATGGTATCGGCCTATGGCGACATGGACAACATCCGGACGGCGATGAACCGTGGCGCTTTTGATTTTGTTTTCAAACCCGTCAATTTCGGAGACCTGGACACCACCATCGAAAAGACATTTCAGCATGTCGAACAATTGAAGGAGACGTTGCGCGCTATCAAGGAAAACAACATCCTGAAAATGTACGTTGACGAGAATGTGCTTAATTTCATGACACACCAGGAATTTGAGAAAAGCCTGATGGCCAATGAGTCCATTGAAGGCACCGTCTTATTTGTCGACATCTGTGGATTTACGGCCATTACCGAAAGTGTCGGAGCCGATACCGTTGTGAAGATGCTGAACACCCTGTTTGATGTCATTGTCAAAGAGGTCATCAACTACAACGGCCACATCGATAAGTTTATGGGCGATGCAGTCATGGCCATCTTCAAAGGCGAGTACCACGTGGATCGGGCCATCGACGCGGCCCTAGCGGTCAAAGATGCCATCGCGCGTATATCAACCGAAGATTTGGACAACGACCGATTCATACCCACGGTGTCCATCGGTATCAACTCGGGTGAGATGATTTCCGGAAACATCGGCTCTGCCTCGTTGAAACGGCTGGATTATACGGTCATCGGCGATACGGTCAATGTAGCCCAACGGCTGCAGTCGGTTGCCAAACCCGGCCAGATCCTTGTGCCGGAGCATGTGTACCAACAGGCCAAGCTCTCGTTTGGTTTCAAGGAGCTGGGGTCCATCGCCTTGAAAAACAAAGCTCAGCCGCTTGCGGTATATGAAGTCCTCGAATAATTAGTCTGCGACTAATGCTCCCGGGCACGCTTTTTCAACACGCCACCGGCAACTTCCTTGATGGTATGGGTGTACACAAATGCCTGAGGATCGATATCCCGCACCATCGCTTTGAGCCTTCTCACCTCAAACCGGGTCACTACAGCAAACACAATATCGACGGGATGGCTTACATCAAAACTGTCCTTCAGGAATCCCCGCTCCCCTTTGTATACGGTAATCCCTTTACCCATATCCTTGACAAGACATTCTTTTATTAGGTCACTTTTTGAGGATATAATATTTACCGCGGTGTATTCCTCCAATCCCTCGATAACGAAGCTGATCGTCCGCGAAGCCGTATAATAGGTCAGAATCGAATACAACGCCGTGGGAAGCCCCAGGTGGATGGCGGCGATCAGGAAAATGATGATGTTGATGCCCAGGATGATTTCGCTGATCGTGAAGCTGCTCCGCCGGAGCGTATACAGCGCAAGCACCTCAATGCCATCCAATGCACAGCCTCCCCGCATTGCCAGTCCTACGCCCAGTCCCATGAACACGCCGCCGAAGATAGATACCAGCAGCTTATCCGAGGTAATCGGGGGATAAGGAACGTATAACAAACAGACACCCAACAGCATCACACATCCGAGTGTTTTCCAGGCAAATTTCCGGTTGACCTGATAAGCGCCCATGACGATCAGGGGTAAGTTGGCCAAGAGGATCACATATGCGATATTGAAATCATAGATTTCATGAATTAACAGAGCGATGCCCGTTACCCCCCCATCAAAGAAATGATTGGGAATCAAGAATCCTTTGAGGGCAAAACCGCAAAATAATACGCCAAACACTACATAAATCACGTCCCGGGCAACCGCCCGCCATTGGTTCTCCTTCATGTCACTCCTTATGCTGTCAATTTTCTGAAATTATCTTCTTTTTTCGCGTTCCGGAATCTCCTGGAGGTTTCCGTAAAATAACGATGGCTGCTGAGGAAGGAAAATTGGAGCTTGTCATATTCCCCGCGCGAACCTACGGTACCCAGATTGCGCATCTCTTCGTAAAGCAATTCGCTGCGAACGAAGAAATCGTCTCTTCCGAGATAGTCCAAATCAGCATCACAGATGATTTCTTCCAGCAGCAGCTGTGGCCGCTGGGGTACTTCAGTGGCCATAATAAGCGTATTGATCAATTCAATATCCGTTTCTGCGTACCCAAATGCCGGCAATATATTTTCGGCGATCGTACACGATAGCAATTCATGGCCTTTTGCATTGATCAGAAACCCCGCATCGTGGAAAAGTGCGGCGGTGAGCAATAATTGCAACTGATTGCCTCCCACCCCTTCATTTAACGCGATCCATCTCGCTGCCTCATAGACATCCTCCGTATGGAAATCATTGTGATAGGTGAAGTCGGGTGAAAGTTCTTCTTTTAACCTATGCGCGATATATCGTTTAGCCAGATCGAGTTGCATGTCCGATTTTAGGCCGCTAATATATCAATTTATTTTGGCTGGAAAGCCTGCGGCTCTACAGAAAAGCTCCCTCGGCAGTGCTTGCTTTTGCAGGCGAGTTTACCTAAGTTTGGCAAGCTTATTTTTTTAACCATGAACAATCCATTATTGAGGCCCTTCGGCACTCCCTTCGATAGCGTTCCTTTTGATAATATTCAGACGGAGCATTTCAAACCTGCCATTCTGCAGTTGATCACGGATGCCAAAGGAGAGATTGACGCCATCGTCAACAACCCGGCACCGGCAGATTTCGCGAATACCATTGCAGCCATGGAACACGCCGGAAAAAGGCTTAATATAGCCTCTGCCACGTTCTTTAACCTCGACTCGGCAGAGACCAACGATGAAATCCAGCAATTGGCTCAGGAGCTTTCACCGATATTAGCCGCATATAGCAACGACATTATGCTGAATGAAGGGCTTTTTCAGCGGGTGAAACAGGTGCACGATGAAGTCGACGAATCTACGCTAAGGGATGAGGAAGCCCGTCTTTTGGATAAGACATACAAAGGGTTTGTTCGCAATGGAGCACTTCTGTCTGATGAGAATAAGGAGAAGCTGCGCGAGATTGACAAACAACTGGCCATCCTAACCATGAAATTCTCGCAAAACGTACTGCAGGAAACCAATGCTTATCACCTGCATATACAAGATAGCAGCCAACTGGCCGGCCTGCCCGATTCCATTTTGGCAGCGGCCAAGGCCGAAGCGGAGAAACGCCAGTTGGAGGGATGGGTATTCACCCTGCATTTTCCAAGTTTTGTGCCGTTTATGAAACATGCAGCCAACCGCGACCTGCGCCGGGAGCTGTACCTTGCTTCCGCTACCCGCGCATTAAAACCCAATGAAACCAACAACGAGGGAATCGTACGCGATATCGTTTCCCTGCGTAGCGACCGCGCCAAGTTATTGGGTTTCGGCACCCATGCCGATTTTGTCCTGCAGGAGCGCATGGCCTCTTCTCCCGCCATCGTGCTCGATTTCCTGAAGGAGCTGCTGACGAAGGCCAAGCCGCATGCCGAGCAGGAAGTTGATCAGTTGAAGGCGCTGGCACATGCGGATGGCATTGACGAAATGATGCCCTACGATCATGCCTATTATGCAGAAAAATTGAGAGAAGCCAGGTTCAACTTGTCCGACGAGGGGCTCAAACCATACTTCCCTTTACATCGCGTATTAAATGCAGCCTTCGATGCCGCTCATCGCCTTTATGGCTTGGCTTTCGAACTTCGCACGGATATTCCTAAGTATCACCCCGAAGTTGATGTATACGAAGTTCTGGAGAATGGCCGTCACAAGGCGCTGTTATATACCGATTGGCACCCCCGGGAAGGCAAACGCGCCGGTGCATGGATGACAGCTTACCGTGGACAGTGGAAAGAAGACGGTGCACAGATCCGTCCGCACATTTCCATCGTTTGCAATTTTGCCCGACCGGTGGGCGACACTCCTTCATTGCTTACCTTCAACGAGGTGACCACCCTTTTCCACGAGTTCGGACATGCCCTGCACGGCATGCTGGCAGACACCGTATATGAAAGTCTCTCGGGCACCAACGTCTACTGGGACTTTGTGGAGCTGCCCTCCCAGTTCATGGAAAACTATTGCTACGAAAAGGACTTCCTGCGATCGTTTGCCCGGCATTTCCAAACCGACGAACTGCTGCCGGAAGAGGAAATCGACAAAATCGTGGCCGCCGCCAATTTCATGGAAGGCTATCAAACCCTTCGCCAACTGGGTTTCGGGCTGCTGGATATGGCGTACCATGCCGGCAAATTTGACGGTGAAACTCCCATCGAACGCTTTGAAAAGGAACACATCCAAGATACCCAACTTTATCCCGACGTACCCGGCACCGCGCAGAGCCCCTCTTTTTCCCATATTTTTGCGGGCGGCTATTCTGCAGGATACTACTCGTATAAATGGGCCGAGGTGTTGGATGCCGATGCATTCTCGTATTTCAAGGAAACAGGCATCTTTCATTCGGAGACTGCCGCCCGCTTCAAAAGACTGCTCAGCAGTGGTGGCACCGTGGATCCGATGGAGCTGTATATCCAATTCCGCGGCCGCAAACCGGAACCTGAGGCCCTATTGAAACGGGCCGGCTTGGTTGCATCTTAGCCGTATCCTGCGTAACTATGAAAACCGGGTTCGTCGTCATCGGATTGGTTGTCACTATCGCGCTATTCGCACATCGATCGGAAGACACAGCCCTCCTACAGGCGATGGCAAATCCCCCTGTCCGGCGGGTTGATTCGCTGCTATCCGGCGAACAATTGGCTATCCGCTATTGCGGTCTATGCCATCGCTTTCCCGAGCCCGAGCTGCTGGACAAACACACTTGGGTGGAAAATGTACTGCCAAACATGGCATGGCGGCTCGGAATACGAAAAAAGGGCGAGGATCCGTACGCTGACATCCCACCGGATGAACAGGCAATCGTCCGTGCGTTGAACAGTTACCCAGATGTACCTATGCTAGCTGAAAACGATTGGAAAAAAATTATCCAATACTATCAACAGCAGGCTCCCCAACAACCGTTGCCTCAGCAACCACATTCGCCTATTACACCGATGCCCTCCCTGTTTGACGTAAAGCAGCTTTCATTTGAAGAAAAGCCGATGCCTCAGATTACTATGCTGAAATACGATGCGGCCACCCGTCAACTTTACGTGGGGGATGCACAGCATATGCTATATATCCTGGACAACCACTTCGGTTTTAAATCGGCATGGACATTGGAAAGTCCCGCGGTCGCGATGGACTTTCCCCAAGACGCTCCTCCGAGGCTCCTCACAATAGGCAGCTTCACTCCTTCTGATCGGAAGCTTGGGCGCTTATTGACGCTGGACACGGCTGGAATTGCCTCGTCCTTGATAAACATTCCATTGTTGCCGCGCCCCGTTCATTTTACCTGTGCCGACTTAAATATGGATGGAAAAGAAGACCTGCTCCTATGCGGCTTTGGAAACCACACGGGCAAATTAAGTTGGTATGACGATTTCCAGGTGGCGAAAGAACATGTATTGAAGGCCGTTCCTGGGGCTTTGAAAATCGAAGTCGGCGACTTCAACATGGACGGGAAACCGGATCTGATGGTACTGATGGCACAAGCCCGGGAGGAAATAAGTATCTTCTACAACCAGGGAAATGGAAAATTCAGCGAGAAGAAAGTCTTGCAATTCTCTCCGGTGTTTGGGTGTAGTTATTTTGAGTTGGCCGATTTCAATACGGATGGCTATCCGGATATCCTACTGGCTAATGGAGATAATTGGGACTATTCACGCATTCGTAAAAATTATCACGGTGTCCGTATCTACCTGAATGATGGCCATTACAACTTTTCTGAACGCTGGTTTTTTCCCCTATACGGTGCATCCAAAGCGATGGCGGGTGACTTCGATGGCGACGGCAACTTAGATATTGCCGCGATTTCATTTTACGCGGATAAAGGTCAACTCGGAAATGGATTCACTTATTTCGCAAATAAAGGTGAGTTCGATTTTACCCCCCACGCGCTTCCGGATGCGATACATGGTAAATGGCTCACCATGGAAGTAGCTGATTTCGATGAAGATGGGGACCTGGACATTGTATTGGGTTCGTATTTACACAATCTATCTGAACTTGGCCTTTTTACTACTGACAATATCTCCACATTCCCTCAGTTACTTGTATTAACCAATCAACGAGTCAACCGGTGAGTATGACCGCTGGCAATATTTTGGGCTTAATCCAACTACAGTTTGACTACTAAAATCGAATATCTTACTAAATAGAACCTAATATTATTTTATTATTTATCGTATTTTCATCGTAAACTTATCGTATTTTTATCGTATTATATACGATAAAAATAGCTTATATATATATTGACTAAACGTAATCTTATAATTCCAAAGTAATTATAAATAAATTATTATATAATTTCTGTCTAGGATACAATCAGAAAAATGTATACTTGCTTTATGGAAACAGCTATTAATCACTAACATAACATGGGCATCATTGAAAAAGGTATCAACGGGCCGTTCAAAGGAAAAGCGGGCAGCGTAGTCGGAAGCAGCTGGAAGAAAATCAGCTACATCAAGGGGTTGCAGCGGAAGAAAGGGACCAAACGTATCCCCTCTTCGCAACAAGCGCTTCAGCAGCAGCGGTTCAAACTGCTCAATGATTTTTTACGCCCCATTTCTGACCTATTAAGTATTGGCCTCAGTCCCTTCCTGGCGAAAGCAACAAGTGTAAATGCTGCGTTCAGTTTAAATTACGACCGGGCTTTTTCGGATGAGGGCGATGAGATCTCGCTCAATTACGGAGCATTGCAGTTCAGCCATGGCTCCCTGTGTACGGCCGGAGCGGAAAAGGCCCGGATTGAAAACGGCCACGTCACAGTCACGTGGAATACGAAAACGTATGGCATGGGGGGTGAAATGGATGACATCGCCTATGTGATCGTTTACCATACGGAGAAGCAGGTCTTTTTCTCGAATGAATACCAAGCCACACGGCAGGACGGCACTGCATCCATCAATTTGCTTGGCAACACCGGTAGCGAGTTGCATACATGGCTATTTTTTGCCGACAAACAGCAGAAGCGGGCTTCCAGGACTGTATACATCCCGCTTTCCACCAATGAGCCCTAAATATTCCAAAACATGGACCTTCTCTACGATCGCAACCACCCCAAATTGACGGAAAAATCATACGGTAAGCTTGCCGCACAGCAACGCATGCGCCTGGCGATGGCCTTTCTGAATCCCCTGCGTCCCGTCATTGCCGAGAGTTGGCTGGGGCATGGCAAGGGCAGCAAAAAGAAAGCTTTTGGCCAGGCACTCAAGAAACTGATGCAGGATGCCCTGGAAGGTGACTATCCCGAACAACGTGTCATCCCCGAACGCGTTGACATCAGCATCGGCATCCTTCCGGGATTACAGGTGGAAGATTCGGTACACAGCCAGCAAACCCTAGAAGTCTATTTTTCGAGTAAGGAAAATCCATTGGCCAGACCCAACGACGAGGTAGTGCTGGTGGTTTACAGCCCCGAAGTGGGGGTCGCCGCGCGCAATACACAGGTCTGCAACCGATCTGAGGGGTACATCAAGGTGGAACTGCCTCCTCAGCTGTGGTCGGTGCCGTTTCATGTATATCTTTTTGTGCACAGTGCTAGCAGGAAACGGTACAGCAAAAGCATACACATCGGCCAATTGGGACCGTGGCAGGAACGTTAGCGAATCTCATTTTTTTCCGTACCTTTGCCGCATTGAATTAACATCATGAGCGACCGCACCAAGAAAATTTTCCTCGCCGTTTGTATTGTTATCCCTTTCCTGCTGTATTGTTTTTACTATTACAATCAGATGTTCAAAAACGCGCCGTTCCGTTTTACGGATTTCGAATCGATTGTACTGAAGTACGGCGAAGGAGATGACCTGATTAACCAATTTGATTCGGCAACCGGGCTGTACCAACGCCTGAATAACCGGGATTCGTTGGTGACCGATACGGTGCGGCTGCGCAAGGATGACTTGCAATACCTTCACGGAAAAGCCGCTCAACTTGGATTCTGGAACTTGCCAGACGATATGACATCCGGGGATACGACCGCTCAGAAAGATGTTGCCAGGTTCTACCTGCAATATAACTACAAAGAAAAGAGCAAAGAGGTTACATTGGATGCTGACTTCGCTGGAAATGAGAAAATGCGTGACGTAGCCAAAACCATGGTCGACGAAGTGATGCGGGTCATCAATGATGCCCGTGATCGTCAGTAGTCCGGCACGGCGTTACCCTTCACCCTGATGGATCTGAACACCGACTCCTTTTTTGGTGCCTTGTGGCAATAAACCCAAACTACGGATATCGTCGGATGCGGGAGCTTCGAAGACTTCAAGACCGAAATATTTGATAGATGCCATGAGGTGATCGAAGATATCCGCCATTGCGTTTTCATAAATCGCCCATTTGGTGTTTGACGTATACATATAGAGTTCGATGGGTAGGCCGTATTCCGTGGGCTGTAGCTGGCGGACAACCATCGTATATCCCTTATGGATCAATGGATGCTGTTCCGTATAGCGATTGATGTATTGCCGATACAATCCTACATTCGTCATTTTCCGTCCATTTACGGGCATTGTCGGATCTGCACCGCTTTCGGCATTGTACCGGTCAATTTCTGCCTGTCTTTCGTCGATGTAAGGTGCCAACAGCTGTATTTTCTTCAATTGTTCGATTTCATCTTTCTCCAGGTAACGAATGGACGATATCTTGACACTAATGGAACGTTTAATCCGCCTCCCTCCTGCACTGTGCATCCCCCGCCAGTTTTTGAAAGAATCTGTAACCAGATAATGGGTAGGTACTGTGGTAATGGTCTTGTCCCAATTCCTTACCTTCACCGTATTGAGGTTGATTTCGATGACATCCCCATCTGCATTGTACTTGGGCATTTCAATCCAGTCGCCCACACGTACCATGTCGTTGGTAGAGACCTGGATACTGGCCACAAAGCCCATGATTGTGTCTTTGAATACCAGCAAAAGAATAGCCGAGGCAGCACCTAATGCACCCAGGAACGCCCAGGGTGACTGACCGGTGACCATGGAGAAGATAATAATCCCTCCAATGAAAAACATGAAAATATTGACTACCTGCAGGTAACTGTCCAGTGGTTTCTCTTCAAATCCTTTCCTGGTTCGCAGATGGTCGCGTATTGACCTAAAAATAGACCTGAAGAATAGCGCCCAGCCAATAACCAGCAGTATATCCACAAACTTCCGTGCCGGACCAGTCCAAGCCGGAAAATCCGAAAAGACAATCGGAATAAATTGAATGGAAATAATGAGGGGTACCAGCCGGGCTAAGTGAGCCATTGTCCCATTACGCACCAAATGATCGTCAAACTTTGTGACGGATCGTTTAGCCACAGTAATCAACACGTTGACCAATAGCTTACGGACGATAAAACCGATTACACTCAACACAATCAGCAACAACACCAAAAGCACCAATACGTTAATCAGGCTCGCTTGTGCGACGGGAACCCCCCATTCGATCAGCTTGTCGTGTGTCCATTGATAAATTGTGCTTGACGAATTGGCGAACGTAGATATTTCCATAATCAGCTACTGCAAATAAATTATCGGATTGTAAAAAAGAAGAATAAGTGGGCTACAAAGTTAAGGATTACTTATGGAATTCAAAACATTCCGAATTCCCCAAAAATTTCGTATTTTCGCATGCGCAATAAGCATACGCTGATTTAGAATTGAAAACGTATAATGGCTGAAGAAACAGAAAACGGCAACAACCTCGTTCCGGCGAACGACCGGATCATTCCCATCAATATTGAAGACCAAATGAAATCGGCATACATTGATTATTCAATGTCTGTCATTGTGTCCCGTGCATTACCCGATGTACGCGACGGACTGAAACCCGTACACCGGCGTGTGTTGTATGGCATGCTCGACCTGGGTGTAACCAGCGGTAAGCCCTATAAAAAGTCCGCGCGTATCGTGGGTGACGTACTCGGTAAATACCACCCCCATGGCGATTCTTCCGTATATGATACGATGGTACGGATGGCACAGGATTGGAGCCTCCGATATCCATTGGTTGACGGACAGGGAAACTACGGATCGGTAGATGGTGACCCCCCTGCGGCCATGCGTTATACCGAAGCACGGTTGAAAAAGATAGCCGAAGAACTGCTTTCTGATATTAACAAGGATACGATTGACTACCAGCTGAACTTTGACGACTCCATTGAAGAACCCACGGTGCTGCCTACCCGTATTCCTAATTTGTTGGTAAACGGATCCTCAGGAATTGCCGTAGGTATGGCAACAAATATGGCGCCCCATAACCTTTCTGAGGTAGTGGACGGCATTATCGCCTACATTGACAACCGAGACATTGAAATCGCCGAATTGATGCAACACATCAAAGGGCCGGATTTTCCCACAGGGGCAATTATTTACGGCTACGCGGGTGTACAGGATGCATTTCAAACGGGACGTGGCCGTATCGTCATGCGAGCAAAGGCCGAGATAGAAACCACAAAAACAGGGCGGGAACAAATCATCGTTACTGAAATTCCCTATCAGGTGAATAAATCGGATATGATCAAACGTACGGCGGACCTTGTCAATGAGAAAAAGATTGAAGGAATATCCGAGATACGTGATGAATCAGACAGGCACGGTATGCGTATCGTATACGATATCAAACGAGACGGGAATGCTTCGATTGTACTCAACAATCTCTATAAGCACACCGCTTTACAAACCTCATTTAGTGTAAATAACATTGCCTTGGTGCATGGGCGCCCCATGATGCTCAATCTCAAGGATATGATTTACCATTTTGTGGAACATCGCCATGAAGTAGTGGTACGCCGCACGAAGTTTGAGCTGGCCGAAGCGGAAAAACGAGCGCATATCCTGGAAGGTTTACTGATTGCCCTGGATCATCTCGACGAGGTCATCCAGCTGATCCGTTCTTCCGAAACGCCGGAAGATGCGCGGGTGGGCTTGATGGAAAAGTTCGGCTTGAGTGACATCCAGGCCCGGGCCATTCTAGATATGACACTGCGCAGGCTCACCGGACTGGAGCGCGACAAGATCAAAGAGGAATACGCCGAGTTGATGAAGACGATCGCCTATTTGAAATCCATATTGGAAGATGAAGGATTACGGATGAAGATCATCAAAGATGAGCTGTTGGAAGTAAGGGATAAATATGGAGACGAACGCCGTTCAACGATCGTCCATTCGGCAGAAGATATGCGGATGGAAGATTTCATCGAAGACGAAGAAATCGTTATTACCATCTCGCATGAAAGCTACGTAAAACGCACACCGTTGACCGAATACCGCCGGCAAGGCCGTGGCGGTAAAGGATCACTGGGCAGCAATACACGGGAAGAGGATTTTACCGAACATATCATCATAGCGTCGGCCCACAATTATATGCTCTTCTTCACCGAAGCGGGCCGTTGTTTCTGGCTTCGGGCCTTTGAGATCCCCGAAGGTACACGGACGTCCCGCGGCCGGGCGATACAGAACATCATCAATATCCCGAAAGAAGAAAAAATCAAGGCGTATATTAAGGTCAAAAACCTTAAGGATACCGAATACCTTGAGAACAATTTCATCATCATGTGTACGAAACGGGGCACGATTAAGAAAACCTCATTGGAAGCCTATTCACGCCCCCGTGCCAATGGTATCAACGCCATCAATATCAACGAAGGCGATCAGCTGCTGGAAGCTTGTCTAACGGACGGAAGCAGTGAGATTGTTATGGCACTCCGCTCCGGAAGGGCCATCCGTTTCAATGAATCGACGGTACGGCCGATGGGACGTACGGCAACCGGTGTGCGTGGTGTTACATTGGCGGGTCCGGAAGATGAAGTAGTTGGCATGATTAGTGTTAATAGTTCTGAAACGACAGTCCTGGTGGTTTCCGAAAAAGGGTACGGAAAACGAACGGACATCGAGGATTACCGGGTTACAAATCGGGGCGGCAAGGGCGTTAAGACCATTAACGTGACTGAAAAAACGGGCAGATTAGTGTCCATAAAGGATGTAACTGACGATGACGACCTGATGATTATCAACAAATCCGGCATTGTGATCCGGATTGCCGTCAGCGAACTCCGTGTAATGGGCAGGGCGACCCAGGGCGTCCGCCTCATCAGTTTAAAGGGCGACGATGAAATTGCATCTGTAACCAAGGTGGAACATGAAGATGAGGAAAACGAAGAAAATCAGGAAAACATCAATAATACCGATGAAAACAAGGGTGAAACGGGCGAATCGGCTCAGCCGGAGGAATAATCTGGGAAAAATACTGACTGTCACATGTTTGTTGGCCATAGGCACATTGCCTGCAATAGCCCAGTCTAATCTGAAGGAGGGCAATAATAATTTTGCACTGTATACGAAATCCAAGGATTTCAAGTACTTGGAAGCTGCTCGTAAGTTTGCAGATGAAGCGTATAAGACCAAACGGGATTCGGTTAGCTTCCGGAATATTCTGTTGCGCGGACTGGTATACAGCACGTTAGCTGTAGTCGACTCAAACCGTGCACAACAATACACCGCGGATCCTGCAGACATCGGATTGTCGGCACTGAGGCGACTGACAAATAAGTCGTTGAATGCTGAACACGGACCTGAAATCAATTACATCAAGCGGTCGCTGGCGAATGCCTATCTGATCAAAGCAAACCGGGCGGTAACGGCCGCAAATTTTGAAGAGGCTTATCACCAGTACCGAAAAGTCGACTCCATCAGTGGGTCTGCTATCGACGTCAAACATAACCTTGCGGTGTTGAGCACGAAAACAGGTGGTAATGAAGACGCTATCAAGCGGTATCAAACGTTTACGGGTCAACGAGAGACTTCTTCACCGGCTTATATCCTTGAACTGGCTGATCTATACCGTCAAAAGGGCGATAAAAGGTCCAGACTGAATACCTTGCTTACGGGCCGGGAGCAGTTTCCGAAGGACAAGGAAATCCTCTTTGTATTGATCAATACGTACCTGGCTAACGAAGCATATTCGGCAATTGTGCCATTGGTTGACGAAGCGATTGCACACGAACCCGAGAATGTGAATCTCAACTACATCGCCGGCTATGCAAATGAGATGGAGGGTAACAATGCTGTGGCAAAAGCATTTTATGAGAAGGTTATTAACTTAGATGCTAATAACTTTGAAGGCAATTTGGAGTTAGGGTTAATGTACCTCAGAGAGTATATCGCTGATCCGGGAGATGAAGAGATACAAAACAAAGCACAGGATTATTTGTTAAGAGCAAATCAAATACAACCGTCGGAGGTAAGGGCATTGAAATCCCTTGCGGTATTGTACGATCAGTCGGGAGACATCATTCAGAAAGAACGAGTAAATAGCATATTAAATCAACTCACACAATAGACTAAGATCATGAAAGTGAAATCCATTTTATTAGGTACGCTGGTTTTGGCCTCATCGGCAACGTTCTCACAAACCAGCAACCTAAGGAAAGCAAAAGCAAGCTACGACAAATTCAACGAGGTAAAGTCCGTTGGCAATTCAGCACTGGGCGTGAGCGACTTGAATACCGCCAAAGAAGCGCTGGATAAAGCTATAGAGCACGAGAAAACCATGGATTTGCCGGAAACCTGGACGTACTATGCATTGGTAAATGCCGATTTGGCCTTACTGGATTCTACCGACGCGTCAGCGCAATATATCCAGAAAGCCGTTGAGGCAAGGGAGAAAGCGATCAGCTTGGACACCGAAAAGGAAAACGAGCCGAACCTCAATATCTTGGGGTCAATTCTAGCTCAATATGAATTAAACAGAGGTGCCAAACTCTGGGATAGCCAGGATTTCCTGGGTGCATATGACGCATTTGACAAGGGGCTTACTTATTTACCGGGAGATACAACCTTGTTGTATTATTCGGGAATGGCTGCTGTAAACGCGCAGGATTATGAAAAGGCGTTGGCCAAATATGTCGAACTGGTGCCTGCAGACAGTTTTTCCAACAACCGGCAAATTATATTAGACGTTTCCCGTTTGTATCTCATGCAGGGTGATACCGCCAATGCCATTAAATACGCAGAAATAGGTACCCAGAAATATCCGGAGGACGGTGAGCTGGCTACGCAGCAGATCGAGCTTAACCTCATGGCCGGTAACGACGAACAAACCATTAAAGCCATCAACGATCAGGTATCAAAGGATCCGGACAATAAAAACCTGCATTACTACCTTGGAATCGCCTACAGTGAGACCGGTGATGTGGAGAATGCCGAGGCTTCCTACAAAAAGGCACTAGAGATCGATCCGAATTACTTAGATGCGAATATTAATCTGGGTGGCTTAATCTTAAACAAGGGCATTGATCATTTCAATAAGACAAATAACGCCAATCTTCAACAAGCTGAATACGATACGGAAATCAAAAAGGCGTATGACATCTTCGATACGGCCCTACCCTATCTGGAAAAGGCGGTTGAGATAGACGGCAAATCTCAGGTGGCTCTAACAAACCTGAAAAGATACTATGAGATCAAGGAAGATCAAGCGAAAATAGACGAATTACAGGCACGCTTAGATGCGTTGCAGTAGGCTATTGGCTTAAAACTTAGTGTAGCCCACGGACTTCAAGAGCTGTGGGCTATTTTTTTGCAGATATGTTTAATCAATGACGGACCTTCGTAGATGAAACCGGTATACAACTGGATGAGCGCTGCGCCAGCCTCCAATTTCTCCAGTGCGTCTTCGGGCGTATGTATCCCACCGACTCCTATGATGGGAAGGGGTTGATGGGAATGCGTTGACAGGTATCGGATGACTTCCGTAGCGCGCCTTGTCAGTGGAACGCCGCTCAGTCCTCCGGTTTCGGAAGCCAGCTGAGCACTGTTCAACCCGTCGCGACTAATGGTCGTGTTGGTGGCAACAATTCCGGCAATTCCGGTTTCCCGAACGATCTCAATGATATCATCCAATTGACCATCCGTAAGATCGGGAGCGATTTTCAGCAATATAGGGCGTGAAATTCCTTCTTTGTGATTGCGCTGTTGCAAGGCATTCAGGATGTGCATCAGCGGTTCTTTATCCTGAAGTGCCCGTAATCCCGGAGTGTTGGGAGAACTTACATTTACGACAAAATAATCCACCACGTCAAAAAGTGCGTCGAAACAAACGATGTAATCCTTCACGGCATCTTCATTGGCTGTCATTTTATTTTTGCCAATGTTTCCGCCAACGGTCACTGGGTGATGTTTTTTTAAGTGTCGTAATCGGTTTGCTGCAACGTCCACTCCTTGGTTATTGAATCCCATCCGGTTAATCAACGCTTTGTCATCGACCAGGCGGAAGAGCCGCGGACGATCATTGCCCGGTTGTGGCTTCGGAGTGACGGTTCCGATTTCGATAAACCCGAAACCCAGTGCATCCATCTCTTCAACAAAAGCCGCATTTTTATCAAATCCGGCAGCTAATCCGATGGGATTTTTGAACGTCAAACCAAAGACGTTGCGTTCAAGCTTCGGATGTTCGTATGCATAGATGGACTTTAATAGACGCTTCCCGCCCCACAGCTTGCAGAAGGAATGCAGACCGCCCGACACCAAATGATGCGCTTCTTCCGGATCGAGAGAAAACAGAATGGGTTTTACCAGTTTATACATGGCCACAAAGGTAGGCTTTAGATTGTAAATTTTAGAACACGGATCGCGTGGATTTAGCAGGTTTTCCCGATGTATCGGGAGGCCACACCCTCGCTTCGCGCTCATGCCAAATGCTCCATAGGTGCTGACGTTCTTTGCAAGAAAAAAAATGTACTTTTGCACCCGTAATGATTGCAATAAACAACCTCACGTTTGAAATTGGTGCCCGGGCACTGTATGACGAAGCCAATTGGCATATCAAGCCCGGCGACAAAACGGGGCTCATCGGAGCCAACGGCACCGGCAAAACGACTTTGCTGAAACTGATTGTGGGCGATTGTGCTCCGACATCGGGTACAATCTCTATGGCAAAAGACATCAAAATCGGGTATCTCAACCAGGATTTATTATCGTACGAATCTGATAAGAGCATTCTGCACGTTGCCATGGAGGCTTTCGAACGCCAAAATCAATTGCATACGGAAATCGAGCGACTGCTTAAAAAACTCGAAACCGATTATTCCGATGATATTATTGAAAAACTGAGCAATAAGCAAACCGAGTTTGAGGCGCTCGATGGATACAGCATTGAATATCGCGCGCATGAGATACTCGCCGGACTGGGTTTTAGTGACGACGATCAAAGACGAACATTATCAGAATTTTCCGGAGGCTGGCGCATGCGGGTTATGTTAGCGAGAATATTGCTCCAAACCCCTGATATTCTGCTGCTCGACGAACCGACCAACCACCTGGACTTACCCTCCATCAAATGGCTCGAAAGTTACCTGCAGGCATTTGATGGCTCTATCGTCATTGTATCGCATGACCGCTATTTTTTAGACCGGGTTGTCAATACGATCGTGGAATCTAAGCGTGGAAAGCTCATCCAATATGCGGGAAACTACAGTTTCTATCTGGAGGAAAGAGCATTGCGGGAAGAAATCCAAGGCAATCAATACAAAAATCAGCAAGCCAAAATCAAACAGGAAGAACGTTTGATCGAACGGTTCCGGGCGAAAGCAAGCAAAGCTAAAATGGTGCAGTCGCGCATCAAAGCCTTGGAACGGATGGAACGAGTGGACGACGTGGATGATTATAATCCGACGGTCAACTTCCGCTTTAAATTCAGTAAGCAATCCGGGCGGCATGTAATCCGTTTAGAAGACATCAGCAAATCCTATCCCGGTATTCCCATTCTCGAACATACGGATGCCATCATCGAAAAGGGGGACAAAATAGCGTTGATCGGTGCCAACGGGAAAGGGAAGTCAACCTTGTTGCGTATTGTCGCCAATGCGGATAAAGATTTCACTGGAAAGAGCGAGACGGGACACAATGTTACGCAGACTTTCTTTGCCCAGCACCAGCTCGAGGCACTTCACCTGGATCATGAAATCTTGCAGGAACTGCAGGCTTTCGCGCCGAAGCATACAGAAACGGAACTTCGTTCCATCCTGGGATGTTTCCTCTTTACAGGTGACGACGCGTTTAAAAAGATCCGCGTACTATCGGGAGGCGAGAAGTCACGCGTTGCACTGGCCAAAGCGCTCACAGCGGACGCCAATTTCCTCGTGTTGGACGAGCCCACCAACCATCTGGATATCCAGTCGGTAAACATCTTGATACAGGCGCTCAAACAATTCGAAGGTACGTTCATTGTTGTGTCCCACGACCGCTACCTGCTCGACAACGTGGCCAATAAAATCTGGTATATCGAAGACCGGAAAATAAAGGAATATCCGGGTACTTACCAAGAGTTTGAAGAATGGCAGTCCAAGCGCATGCCAAAGGCTGTTTCGGAAAGAACAGACAATAAGCCGGTTAAAAACCCACCTGCCCAAACTGTTGCACCAGCTCCGAAAAATAACGATTACGATCGGCAAAGCAAGAAATTGCATAAAGAGTTGGAAGGTGTCGAACAACGTATTGCAAACACGGAGCAAGCCATCAAAGAAACCGAAGGGATCCTGGTGCAGGAAACCGTCTATGCTGATTCCGAAAAGTTGAAGGAGGTATCCAAACGATATGAAGGTCTCAAAAGTGCACTTCAGGAACTCCAACAGCAATGGGAGAAGTTAGCAGAGGAAATTATTGTCAATGGTTAATTTAAGTGTCAAGGTTAATGTGTGGAGATTGCTCTTCGTAGTTTTGCTGTCGCATGTCTGCTTGGGAGCGGTTGCCCAGAAACAGAAAAAGAAACGGGTTTCCCGTGAACGGAGTCCGCAACAAGAGTTGGTGTATGACAACATCAATTACCTATCTTCCATCAAATCGGTTCAATTTTATCCGGTCGATCAGGAAAATGCCTTTCCCGTCATCGAACTATTCAGCGATGATCAATTGATGCTGGCATTTGACGATTTACGGGGAGATGTGCGCAATTATTATTTTAGCGTGGAGCATTGTGACGCCAACTGGATTCCCAGCAGGCTTTCACCGTTGGAATATGCCGAAGGGTACAACGAAGACCGCATTACCGATTACGGCAACTCGATCAATACACTTCAGTCTTATACCCATTACCAAGTTGATTTTCCGACAAACAATGTCAGGCCCAAGCTGGCAGGCAACTACCTGCTGAAGGTTTATGAAGATGCCGATAAAAGCCGGTTGATCATCAGCAGGCGTTTTTACGTGCTGGCGCCGTTGATGTCCGTTTCCCCTGAATTGGTGCCCTCTGTGGATGTTCCGAAACGGAATAAGAACCAGAAACTGAACGTTACCGTGCATAGCGGCGGCATCACGGTAAATAATCCGTATGAGGATGTTAAGATTCTGGTTATGCAGAATCAACGGCCTGACATCCAGCAATGGCTCACCACCCCTCAATTTGTAAACAACAGTGAATTGAGGTACCACGATAACCGCACACTGGATTTCGGTGGAAGCAATGAATTCAGGTTTGTTGATTTGCGTAGCCTACGACTGGCCTCCGAGCGTATGGCAAATATCCAGCTGGATAGCACAGTACGCGTAGATCTCCTTCCCGATGAAAATTACAAAGACGCTTCTTATGCTTCTACCTTCGACGAAAATGGGCAGTTTTTCATCCGTAATCAGGATAAAGATGATGCCGTAACCGAATCCGACTATGTTTGGGTGACCTTTACACTGGCCGATGATGCCGTGACCGATGGCGCCGTTTATGTGGTGGGTGGATTTAATGGTTACCAACGTAATGAAACCAATAAACTGGTGTACGACGCCAATCAAAAGAAATGGCAGGGTACCCTTTTGCTCAAACAGGGATTGTACGATTACGAATATGTGTACGTCAGTCCCTCGGGCGAAGTAAATGCCACTTTTTCCAGCGGCGATCACTTCGAAACCAACAATACGTATCAGATTCTCATTTACAATCGTCGCCAGGGTACCACCTGGGACGAATTGGTTGGTTTTTCAGAATTGAAGTAGTTTTTCTTGTAACATCCGGGAAATGCGATTGAAATAGCGTTTCTGTTTGTACCCCATTACCCATTGTACACCGTGTATTGCATTGGTGTGGAATATTTCTTCGGCCTGATTCATGATAGCCGGACTGATCTGAGCTTCGATTACTTCCAAGCCGTCCTCCAGTGCCATTTCAATTACTATCTTACGCATCACACCGTCAATGCATCCCTCGCTGAGGGCCGGTGTATAGAGCTTCTTCTCATACCAAACAAAAATATTGGAACTAAGGGATTCACATAAAAAACCTTCCTGATTGAGCAGTAGCACGTCATCCAATCCGTTCTTTTTACGGAATAAACCGGCCATCACATACACCAGTGAATTGGCCGATTTCAGCTTGGAAAGCTCGCTGTAAGGTTTTCGAAATTCGCTGTATACATCCACTATTAATCCGATCTTGCGGTGCTTCACATCATCGGGATCCAGTTTAGAAACACTCATCACATAGGCAGCTTGGTTCTGCTGTGGACTGTATAGTCCTCCCCCATCCCGGTATACCTGAAGGCGAACCCGCACGTGTTGCCCTCCTAGTCCGTTCTTTTTGATGAGTTCGGCTGCCCGCAAACGAATAAAATGCGCATCGAAAGCACCGGGGTGTTCCAACTGTAAGAGGCGCATGCCATCCTGTAATCTTGACACGTGATGTGACAGAAACCGGATATCACCGTCCATCCAACGCATGGTTTCAAAAAGTCCGTCGCCATAACGGAAGGCTCGATTCTCGGCGCTAACAATGGCTTCTTTTTCGGGCAGTAGGTGTTTATTAAAATCGATATAATGTACAGGCATTTATGCTTTTGAGATTTGAGATGTTAGCTATGAAATCTGAGATTTAGAATTATGGCCGCTGCCATTCATCAACCCTTGACAATTAATCATTATGCAACGCGTACTGTTGCCATTTTTCCAGACACAAGCTGAAATCTGTCGGCAATGGGGAGGTGAATTCCATTTGTTTTTTTGTCGTTGGATGTTGAAAACCAATGATTTGTGCATGAAGAGCTTGACGGGGGAGCAGGGCAAAACAGTTTTCTACAAATTGTTTATACTTACTGAATAGCGTCCCTTTCAGGATCCGATTCCCGCCGTATACGGCATCGCTGAATAACGGGTGACCAATCGATTGTAAATGGGCGCGAATCTGATGCGTGCGGCCGGTTTCCAGTTGACATTCGATCAATGTGACATAATTAAGCCTTTCCAGGACGCGGTAATGTGTTACCGACCATTTTCCTTTGTCTGGTGTGTCGTACACGGCCATAACTTTCCGGTCTTTCAGGCTTCGGCCGATATATCCCGTGACGGTACCGTCTTCGGGAATATCACCCCACACCAGTGCAATGTATTTGCGGGTTATGCTGTGATCAAAAAACTGTTTCGCAAGGTAGGTCAATGCCCATTCATTCTTGCCTACGACCAACAGGCCACTGGTGTCCTTGTCGATACGATGGACCAACCCCGGGCGGCCGTCGTTGCCGGGTAACTCGGGGAATTTTGAAAAGTGATAAACCAACGCATTGACCAATGTACCCGAATAGTTGTTGTACCCGGGATGTACCACCATGCCCGCCACCTTATTGACAATCAGCAGATCGTCGTCTTCATAGCAGATATCCAACGGAATATTCTCGGGATAAATTTCGGTATCGCGCGGCGGATGCGGCAGAACCACTGAAATGACGTCCAAAGGTTTGACTTTGTAGCTGGCTTTCACCTGTTGTCCGTTGACGAGCACCGTTCCTGCGGCTATAGCGTTCTGAATACGATTACGTGAAGCATTTTCGACCCTGTTTATCAAAAACTTATCGATACGCAGCAACGCCTGCCCTTTGTCCACCACAATACGCACGTGTTCAAACAAATCCTGTTCGTCCGATTCCTGCAACTCCAAGTCGTCAACCATGGCGCAAACTTAGGCAAAAAGCGAACCAAAATTCAGTATTTTTGCAAAAAACAGCATGCTCCCATTTGACATTCACAGCCCCGTTGAACCCCTTGCTTTTTCCCTATTCCGGGAGAAAGGGCTTACCCTTCATATCAAACGTGACGATCTTATACACCCCTTTATATCAGGCAATAAATGGCGAAAACTGAAACATATACTGCAAGATGCCTCCGATCAACAGAAGACGCATCTTGTCACATTTGGTGGCGCTTGGTCTAACCACCTGTTGGCGACGGCCTGTGCAGGCGCCAAGTTCGGTTTCAAAACCACGGCTTTTGTCCGCGGTGAAGAAGTGTCGAACCCCAACTTGTCGCTTTGCACATTGTTTGGAATGGAATTGCGGTTTGTTGACCGTACCTCCTACCGGGATAGATTCGCATTGTTTAATCAACACTTCGGCGTAGATCAACAGGCGTATTTCATTGACGAAGGCGGGTACTCACGTGAAGGAGCAAAGGGATGCGGCGACCTCCTGAATGAGCTTTCACACGTATATAACCATATCTTCTGTGCCGCAGGAACGGGCACTACCCTTGCTGGAATTGCGGAAACCCTAATCGCAAAAAAATCAGCGACACAATTACATGGGGTACCTGTGTTGGCCGGCGGGGAATTTATTCGCAATCGTATTGCAGATTTATCCGCAGATGCCGTGGCAGATGCATGTACGCTCCATACTGACTATCACTTTGGTGGATATGCCAAGACCAAACCCGAGCTCATAGATTTCATTAAGCACTTCTGTGCCCAAACAGGCATCTTGATCGAGCCGGTATATACCGGCAAATTATGCTATGCCGTCTTTGATTTAGCAAGGCGTAATTACTTTGCCGACGGAGACCAGATACTCATCATTCATACCGGTGGACTGGTTGGCCTATTGGGTATGGAAAAAAGTTTGCGCCTGTAGTATCAAAAAGTTATATTTGAAAAAACCAGCCCGTATTGAGTATGTACAAGATTGCTGTTACACCCGACAAGGTGCATCAGACATTGGCCAAACATATTTTGGCGGATGGTTATGACTTCACCTTTGATTTGTCCCGCAGCCGGGGAATCAACCTATACGATTCCAAACATCGGCGCGAGCTGCTGGATTTCTTTACCTGCTTTGCTTCTGTTCCCCTTGGATATAACCATCCGAAGATGACGGGTGACGAAGCATTTACGCGAAGCCTGCTCCATGCTGCATTGATTAATCCATCCAATTCCGATGTCTATACGGTTGAATACGCGCAGTTTGTGGACACCTTCGGCCGCATAGCCGTTCCGGATTACCTCCCGCATGCTTTTTTTGTATCGGGTGGCGCCTTGGCGGTCGAAAATGCGCTGAAAACGGCCATGGACTGGAAGGTACAGAAAAATTTCCAGAAGGGCTACCGTTACGAAAAAGGCACGAAGGTGCTCCATTTTGAACAGGCTTTCCACGGCCGGTCGGGCTATACCCTGAGCCTTACGAACACCCAGCCGAATAAGACAAAATGGTTTGCGAAATTTGAATGGCCGCGCGTAACCAATCCCAAGCTGGTTTTTCCATTGACGGCTGAGAACATTACAGATGTAAAAAAAAGAGAGCAGCTTACGGTTGCGCAAATCAAGCAGGCGTTTGTTGAAAACAAGGACGATATCTGCGCCATCATCATCGAACCCATACAGGCTGAAGGGGGTGATAATCATTTCCGAAGCGAATTTATGGAGCAGTTGCGCATCCTAGCTGATGAGAACGAAGCCCTGCTCATTTACGACGAAGTACAGACCGGTGTTGGGTTGACCGGTACGTTTTGGGCGCATGCACATTTTGGGGATAAAGCGAGGCCGGATATCTTAGCCTTTGGCAAAAAAATGCAGGTATGCGGAATCCTCGCAGGCACGCGGGTGGACGAAATCGAAACCAATGTATTCCGGGTACCCTCCCGCATCAATTCTACATGGGGTGGCAGCCTGGTCGATATGGTCAGGGCAACTAAGATATTGGAGATCATTGAAGAAGATCAGCTTCTTGCACACGTAGAAAACGTGGGGGAACATCTGCTGCAGCAATTACTCGATTTGGCGTTACGTAACGGCCAGTTGACCAACGTGCGTGGAAAGGGGCTTCTCTGTGCCTTTGATCTGCCAGACCGGTCCAAGCGCGATGCATTTCTCAAAAAGGGGCTGGAATACGGTGCGTTGTTTCTCGGCTGCGGCGAGCGGGCCATCCGGTTCCGGCCCGCTTTGATCATGCAGCGGGCAGATATTGACAAAGGGATGGCAATTATCGATCGGATTCTATCGGGTATTTAGTAAATTTCAACCATCAAATAAAGGGTTCAACAAAAAGTACAATCACTATGGCAAAGCGCATTTTATTACTCGTAGGTGACTACGTGGAAGATTACGAGGCAATGGTTCCTTATCAAGCCATGTTATCGGTTGGTTTATCGGTTGACACCATCGCCCCTGACCGGAAAAAGGGCGATACCGTCCCGACAGCGGTACATGATTTTGTGGGCGACCAAACCTACCGGGAAACACCGGGCCATAATTTTGGGATTACGGCTGACTTTGATGCGGTGGATCCGGCAACCTATGACGGGCTCTATATCGCGGGCGGGCGAGCGCCCGAATACATTCGGCTCAACAAACGGGTTCTTGAAATTACGCGGCATTTCTTTGATGAAAATAAGCCCGTAGCGGCCATCTGTCATGGCATCCAGATTCTGACCGCTGCGAAGGTGCTCTCGGGGCGTACGCTTACCGCATATGTGGCAGTAGGACCGGATATCGAGCTGGCAGGGGGCACCTGGAAAAACATTCCGGCAACCGAAGCCGTTGTGGATGGCAACCTGGTTACCTCCCCTGCCTGGCCCGGCCACCCGGCTATTTTGAAAGAATTTTATCAGTTGTTGGGATTGCGTATCGGGTAGCTATTTGTAGAAACCGCGCACCTCCTTTCCATTAACTTTTGGCCACGAATGACACGAATTGACACCAACGAATTTGTATATTCCCGTGTCATTCGTAGCCAAAAGCTTTTAGAAGCTACGCTAATAATACGAAAGTCTACGGCCTACTGTGGTAATTCGGTGCTTCTTTGGTAATGGTAATGTTGTGGGGATGGCTTTCACGTAACCCTGCACCGGTAATCTTTACAAACCGTGCCCCCTGCAAGGCCTTGATCGTCGCGGAACCGCAGTACCCCATGCTGGCCCGCAGTCCACCGACATATTGGTACACCACTTCAGCCAGCGTTCCTTTGTAAGCTACACGTCCTACAATACCTTCGGGCACCAACTTTTTAATGTCGTCTTCCACGTCCTGGAAATACCGGTCTTTTGAGCCTTTCTCCATGGCTTCAACGGACCCCATACCCCGGTAGGATTTGAACTTACGGCCTTCATAAATAATGGTTTCCCCTGGCGCCTCTTCTACCCCGGCGAATAACGATCCCGCCATAACGGTATCGGCACCCGCAGCGATTGCTTTGGCAATATCTCCCGTCTGTTTGATGCCGCCATCGGCAATGACCGGAACGCCACTGCCACGAAGTGCGTTAGCAACCTCATAAATTGCATATAGTTGCGGTACCCCTACTCCGGCAATGATGCGGGTGGTACAGATCGATCCGGGGCCGATGCCCACTTTCACGGCATCTGCGCCGGCATCTGCCAAGGCGACAGCCGCTTCCCCCGTCGCGATGTTACCGACGATAACCTGAAGATCGGGAAATGCGGATTTGACTTCCTTCAGTTTATCTATCACCCCTTTGGAGTGTCCATGTGCGGTATCGATGGTGACCACGTCTACGCCTGCTTTCACCAATGCTTCCACCCGTTCCATCGTATCGGCGGTTACGCCCACAGCAGCACCTACGAGCAGACGGCCGTGACTATCCTTAGCCGCATTGGGAAAATGTTTATATTTTTGGATATCCTTGAAGGTGATCAGCCCTACAAGCAGGTGGTCATCATCCACTACCGGTAATTTCTCAATTTTATGGTTCTGTAAAATGGCCTCGGCTTTCATGAGATCCGTTCCTACCGGCGCTACGACCAATCCCTCCCGGGTCATCATTTCCGTGATGGGACGTTTCATGTCTTTCTGAAAACGCAGATCGCGGTTGGTCACAATCCCTACCAGCTTATTGTTGCTATTGATGATCGGAATGCCACCTATCCGATGATCTTTCATGATTTGGAATGCATCGCCAACGGTAGCCTCTTCGCCTAAGGTAACCGGATCCTGTATCATGCCGCTCTCCGACCGTTTTACTTTGCGCACTTCGGCAGCTTGATTGGCAATGCTCATATTCTTGTGCAGCATTCCCAATCCTCCCGCTTGGGCTATAGCTATCGCCAGGTCGGCCCCCGTCACGGTATCCATCGCCGCAGATATAAGGGGAATATTCAATCGGATATTTTTTGTCAGAGAGGTGCTGGTATCCACATCACGTGGTAAGACTTCGGAATATGCGGGTATTAAGAGCACATCGTCGTAGGTGAGGCCTTCAGCTACGAATTTTTCGGGATCTAAATGCATGGCAAATATGTCTTGGGGTTACTATTTGCGGGGCAAAATTACTAATTTTCTGTGTCTTTTACAAGTAAAAAAGTTGGCAAAAACGCCCCATTACTCGTCTCTTTTGCCCCCCAAAAACCAACTAAACAAAACTTACCTTTGGCCTAATGGTTTATTAATTGAATAGCTAGCGATCGTACGTATGATGAAACCAAAAATGATCTGGGCAAATTTGGGCGTCAACGATTTGGCGCGAACCATGAAATTCTATACAAAATTAGGGTTTAAACCAAACGGGACAAACGGCTCCGACGAATTGGTCAGCCTTTCCTTTGGAGACGACGGCTTTGTTATTAACTTTTTCCTGAACGATATATTCAAAGCTAATCTCCAAATTGAATTGGCTGATTCGCGGCGGGTGGCCGAAGTGGTATTTACGCTTTCTGCAAACGGCAAGGAGCAAGTCGACAAGTGGGCATTGGAAGTTGAACAAGCAGGTGGGCAACTCCTTTCTAAGCCAGAAGCCTTTGGTGATAACTACTATGGGTTTCTTTTTTCCGATCCGGACGGCCATCGATTCAACGTATTTTACATGGAGGGATTTTGAAAACAGTAGATGAATATATTGCATCGGCACCGGAACAAGCCCGGGAAAAGCTGAATGAACTGCGGACCTTGTTAAGGTCGGTAGCACCCAAAGCTTCAGAGGAATTGAAATGGAGTCAGCCTGTTTTTATTGAAAAACGGATCCTTTTTTCGTATGCTGCGCATAAAAGTCACCTGACTTTTATGCCCACAGGACCGGCTTTGGCACCTTTCCGGGATGAACTGGCTGCGTTCAAAACCGGCAAGGACACGATCCAGCTTCCTTACGACCAGCCGCTACCCAAAAAGCTGATTGAAAAGATAGCTTCGCACCGATATAAGGACGTGATGGAAAACGACGCGCGATGGCTGTATTGATGCCGGTTGCGATGACTGTTATCTAACCTTTAGTTTGTCTGGGTTGCGGACGTATAACAGGCGCGTAATTTCCGTATGAGCCGATTCAATGCACAGCACTGAATCGAGTTCGCCCGTCGAACGCCGAAAGAAAAGTACCGCAGGATCGCCATTCACGAGAGCCACCCGATACTCGAATTCGTTGCGTTGATTTTCCGGAAGCTGCATCACTCCGAAAAGAAATTTCAGTACTTTTTCCTGCCCGAAAAGCGGGTTGCGCGCAGCATTGCGTTTGCCTCCCCCATCACTAAAAAGCTCAACGTCGCTGCGCAGTAATGTTTCCAGTTGGGTGCGATCCTCACATTGCAGAGAGAAAAGAAAAGCATCGATGAGCGAACGATGTTTAGATGGATCTACAGGCATGGATCGCTTTCGGCTGAGTTTTTTGTGCGCACGATGCAATAACTGCCGGCAATTTTCCACCGAAGTTCCTATCAGATCCGCGATATAGCGATATTCTTCAGAAAAACTTTCTCGCAGAATGAATACGGCGCGTTCAACCGGATTAAGGTGCTCGAGCAGGAAAAGCAGTCCGTACTCAATGGTTGTTGGAGATCGTTCGAAATCGAGGGTGATGTAAGGTTCGGGAAGCCAGTACCCGGTATAGGTTTCCTTCTGCTTCTTCAGTTCCTGTAAGCGATCAATACTTTGATTAACTGCCATGCGTCCAAGATAGGCTTTTGGCTGCTTTACCCCTTCTACAGAAGTCCATTTTTCATAGATATCATGAACAACGTCTTCCGCATCCGCTACAACACCCAACATGTTGTAGGCTATATGGAAAAGGTATGGCCGAAGTGCGATAATTTCTGCTGTCAGTTCCATAGCATTTCCACAAAGATAATCAGTTGACTTTTCTTTTCGCGATGTCGCAAAGCATGTCAGAATGGATATTGAGGCCGATGTTGCCGATGTTGTAGTAAAATTCAGTAGCGACGATCCAAACAATCTCACAGATGGAGCGTTCGTCGTAGTGCGTGGCAAGTTTAGCAAACAGGTCGTAGTCCATCTTCCGGTCTTTGGTCAATCGGGTAACAAAATCAAGCAGTGTTTTTTCTTTTTCGCTGAAAAGTTCGCTGGTTTGATAATCGGTCAACGCGTCAAACTTTTCCTGATTCATGGAAGCCATGATCGTTTGTGCGCGTCCGATATCCATACAGAAGTAGCAAACATTCATACGTGCCACCTGCTCGCGGACCAGCATGACCGTTTCATCCGGCAGTTGCAGTTTCTTGTCGAGTTGACTGATTTTTCCGGAAAAATTTCCAAAACTGATTGGAAGCCGAGCAGCCATGACTTTAAGCGGGGTTAATACTTTTCCAAACCGTTTGCGGGTGAAAAAATAAACAAGTTTCCAAAGTAGACCTTTGGGTGCTTCGATTGGTGTAAGAAAAGGAGTATCCATCCTATTAGCTATATTATGTGTATGTTCTCTATACACCGTAGACAGGGAGATGGATGTATTGTGACAATAAAAATTAAAAAAAAATCCGAAATGCTTTGATAAATCCCATGAAGTCGTCTTTTGTTTTGCGATCAACGATGGTATTTTGTTTATTTATTTTTCCTTTAATCCCATTAATTAACAACGTTGTCTCGGGAGTAAAATCTGCCATTACTGTTTTCATGATTAATTGTAGCTCCGCATGGGCACTTTCTCCATTTGCTGAAGCGGTAATTAATCCGGTTGGCTTGCCCGAAAATACGGTGGTGGCAACACACCATTCAATAGCATTTTTAAGTCCGCTGGGGATACTGAATACGTATTCAGGTGTGCAAATTAAAATTCCATCTGCGTTTTCAATGGATTGCCTGAAGTTTAATACTGGTTCAGGCGTATTGTCAATTATCCGTTCGGGGTCAAAATGAGGAAGTGATTTTAGGTTTTCAAAGACGGTAACGTCGAAAAAATCTTTCGTCAGGTCGACAAAACTAGCGATAAGTCTCCGATTGGAGGAATTTTCGCTTGCGCTTCCGTTGAGGGCAAAAATTTTTTTCATTTTAAACAAGCTCCGAATCGGTAGACCAGAGCTTGTATTTTCAAAGAGAAAGCTCGTTTGTTATTTCGCGTTCTTAGCAGCTGTAACACCGTTGCGGATCTCTTGCGCCAAGGTTTTGACTTGCTGTAATCCGGTTCGAACACGGGTACCAGCCGCATTGTTGCCTTTTTCGTAGAATTTTACTGCGTCGTCTTCGATGGAAGCGATCAGCGCTTTTAGTTCATTGTACTTTTCCATACTGTATTTGATTAAAAACTAAGTTAAACGGCCCAAGAATACGGAATTAATTTGATACAATCGCCCTAAGTCGTTATTTAGATGCTTTTTTTCGTCCGCAGGCGCCAGGGAGCTAGCCAATACGCGGCATGCGCATTTTCTCAACAATGCATGTGTTGATAGCTTTCCCATCGATTTTATTTACGGGCTTCTGCGCAAAAAATGGGACGTGTTAATCCAGATAACGGGGATGTTGAACCATACGATGAAAGGACATATGACGAGCTTATTCGGCAGCCAAATAAACAATAGATGCTTTTTATTGTTTCGTCCAAGGAAAGAATTTGGATTTATCCCGTTAATTGGTTAACTGCGATTTATTAAATAAAGTGACCTTCATGAAACACAGTTTATCATTGATCATGGCAATCCTGCTGATGCAGACAGCAGATGCCCAGAAAAAATTCGAACGGGAGCGTAGCATAAAAAGCTCTCAGGTAACTGAAAAAGCAAGAACGTACGTGGAAAGTCTTTTTTCCGACGCAAAAAAAATAAAATGGTACTTGGAAGAAAATCTGGAGGGCATAATGGTGGAGGCGAAGATCAAAGAAAACAGTAATACGTATAGCATCAAATTTGACACGCTGGGAACCGTGTACGATGTCGAACAAACTCAGAAGTTTGAGGAGCTCCCCCCGGCTGTTCAAAGCAATGTAATGGATCATCTTAAGAGACATTACAAGTCGTTTAAGATCAGAAAGATCCAGATACAATGGGTCGGCGATCCACATGTCCTGCGTTCGTTGATCAGGAGAGATAACGCTGAAAATACCTATCAAACCAATTATGAGATCGTATATACCGGCCGGGAGGACAAAGATGCTGCATCGTACGAATCGTTATTTGATCACAGCGGTCGTCATATTGAAACAAAGACGATTATAGAGCGGAACCTAAACCATTTGTTGTATTGAACATGGTATTTTTTATCGATACATTCAAAAGAGCGCTGCCTCCTATCTTCATCCTGTTACTAATTACAGGTTACACGTGTTTCGCTCAGAACAGATTCGGGATTGCACCACAGATCAACACCAATTTTAAAGTCGGTACAGCTTGGAAGGTAAATTCCAAAATTGAAAACCGCTTCGTTCTCTACCAAAACCCCGATGCGGAAAGCCGTGCCGGATATGAGAGCAGTGGTGTTGAGGTTGTTGTGGCACGCAACCGAGGCCGCTTAAAGAACTTAGGCGCAGGCTATCGGATCCGTTGGTCCGATAAGGACGGATCCTTTCTTCACCGCGCTATGCAACAGTATAGTCTTGGCCAAAAATTCAACGGTATCCAACTGGTTCACCGATTTAAATCTGACCAAACCTTCGAAAAGAATGAGCCTACGCAATACAGGGTAGGATATCGCATCGGTATAGAAAAGCCACTGAGTGGTTTACGAGTTGATCCGGAAGAGTTTTATCTTAAAGTCAATAATGAATATGTCGGTATCCTCACGAACGCGAAAGGCAACCTGGAGATAAAATTGCTAACGGCGCTCGGATATAATCAGTCTGATAACAACCAAATCGAAATGGGGCTGGACTATCGCGCTAAAAACTTGCTCGGACGCGGAATTGGAAACCAGCTATGGCTTAAGATGGGGTGGTATCATAGCTTCTAACCAACGTCAATCCGCCAGCGTCAGTTCGTCGACCAGATGAGTGGCACCTGCGAACTTGTCGATGATGAACAGCACGCAGCGGATGTCTACTGCGATGGTTCGTTGGAGCTCTTCGTCGAAGATCACATCTCCTGCCATTGCCTCAATGTTTCCATCGAATGCGATGCCAATCAATTCGCCTTTTCCGTTCAACACGGGTGAGCCGGAGTTGCCACCGGTGATGTCATTGTCTGTCAGGAAATTGACGGGTAGGTTGCCTTCCCGGTCAGCATACCGGCCATAGTCGCCGCTTTCGTACAACTTCCGTAACCGTTCGGGCAAGTCAAACTCTTCATCCCCGGGTTTATATTTGGCAATCGTCCCTTTCAACGTCGTGAAATAGTTGGCGCTGGCATCATTCCGGGGATCGGATGGCAGCGGATTGATTTTGCCGTAGGTAAGGCGTAGGGTGCTGTTGGCGTCGGGATAATATTTATTTTTGGGATTACGCTTGCGCGTTCCTTCCACATACAGGCGGAAGGCCCGCTGGAACCGGCCTTCGAGTTCCTGTTGTTCCGGCGAAGTCTGCCGGTAGCGGTTGAGCAAAGCCACCGAGAGTTGGTACAGGGGATCGCGCTGCAGGGCTAGTGTATCGGGTTCAGCCAGGAATGCGTCGACCCGTTCGCGGGACGCGAACAAACTGGTTTCGAAGGCCGCATCGACGTAACCGGAAAGATCCCGGTTGTGGTGCTTATACAACGAATCAATGTATGAGGGTATTCTCCCTTCAGCTACCTTTTCGGCGTACAGGTTCAGCAGGGATGCGAGCACGTCACGCTCCAGCGGTAAATAGAGGTCATCATACGTGCCCGCCAGGTTGGTTGTGATCTGCTGGAATACCTCGTTCCGTTTGGCCTCGTTTTGGGCCGCGTAATAGGTCAGGGCATTGCCGAGCGAATATGGTAGCGCCGCAAAAGTGCTGGAACGCAGCAATCCCACCAAGTAATTGTTGTGCCGGGCTTCCAGGTTGGTTTCCCTGTAATACTGATTGATATCGTCTAAGACGGAGCCGTAGCGTTCGCGGTTGCGCCGTTTCTGGGCCCAGGCATTGAACCGTGCTTCTTCGGCTGCTTTGATGCTGGCGGTCCGGTGTTGGGTGAGGGCGTCGATCATCCCTTGCCGGTTCTTCCAGTAATTGGCCACCTGCGAATATTTGGATGCGTAGTCGAGCTTAACCTTGGGGTCGGCATCCATGTATTTTTTCATTTGGTCCATCCCGACTTTGGATGCTTCCACCCATGCCGGGTATGCGTAGTTCACATTTTGGTCAACTCCACCCGAGGGCATCCAGCGATTGGTACGACCGGGGTAGCCCAGGATCATGGCGAAGTCGTTCTCGGTATAACCGTTGAGGCTAATGGTAAGGTGATGCTTTGGCTTCAGCGGCACATTGTCCGTCGAGTACGGCGCGGGATTACCATCACGGTCAGCGTATACCCGAAACAGCGAGAAATCACCGGTATGGCGCGGCCACTCCCAGTTGTCGGTATCCCCGCCGAATTTGCCAATGCTGTTCGGTGGTGTGCCCACCAACCGTACGTCGGGATAGTCCTGGTAAACGAAATAATAGTATTCGTTTCCCTCATAGAAAGGACGAACGGAAACGGTGTATTTTCCGCCTTCGTTGTTTTCTTGTTCGATCTTGGCGATTTCGCGGTTGATCGCCCGCTCCCGGGCAGCTTCGTCCATCGTATCATCCACGATGCCGAGTATCCGCTGGGTAACGTCGTCCATGCGGACGAAGAAACGGACGGAGAGTTCCTTTGGCTTCAATTCCTGCGGTTGGGTAGCCGCCCAGAACCCATTGGTCAGGTAGTCATTTTCCGGGTTGGACAGTTCCGCGATGGCACCGTAACCACAATGGTGATTGGTGAGCACGAGGCCCTGGCCGGAGACGATCTCCGCGGTACACCCGCCACCAAACTGTACAATGGCATCTTTGATACTCGAATGGTTAATGCTATAAATTTCCTCCGCGCTTAGCTGGAGGCCCATCTTTTGCATGTCACGCTCGTTGAGGCGCTTCAGGTGCATCAGAAACCACATACCTTCGTCGGCAATGGCGCTGAGCTTTATCGAAAGAATAAGTGCTAAAACGATGATTTTCTTCATGCGGAAAAAAACTAGCTTTTTGATTTAATTACACTTCCACCAGCATTTTGTGGTCGATTCTATTTGCTAACCCGTGGTGCTTGTTGCCGACAAAGCTACAAATACTGCAATGATAACGGAATTTAATTGTGTCCCTAGGGAACGTTTGGTTTAGAAATGTTACACGTGACTGATCAAAACCTTGCTTTTTACCCTCGTGCCGAATAAAAGCAAAATAACGGTCACGAAAATGGCTATTGTATCTGGCCACAATTGCGTAAGGGCAGAGCTATCGTTCAAGATGGTAAAAGTGACAATCGTTAACCAACGAACCATTAAAATTACGATGATTAAGTGCGCAGTAAACTTTACTTTTGACAAATTCTTTTGAAATGCCATTGCAAATAAAGCAATCCCCATGACGATGTTTTCAACACCAATTATATGCCATATATACGTAAACGATGTTTTTATGCTACTCTCCATGTTCACCTGGTTTAAAACAGGCAAAACGGCTGCTGTACCATTCAAAGTGTGCGTAACAGCAAATAATACACATAGAAGTCCGGCAACCAAATAAAAGTAATTCTTTACCATGATATCGTTCCTTTTTGGTCTCAATTTTCTTCGATAAACCCTTCAGGGTTTTAAACAATATGCTGCCAAAGCTGTTTTGCAAAACTACAGAAACTTGAATACGGCGCTAAACGGTTACACCTACCGCAGTACAGTTGCGGTGATGGGTGGCAAATTTATGGTGGGGGTCAATTCGACGGTACGCACGGAATCCGGCGTAAAAGGAGGTGACACACTTGACGTCACCATCGAGCTGGACAAGGAAGAACGGAAGGTTATGGTACCGGATGCCTTAAAAAAGGCGCTGGATGAAAATCCGGCAGCAAAGCGATTTTTTGAATCGCTTTCTTACAGTAGGCAGCGGGTCCATGCAGAGTCGATCGGATCGGCGAAGACACCAGAAACCCTTCAACGTCGGATTGACAAATCCATCAGCGAGTTGAATGCAGGAAAAAAGTAGATTGCCTCGCGAAGGCGACCTGCTGTAAACGACGATGGTGTGGGATGGACGAGGGAAACGGTAAAAACATGGGGTAGCGAGGTGTTTGCAACTCATTCAATAAAAGGCTATCTTAACCGAAAGTTTACGTATACCCTACCATCCTGATGTCCGGGCATTACAGAGCATCCCAACTATGGGCACAACTTAAGGGATCCCCCGATGAATTTTCATTGGAGGGCAGGATATTCCATTCGATTTGCGTTTTTGGAATGATGGGACTGTTGATTTCTGCCCCTATCAACTATCTCCTTCGCCAGTACGAAGCCCTATTTATCCTGTTCGCGGCCATTGCACTGCTCGTTATTTTTTTTGTATTGTCTCGCATTGCGAAACGGGTGGAATTGGCAATTGGGATGTTCGGCGTGGCAATCAATATTTTTTTTTCGCTTATTTTCTTATTCGCTGGAGGAATAAACGGCCCCAATTTGCTTAGTTTTTTGATCGCACTATTCGTGATGATCGTTATTTCATCCAGCAAGCGGGCTAAGATGACGTGGTGTGCAATCAATATCTGCCTGTTGGGCGCGCTATTGTATGTGCAATATCAATGCCCGGACTGTGTGTCATTTGAATATGAGAAACTGTCTGACCGCCTTTGGGATCATTTGCTTCAATACATCATCCTATCTTCGGTATTATACTATGGCACCTCGTATATCATCACCAATTATGAATTCGAGCGAAAGTTGGCTGCGGATAACGCGGAGGCAATCCGCGGGCAACACCTCAAAATCAGTGCGCAGAAAGAAGAACTTGAACGCCTGAATGCGGAAAAGGACCGGTTGTTTTCCATCATCGCGCACGATCTGCGAACCCCGATGGGAAATGTTTATAATTACCTGAACACGTTGTTCCAGACAGCCCTAGAACCGGATAAGCGTCAATATATCGAGGAAGAATTGAAGAAGCAATTGGCGGGGGCATCGGCTATATTGACTAACCTATTAATGTGGGCTCAGCAGCAGATCAAGGGGATTACGGTAAAATCAGAACCGGTGAATTTACGTACCTGTATCTACGATGCACTGGAAATTGAGATCGGAACTGCCCAGACTAAGGGTGTGGAACTGGCGTTGCCGGACGAAAATGTGATTGCCAATACAGATCGGCATGTGGTCCAGATTATTATCCGGAATCTGGTAAATAATGCATTGAAGTTTACCACGCCCGGTGGTTCAGTTCGTGTGACGGTGGCCTCAACAGCGAAGGCCGTCGTTATTGCCGTGGCAGATGACGGCATGGGTATACCCGAGGAAGTGCAGGCCACGATATTTACACTCCATACGGATCCTAAAACCGGCACACAGGATGAAAAGGGTGTGGGATTGGGGTTACTGCTGTGCAAAGGGTTGGCCGAAGCACTGGGGGGATCACTTCGCTTTGAAAGCATATCCGGTAAAGGGGTCACCTTTTTTCTGGAGCTCCCACTGGACAAGACAAGGGCTAAAAATATGTCACAGCCTATCTAATTATAATGCCGAACGACTAACGCACATAAATCATGTTTACCATCAAATCGACGGTTACGCTTCTTCCTCGTCTATAAATTTATTTGACAAGGATTTCTTTAATTTAGTTTGTCGGCTAACTAATTTTGCTATTTTTGTAGTATGAAATCAAAAAGTGGACAAAACTCAATCAGCAATTTACTTGTTCAAATTTGTAAGCTTCGGAGAAACAAAAGCAATGTATTGCTAAACGAAGCCGGAATTTACGGTGGACAAGACATTTTACTTTACTATCTGAGTATTGAAGACGGACAAACAGTGTCATCTTTGGTAGAAAAAATGTGTATTCAACAAGCTACAATTTCAGCTATGCTTGACCGCATGCAGGCAAGTGGAATGATAAAAAAAGAAAAAGACAATTCAGACAAACGAACCTCAAGAGTATTCATTACGGAACAAGGTAAAGAAGCCTACAAAAAAATAGCAAAAATTTGGAACACAATGGAAGAAATACTTACAAAGGGTCTGGATATAAAACGACAAGAAACACTGAGGGACTTACTGAGGACAGTTCTTAAAAATCTCAACTAAAAAAATTTAGTCTAATAGTTAGTCGGCTATATAAAATAAGCAACTAAAAACGAAAGCAAATGAACAATCAAAACAAAATAACCGTATTCGGTGCAACAGGCAAAATTGGTAAGGAATTATTGGTATTTCTTTCAAAAGCAAACATTTCAACGATTGCTGTAACACGAGACAAAAGCAAAACAACTGCAATGCATCGTATTGAATGGAAGGAAGCTGATATGAACAACAAGGATTCTCTTATTGAAATCTTACAAGAAAGTAAATCGGTATTTATGGCAACAAGCGTAAATCAAAATTTTGTTGCGGAACAAAACCATGTAATCGAAATTGCGAAACAATATGGTGTGCAACATATCGTGAAAATTTCCTCGCCCGGGTCTGACAAAAAATCGCAAAGTTTCATTGCCAGAACAAATGGTGAAGTGGAAGACTTTTTGAAGAATGCAGGGATTGATTTTACTATCATTCAGCCTAATTCATTTATGCAAAATTGGATTGGATATTTTTCGGAAACCATTCGGTGTGAACGCAAGGTATATGAAGCTGCTGGAGATGGAAAGAAACCTTTTATTGATACAAGGGATATTGCAGAAGTGGCTTTTAATATTTTAACTGAACCTACCAAACACATCAATAAAACCTATTTGCTCACAGGCGGAGTTGCCGTGAGTTACGGACAAATTGCAGAGGCCATTGGCAATGCTATTGGAGAAGCAGTAACCTATGTTTCAATGACCAGCGATGAAGCAAGACAGCGGATGATTGAAAAAGGGATGCCTCCGATGATGGTAGACACTTTTCTTGCCATTTCAGAGGGACAACGAAACGGAAAGGCAGATTTTGTAAATACAGTTGGAGAAGAAATTTTAGGAAAGAGGCTAATTACAGTTGAGCAATTTGCCAAAGATTATGCAGAATCGTTTAGGTAAGCACGAACCGCTAACAAACAGTTTTACAAAAGCGGCAGAAGACATTTTCGATTAAACGTTTTGTGGTTTCGCCGTCTTCCATGCCGACCTGGCCCAAAACAGGCAGCACCGTTGACGTGCCATTCACGGTGTGCGTAACCGCGAATACGATGCATAACAATCCGGCGATCAAATAAAAATAATTCTTTACCATGGCATTTTCCTTTCGTTGAGCCCTTCAGGGGATTAACAACCTGTGGTCCAAGCTGTTTCGTCTAACTTCAGAGATTTCTCTGCAGTCGGTATGCCACCGGCCGCCCCTTCCGTGACCGCAGGAAAGATTACGGCATCGGCACGCTGGACAGCACGTTCGTGCTGAAGGAGATCACACAGGGATTTGGGTATTCGATTTGAGCATGAGCGTCCATTGATACTAATGACTTTTTATGGCTTTCAGCAGCGGAAAAGTATATTGCAACCATTCAGATTGTATTTCTCACGGATCAATTGGCGGATTGTCGTATTCTACCCGCAAGGTTGTCGCTTTCACCACGCACGGATGTGCAATGATTACCCCAACTTTGTATCAGTGATGCGAACAGCATCGATTTTCATTCACCAATATCAAACAAAATGAAAAAGACAAACTTACTCTATTGGATCTTTACCGGGCTTTTCGCCTTCATGATGCTCGGTTCGGCCCTGCCGGATATCGTCAGTGCCGATGTCGCCGTCGAAGGGATGCACGGACAACTGGGGTACCCATTGTATTTTATCCCCTTCATCGGGGTGGCCAAGACGCTCGGGGTGATTGCCATCCTCGTTCCGGGCTACCCCCGGGTGAAGGAGTGGGCGTACGCGGGGCTGTTTTTTGACCTCATCGGTGCCACCTACTCGATCATTGCCACCAGCGGAACCCCCGGTGAATGGGGGTTCATGGCGCTACCGCTACTACTGGGCACGCTCAGTTACGTGTATTATCACAAACGGTTAAGCCTTCGTACTACAACCAATTGAAAATTAACTGACAATGGCAACATTTAAAACAACGATTCTTTCCACGGGGAAAAACACCACGGGCATCGTCATCCCCGATGCCATCATCGAGGAACTCGGTGCAGGCAAGAAGCCGCCGATCAAAGTTACGCTCAACGGGTACACATATCGCAGTACGGTTGCGGTGATGGGTGGCAAATTTATGGTGGGTGTGAATTCGACCGTCCGCGCGGAGTCAGGCGTACAGGGCGGCGACACACTTGACGTCACCATTGTGTTGGATACGGAGGAACGGAAGGTGACCGTACCGGATGCCCTTAAAAAGGCGCTGGATAAAAATCCGGCAGCAAAACGGCTCTTTGAGTCGCTTTCCTACAGCCGGCAACGGATGCATGCGGAGTCGATTGCATCGGCGAAGACCCCGGAGACGCTGCAACGGCGGATTGACAAATCCATCAGCGAGCTGAATGCGGGAAAGAAGTAGCGGATCAAGAAAGCGACCGACTGAAAAAGATGGTATTTTTGGCGAGCACTTCCTGCATCGGCTCGGGGAGCATGTCTTCCGTCCACGGGTGCCGGCGGCCGAATACGTGGTCACTGGCCACCGGGACCAGCTCCGCATCGGGATTGGCGGCATGAAGCGCCATCGCGCTGTCGAACGACACGGTGGTATCTTCGGTGCCGTGGCAAAGCTGCCAGGGTACCGCGATGCGTTGGGCAGCGGCCGGTATGTTCAGGCGTTCGGCATTGGACTGGTAATCTTCGTATAACTGGTAGTTCAGCGGCATATGCTGGTGGGTACGGCCGTTAACGTAATAGTCAACACGAGTGGCTTTCCAGTTGGCGATTCTATCCGACGGCCAGTTTCCCCACGGCGTCTTGCATTGGGCGATCGCTGCCCAGGTGACCAGCGCTTTGATGCGCTTGTCTTCCGTGGTTTTGATGATGGCGATGCCGCCGCCCATGCTGTGGCCGATCAGGCCTATCCGATCGGCATCCAGCGCGTCGGCTAGTGGGTTCTTTCCGTCGCTTATCCAATCGAGTACGCTTCCCAGGTCATCGAGCTGCTTGGTGTAATTATTCTGGCCGAACGCTTCGAGGTCAACGAAATCCTCGGGATGGTCGGGCGAGGTGCCGTTGTGGGAAAAGTTGAATTTGAGGAAGGCGAAACCGGCATCGGCAAACCTCCGAGCGATGAGATCGAAATTTCCCCAGTCTTTGAAACCGTTGAAGCCATGGGCATACACAATGACCGGTCGTTTTTCGCCGGGCGCATAGGTGACGTCCAGCAGCATGGGCCGGCGAGTGGAGCCGGTGATGATGAAGGTGTTGTTTTTGGTGTTCACGTCTTGCATTTGTAATCTCAAAGGCTAAACTAGCAATCCTACTTCAAAAGTACTTAAAAGTAAGTCAGCGCGAATGTTTGAATGCAGTAAAAATAACATTTAGAAGATCGCGCATTTCATCCCATAATGGAATAGTTTTATCATTCATTTTTTGTCTGAAAGCGTCCTGTACATATTTTTTACTAGATATTTCTCCTTGGTACTTCCCCCCCCCTCATTAAATGAATTCCAACGAATAGGAATCACCTTCCGCCCCCCTGCAACCATTTCTCCGGGTCGGGCAAATCCACCCCCTTATAGAATTCCGTGCTCCGTGTTTTCGCTACTACAAAGACCTGATGTCTTCCACCACGACCGTCAGATCGTTATCGAATTGATGGCCGCCGCTTTCGAGTTCCCGGAACGTTGCCCGGGTAAGCTTTTGCCGATATTGGTGAAAGTGCGACAACCGCACTTCATCATCATCCCGGCAATGGTACAGAAAAATCGGCGCATCGACGGGTAGCTTGCCGGCAAAACCTGGGTTGAGCTTGAATCCTGCCTTCCATGCTTCATCGCCGCTCCAAAACGGGGTGGCCAGGAGGAAAACCCCGGCGATTTCCGTGTCCACCGTGTTTTCGGAAAGGTATTTCAACAGCATGGAAGCTCCGAAGGAATGCCCCACCAATACCAGGCCGTCGTCCGCTTTGGCGATGTATGTACCGATCTGCTGGGGCCAGCCAAAGTCGGGCGCCGACTCGTCTATCCGGAGTTCGGGGCTATCGACGTGGTACCCGTCCCCTAAGCTGGCCTGCAGGGAAGCGACCAGCGGTTTGTCGCCTTCGTAACCGCCTTCCCCCGCACCGTGTATAAAAAGTAGCTGAGTGCCCATTATACAAAGATACCAATGCTATCCGGCAAACACACAGGGGAAAGGAGCCAATTTACGGGGGGCGGAAAGGCCAGCGGCGTGGCATGGGATTACAGCCGGTCAACCCCATTTCACTTATGTGGCCATTATGCCCATCATCATCGAAAGGTAGTAATTGGCACCATGCAATGCAGTCAGCAGTTCCGTTCCGTCCCTGTCCGCCAGGACAATGGATCCCCTGAACACGCCGCGATGGTTGATAACGTAGCCCATTTCCGCATCGTTGAAATACGTTTGCAGGACGATCTGGCTCTTCCATCCCATGCTGAATGAGAGCAGTAGCTGCTCCCCGTCCCTGACTTCAATCGATGTTTCCCAGAAACCTTTCGGCTCGACGGGATAGATAGCCCCTGCAATGGTGATGACCGCATTGAACTTGAACCAGCTGCTGTCGATGGTTGCGTATTCATCCGTTGCCCCTGTTGTAAAGGTCTGGAATAAATGGTTCACATCGGGGACCTCCTTAGTTAGTGGCTAAATTTAATAAATATTACACCCCGATTATGTATATTTGAATATCGCGCACCATCGGCGAAACAAAAAACGGCATACCTATGCAGACCATACTTGGAGCGAACGGACAAATCGCGGAAGAACTGACACGGGAACTGTATCGAAATTATACCAAAGACATTCGATTGGTCAGCAGAAATCCGAAAAGAATACACGATACGGACCAACTTTTCCCCGCAAACCTACTGGATGCACAGGCGACCGAAAAAGCCGTTGAGGGCAGTGAAATTGCCTATCTGACTGTTGGACTTCCCATGAACTCGCAGCTATGGGAGGACCAATTCCCGGCCATGATGAAAAATACCATTGAAGCCTGTAAAAAACAACACGTCAAATTGGTGTTTTTCGACAACACCTACATGTACGCCAAAACAAGTGAACCGCAAACGGAAGAAAGTGCGTTTGTCCCAACCGGACGGAAATCGACCGTACGGGCAAAAATGGCAGCGCTATTGTTGAGCGAAATCAACGGCAAAACCCTGGAAGCCGCTATTTGCCGGGCGCCCGAATTTTATGGGCCGAATAAAACGCAGAGCATAACCAACACGCTGATTTTCGAAAACATCCAGCAAAACAAAAAACTAAAAATTCCGTTAAGCGATAACACAAAACGGACATTGATCTGGACACCCGATGCAAGCCGGGCGATGGCCTTGATCGGCAATACGCCCGATGCCTACCATCAAACCTGGCATTTGCCCTGCGATGACAGCCGGCCGACCTATCGGGAATTGATCGACCTGACTTCCAGCATTTACGGACAGGAATTTGCCTATTCGGTGGTAAAAATGTGGCAGTTCAAAGTCGGCAGTCTATTCAGCAAAAAACTGAAAGAACTTTTGGAATTGTTGCCCCGTTATCAATACGACAACCTTTTTATCGCTGATAAATTCAAGACGAGATTCCCGGACTTCAAAATCACGACCTTTGAAAACGGCATTGCACAAATTAAAAACGAACAAAATCCACAATGAAACTACTGATAATCGTCACCAGCATTTCCAGGTATGAAAGCGGCTTGGAAACGGGTTTGTGGTTAAGCGAGCTTACCCATATTTACGACAAAGCCAACGAACAGGGGTACGAAGTAATAATTGCAAGCCCAAAGGGTGGGAATATCCCGGTTGACCCGGAAAGCCTAAAGCCGTTGGTCCTGGATCGCGTATCGAAACGGTATTGGGAAGACCCGACGTTTAGAAACGAATTGGAAAACAGTAAGACACTTGAACAGGTTGCCGGAAAGGAATTTGACCTGGTGTATCTTGCAGGTGGACACGGAACGATGTACGATTTCCCGGCGGATACCACCCTGCAATCGATCGTCCAAAAAACGTACGAAAACGGAAAAAAGGTTGCGGCCATCTGCCATGGAGTCGGTGGCTTATTGAACGTAAAACTGGCCAATGGCGAATACCTGATCAAAGGTAAAAGAATCACAGGGTTCAATTGGTTTGAAGAAACGCTGGCGGGAAGGAAGAAAGAAGTTCCATTTAACCTCGAAGCGGGACTTAAAGAGCGGCAATCCGCTTATACCAAGGCATTTATTCCGATGACATCAAAAGTGGTCATAGATGGAAACCTCATTACCGGCCAAAACCCATTCAGTTCGAAAAAAATGGCCAACGTGGTGATGGAAGAGCTGAAAAGAATAAAGGCTACTTAAAGCCGGTAACGAAGGGCGATGGCATGCCAGATGGCGTGCGCGAGCGCCGGGTCGGCTTCTTCCCCATCAAACCGCCAGCCATCCCCGGGATTGACCAGTGTGTACAGTTCGTCGTCAAGCTGAATGCGGATGTGCCGGGCGTGCCGCTCCACTTCCTTCTGCAACAGCCGTAATTCATGGTCCCTGCCATCGACGGTAATCCGCAGCGGCAGGCCGATGTAGGAGGGTTTCTGTTCAGTTAACATCGGCGCTTCCATGGGGGTATCATTGATTACCCAAAGATAAGCCACCCTGGCCAATAGTTATCCACAATCTGAAAAATACCCGAAAATGGGTAGCGATTCGGGAAAACCATTCTCCCCGGTAACCGTTAACTTCGTATGGAATATGCATTCAATAACGTGCGGGTCGAGCTTGAAGGGGAAACCCACGCGTTCAACTACCGGTACACGGAAACGGACAAATCGGTTAATCGCCCCACTCGCGGAGCGGAGACAGCGTTGAACGTTATGGTGCCGGGGGATGTTAACAAATCATACAAAACGAAATTATCATGAAAACGGAAATCAGCAAACTCGAACGGAAATATTGGGATGCGATGAACAGCCAGGACTATGAGACGGTAAAGGGCCTAACCAAATTCCCCTGTCTGGTCGCCGGCAAGCGGGGCGTCATGAGCGTTGACGAACCCGCCTACAGAAAAATGTTTGAGCAGGGCGCCGGGAAGAAAATGCGCGTGAAAAACATCGCTGACGAACAGATCGAAACGGCGGAAGACCATGCAATGATTGCGTATGTGATCGAACTGGACTATGACGGCGAAGCGATGAAATGCGCCTGTACCTCCACGTGGGTAAAAGAGGGCGGCAACTGGCGCTGTGCCATGCACACGGAAACCGATCTGGAAGAAAAGGCGTAGGTTGACAGCCCTACATTATCCCCGGAGCTGGAGATAGATTGACTGGGGTATCTCGATCCAAGACACATCACGCAGTTGGAGATGGGTGGGAAATCGCACTCGGGCCTCCCCTGCCAGGACTTGACGATGTCGCCATGGGTGACGCCGGCCTCGATGAGCGGGAAGGATGGCACCCGGTAATAGTCGCGCTTCCATTCGTTGAAGGGATCCCCCTTCAGCACCCGCTCGCCCCGGCGGACCGCCCCTTCGACATCCATGCGATCCCACCAAGCGGCGACGTAGTCCGGGGTCGGGTACCCGCTTGGCCTTTTCGACTATCTTGAAGTACAGGTTCACCGTCCGGTCCACTTCGTCGAGCCGGAATCGGAATGAGGCTGGGAAAAGCAGCCGGAAAATGCGGAGGGACCCGCCATAGCGGTTTGTGGGGAAGGCCGCCGTTTCCGGCCGCCCCCGAACTTGGCCGGGAATCCGTCGATGGTAAACAACATCCTGAAACTATTTCCCGGGAAGTGCGTCCAATTGAAAAAAGGCGCCCATGAAAGCGTATATCAAAACCACCTATGGCGGGCCCGAGGTGCTGCGACTAGAAACGGTTGAAAAACCCAAACCAAAAGCCCAGGAACTCTTGATCCAGGTCATGGCCAATTCGGCCAATCCCGCGGACTGGCATATCATACGGGGCAAACCCCTATTCGCACGCCTGACAATGGGGTTATTCCGCCCTAAACAACGCATACCGGGTGCCGATTTTGCGGGTGTGGTTGTCGATGCAGGCGAACAGGTCCGTCGGTTCCGGACCGGCGACCGGGTATTTGGAGAAACGCTGGAAGGCGGTGCATTTGCGGAGTATACCTGCGTACCGGAATCCGTCTGTGCAACCATGCCTCCGGAGACCGGGTTTGCGGAGATGGCCGGTGTACCGGTGGCCGGGCTAACCGCGCTACAGGCGATCGTGACCCATGGCAAACTCCGGAAGGGAGAAACGGTATTGATCAACGGCTCGTCCGGTGGCGTGGGGCATTTTGCCGTACAAATCGCCAAGGCCTATGGTGGCCACGTGACGGCGGTCTGCTCGAGCCGGAACGCCGGCTTCGTGACGGCGCTTGGGGCCGACCGGGTAATCGCATATGACGAAGGCGGTCTGGCCGGTCTGGACGGGGGCTTTGACCTGGTGTTGGATACGCATGGCAACCTAAGCTATGCGGACTACAGGCGGTGGGGAAAGCGGGGTGTGATGGTTGGTTTCACGACCGTCGGCAACCTGTTTGGCCTGCTTCTCAGAAAAGCCCTGGGCCGATTTCCACTCGCTCAATTCACTGCCGAAGCTAACACCGCCGACCTGGCGACGCTGGCCTCGCTCATACAAGACGGCAAGGTTAGGACCCATCTCGAGCAGACTTATTCGTATGGGGAAATCCCGGAGGCTATACGCTACATCGAAGCGATGCGTACGCGGGGAAAAGTAGCCATGGTGTGGGGTGAATGAACCGTTACCCCATATGCCGGATCGGGGTCAGGCCACGGCGTTCGGACTTAACTTGCGTATGACCTCCGGTATCCATGGACCGGTAATGGATGGCTGTCACCCGTCCAGACATTCGATGACCGTTGCCTTGAAATCGGAAAGCAGTCTACGTTGGCGTGAGGGGTTTTCAACCGCGAGACTAAGCGAGACCACCCGATAGTCAACGTCTTCGCTGAATCGCTGTAGCAGCCGATGGGCTTTGGAAAGCGCAGTAGGCAACCGATGTGAGCCGATGGATAATCTGGGTGACATACCAATCTTTTTCAATGAAAGCCGGATCCATGCCCAGATTGACACGGCAATTGACCGCCGAAGTCTGGTATTTACCCGTATAGGTTTCCACCGTGTCGCGGGCGACGATACCGACGATTTCACCCGCCTTTAACGATGCTATCTTTCCGGCGGGGATCAATAGTTCGAGTTTCTCATTCAGGGACAACGAGGTTCGTGTACGGTCGATGGAAAGACTTTCGTGATGACCTCCGCGGCTTCCTTGCCGTATTGTTGGCGCAGCATGGGCAACTCCTGCAAGCCCAAAACCACCGCCGATAAATTCGATCTGCTTTGTGCCAAAAGTACTTCCGCTCGGTGAATATATAAGCTGGAGGCCTCATCCACCACCAAACCGATGGGTAGGTTGCCCTTCGTATTGATCAGTTTGGTAACCCTATTAACGACTACGGACAGGCAGGCGGAATTGATGCTCTGAGTGCTGGGGTCATTGGCGAGCACCAAAACACCGGGATGTTGGGGGTTACTGACTTGAAGCTCAAAATCATCGGCACCGAAAACCCAGAATGTTTCTTTGGTGGCCATTCGGCTGATAAAGATTTTGAGCGTTCCAACCTGCCCCTCCAATTGGTCAAATGCCTTTGCCTTGTAGGCGGACATGAATGGCGATAAAAGGGAACTAAGCTCTCCGTTGCTGAACAGCACCGTAAAAATCTGTTCACAGGACAGATTAAGAAAGGCAAGCACATGGGGCAGGCTGGAATAACGGCCATCTTCGTACCTACTGAAAAAGAAGATGCAGGCGGCAAGGAAATTGATGGCTGACTGCGTAAAGAATTGGTCACTACCACCGCCTTTGTCCCCCTTTTTTCGAGGCTTCAACAAGTGCTTCGGCCGTTTCCGAAGCATCGGCAAGCGTACGCAGATAAGCCCGTTTCAATGGGTTTACCCGTCTGCTCTTTTCGGGGTCGTTGAGGTTGATAACATGGAAACGGTAATCTTTGCACCGATTGTCCTGTTTGGCAAGTAGGTAATGGTAATAAGCAATCTTGCCGAGGTCAGGATATTTCAGATCGTATAGACACATGGTAAACGAATTGGCCAGCATTTGGCGTATGATCGGCATAATGACCCCAAAACTCTTCCCGCTTCCGGGTACTCCGCAGATGAGACAGCCCCTAAAAATATTTTCGAGCGTTATATAACCCTTGCGGACTTTACGCTTGTAATAAAACAAGGTGGGGATGTTAATCGAGTATGGGTTATCACGAGCTCAGTCGGCTGCATAAAGGATTCTTCCTCGATGTTCCAGCGCTCTTTTCCCAGATTGGAGCTGATAATTTTGGATACATTGTCCATTGCCACGTGTACCAAAATGGCTCCCGCAAAAGCGCTCGTGACATAAGCAAGGTCATACCAATTAACTTGCCCCCATACAGGGACGGCTTCACGTCCCTGCAACCATAAACCCGAAAAAAGGATAAGCATCCCCAATGCCAACGGGTAAACGATCTGGTTCTTGGGGTTTAGGTCTTTTTTCTTTCGGCTCAATGTTCCGATGGAGACCAGGCAGATCAGCACAAGTGTAAAGAGCTTGCTGTTTATCAGTCCGTCATAGAATGGAACCCTCGAAAGCCTTTCCGCAAACAGGACTAAACTGTGATAGGTTGCTCCCGTCAAGAGGAACCGATCCACATAGAAAAACAGAAAGACTTCAAGGACAACGGACAGGTATATGCCAAATTGCAGGGAACGGTAAAGCCCCTGTTGCTCTTTGGTTTCTTCCATAAGTGTCTGTTTTTAAAGGTTGGAAAGCTTTCCACCTATTGGTGGAGCTTTTCCGTAAATAAATTGTTTTTATATCCCACTGACTGTTGAATGCAGTTTGCGGCATTGCGGAATGGAAATAATAAGCTCAATCACGAGCTATTTTAAGTTCAAAAAGCCGACTATTTGAGCTTAAAATGGATTCAATTTGAGCTTATCGTTAAAATAAGCTCAAAACACTTAATGAATAAGCTCATTTATCCGTATATTTGAGCTTATAAAAGAAAATATGTGAGCTTCATTATGGCACAGATCGACAACGACATTATTAAATTCCTGCGGGAGAACCCATTAAGTTCCTCTCCTGAAATCCATAAAGGTATCGGTAAGGGTTCATATGCTACCGTCAAGCGGGCCATTGCTAATTTGCTGGAAAACGGACAGATTGTATCCGAAGGCCAGCGTCGTGCAACCCGATATCAGGTAAGTTCAGCAAATCAGCTTTTGGGACATATTGATATAGCTGCTTACTTTGAAAAAGAGATTGATGAACGTGATATCCAAGAAGGATTTAATTTTCAACTGGTCAGGGAAGTCTTGGCCAAAGTCGATGTCTTTACCGCAGAAGAAGCTAACAGTCTACAGCAATTACAGGAAGAATTTCGACATAACATAGCGCACATGAGCCCAGATGTGTACAATAAAGAAATGGAAAGGCTTGCCATCGATCTGAGTTGGAAATCATCACAGATCGAAGGCAACACCTATTCTTTGCTGGAAACGGAACGTCTGCTAAAGGACAAAGAGACCGCCGCGGGAAAACCGAAAGATGATGCAACCATGCTCTTAAATCACAAAGAAGCATTAAACTTTATTATTGATAATCCTAATTATGTCGTGCCTTTGACCATAGCAAGAATTGAAGATGTACATAGCATCCTAGTTAAGGATCTTCCGGTGGAACGCAATATCAGACAACGCCGTGTAGGTATTTCAGGTACAAATTATAAGCCGTTGGACAATGAACATCAGATAAGGGAAGCTCTCGAGGATATGTGCAACCTCATTAATAACAAGGAAAACATATTTGAAAAATCCCTGTTAGCGCTGGTACTGCTATCCTATATCCAGGCCTTTAATGACGGTAACAAGCGAACGGCACGGATTATTAGCAATGCCATTCTGATCGCCAATCAGTATTGCCCAATCTCCTTTAGGACCATTGATTCTGTTGAATACAAAAAAGCGATGCTGATCTTTTATGAACAGAATAATATCAGCGTTTTCAAGGAAATATTTATAGAACAATTCAAATTTGCGGTTAAAACCTATTTCTGATGCTGTGATAGCACTAAAACGTGTCCGCTTTCAGAATATCCCCGTACTTTATCCTTAGGTTTACTGTCCGGCCTGAAATCTGGTTTTCGGTAAGGCTCACACGAAGCACCTTACTGCCGGGAAAAGTTGCCTTTTTCAGCACGAACACATTACGGTGCCTTTTCTTGAACTCCGTCATGGGTTGGTATTGCCACAGGGGTTTGATTTCCACGGTCTGCACGTTCGTGGCTTTCGTGATCTTCCTGTCCTCAATGAAAAACCGGAGTTCGTCCACATTGTAGGAAAGGTTTGAGGTATTGGTAAACGACACGTCAAGAAAGATGTAATCACCCAATGTGCTGATACCGTTCAGCGTGATGCCCACGCCATAATCCCTTGTACTTCTTACCGGACGGTGAACGCTTTTTGTAAGCAGGCCAAGTGCAAGGTTTTTCATCTGGCTACGGCTCAATCCGATCTCCGAAATTTCCAAAGGCCGGGTGTGTTCAGGTTTGATTTCCAACATGGCCGGGATACTCGTGTTATTAATCCATAACGGGGCAGTCAGACGGTATTGCGCCACGAAATTATCGCCCACAATGGTAATCGTTCCGAGCTCATGATCGAGGTGTTCCGTTTCCGTGGTGTCCTCGTGCAATTTGATCCGCAGCACGTTTTCAAGGGGCAGGTCGCCCGATACATGGCCGGAAGCGATGTCAACGTACTGGATGGGTTCGGGTGAAAGGATATGCACCGTATGCCCACGGTGCAACGTAAGTTCGGGGAGCCCGCCCAACCGGGTATACTGGGCTTGCTGGGCGTGGGCGGAATACCCGATAAAACATAAAAGGGCAAGGATAAGGAAATGATGTTTCTTCTTCATGATGGAAACTTAATGGTTTTTATTATTGGTAATTCTGTTGGCTTTGGCGGAGCTCCTGCGGGTCGATGAGGTACACCAGCGTTTGTATTTGAGCTTGGCCCTGTTCTTCCGTATATGCTTTGACACGGCGGTCGTTGTGGATTGGAACATGCGCTGAATGGTGCGCTCATGACCAACTGGCTGTTGTTCTCGGCTTGTTGTTGCAGGGTAATGCCCTGCGTGGTGTTACCGCCAAGCTCTCGGCTAAACTCCCGGAATGCTGAAGCTGGCACATGCAGTCCGGGGGAACCATCGTTATCATAGACTTCCAACCGGACGGGCAATATGTTGTTCCCCTACGTGATCGAAGTGATGGTAAGCAGCACACGCTGTCCTGAAAAACCGGAAATCCTCGCAAAGACATGGGTGCCTTTCTTGACCACGTGCTGGCCGACCAAGAGGTCATCCATGAGCCGTATGCGTAACCGGGAATCCGCATAACCTGTCATGTTTTCATCAATGATGGCCTGAATGAACGTATTGTCGCTTTCGGGTCGAATGGTGTTGAATGCGCCCTGACCTGTACATCAACCAAACTGTTACGTATTTTCCGGTGATTGTTAGCGGTTCCGGTTCGACCCTCTTTTCTTAGACGTTCGATATGCTGATCGCTAAACTTGATGAAGTCGACATCTTCATCTTTGTCACGCAGGTAATCGCGCAATGATTCGGCGGTAAAGAAATCCAGCCTGTCGTCAAGTTCGCTAATCATCTTCCGATAATCCCGAAGTTGTTGCCCGACCTTATCGGCGATAAATGGGTCTTTGACTTTAAAGTCTTTGGTTAACTGTTTCCTGACTACGAAATGAGTTGTGGCAAGATACTTTCTCAATCTTTTGTGTTGTACACAAATTTTCACATTGTAGGTGCCATCGGCTTTTTTGTGATGCTCGAACACCTTTGCACTAACGGTTGCCATAGTTCTTTCGAATAGGCACGTAAAAGCTGTAACACAGCTGTAACACTTTTACGTGAAGTTCAACAAAAATCTATGCAAATCACACCGTTTCGGGATATCCGATTCGGCGTAGGGCAAATATCCCTAAAAGTGTCCTAAGAAACGAAAAAAGCCATTTTCCTTTGCAGAAAAACGACTTTTCGATTTGTGCGCCCACCTGGGCTCGAACCAGGGACCAAAAGATTATGAGTCTTCTACTCTAACCAACTGAGCTATAGGCGCAGTGCAAATTTGTATTGTTTTGCGGGTGCAAAGTTACATCTTTGCACATATATTCTGAAATTTTTATGCAAAATATTGAGAACATCATTTTGGATTACGGCAATGTGCTGTTCGATATCGATTTTTCCAAATTACGCCAATCGTTCATTGATTTGGGCGTACTGGAGGTAGACAAATTTTATGGACACCGGGCTCAACATCCACTGTTTGATGCGTTTGACAAGGGGCTCCTCACCGCTGATCAATTCCGTAATGAAATCCGCAACGCTACTGGCAATTCCGAACTGACCAACGATGCGATTGATGCCGCGTGGAACAGTTTACTCATCGGGGTGAGACCTGGCCACCACGAACTACTGAGGAAGCTCAACGGCCAATACCGCACCTTTTTATTGAGCAATAACAACGAAATCCACTACCATTGGATTATATCTCACTTAAACCAAAATTTTGGTTTACAAGACAACTCCTCGTTTTTCGAGAAGGATTATTATTCTCATCTTTTGCACATGCGTAAGCCGGACCCAGAAATCTTCGAATTTGTTCTGAATACCCATTCACTTAATCCCGAGCGAACGCTGTTTGTAGACGATAGTCCCCAGCATATCGACACTGCACTGCGGCTTGGATTGCATGCTCATCTGCTTGCTCCCGGCGATTCGCTACCTTCCTTACTGGAAAGATTCGGGCTGATCAAACAATAACATCTACGATGCCTTGTCGGATTTCTACCTTGACAAGCTGTGATTTTTTCAAACTGATTAACTCATCGTCTACGTGTAGCAACCGATTCTCGCAGCGTAGGGTTAGCGAGTGGCACACCTCGATAAGTTGCCAGGGCGCCTTCAAATGTTTCCCTAATCGGCGATGGCGTAGGAGCCAAAGATAGTTGATAAATGCATCACGGTCGGCCTCCTTTAACAAGGCGACCTGGAATTTTCCATCAGTAGGGTCTGCTTGGGGAGCCAGTGCAACATTGGGTCCCACCGATTGGATGTTTAGCACCTCCACTGAGAGGTAACTGCCTTCATAGGTGATACCATCTATCACCAAGATGCCCCGCTTTGGCTTATATTGCTGCGTTATTTCAATCAGCTTATCCAGTGCAAGGGCCAATTCTTCGTCGACCGTTTCTACTCCCGAAAGATCGACCGCTTTCATTTCTTTGATTAGTCTTGGCAGCAAGCCATATCCCATGCCTTCCAGAAAAAATTTAGCACCAGGGAGGTTACCGATGGCACCGATATCAATTTTTTTGACCTGCCAGCCCCTTATGGCGCGCTTCAATCCCGAAAGCGACGTGGAAATACGCAAGGTCTTCGCAAAATTATTCGCTGTACCAGCCGGCAACAATGCAATGACTAACCGTTTGTCTAATACCCTGCGTCTCAACAAGCGCTTTAACACCTGCCTAACCGTACCGTCTCCACCGGCAATGACAACCAATAAGGTCTTGTTCTTTAAACGGTCCCATCCTTTTTCCTTTGTTGAAACATACCTACAAGTAAACCCGCAGGATGTGATCGTTTGGATTAGGTCTTCTCTCATATGGTCGCCATCTCCCGCCTTGGGATTATGCAACAACTGGGCGTATTTAGTGGCTTGCATGCGTGGTATATATTGCTTGACTATGCATACTCATCCAAACAAAAAATCAGGAAGACTTGTTTTAACACCATAAAGGTTTAAGTTACCTCCCTAAGGATGTAACTTCTAATACACTTATTTATGCGGATTTTAGTTACCAACGACGACGGCATATACAGTCCCGGCATCGGCTCACTGGCAAGAATTGCGTCCCAATTTGGAGAGGTTGTAGTTGTTGCACCCGACGTAGAACAGTCATCCATGGGGCACGCCGTTACACATTCCCGCCCCTTATCGTATAAAAAATCTCCCATTGAATTCCCGGGTATTGAAGCCTATCGGGTCAATGGCACACCTGCCGATTGTGTAGCGCTCGGCACGCATTTACGCAACAACATTCAGGTGGTATTGTCAGGAATCAACATGGGGCCAAACTTGGGAAACTCCATGTGGCATTCGGGCACGTTGGCTGCCGCCAAGCAAGCGGTATTATTTGGAAAAAAGGGAATTGCTTTAAGTACTCCGGCCGGAAATGCTGAGCCGGATTTTGCAGCGCTCACCCCTTATGTCGAAAAGACATTAAAACTGCTGCTGGCAGACCCAAACGAAATAGGCCTCTACAATGTCAACTATCCACCGCAGCCATCGGGCATATGCTGGACAAGACAGTCGATGCGGTTTTACGATGGCAAAATCGTGCCGGGCAAGGATCCCATGGATCGAAAGCACTATTGGTTTACGGTGATTCCACTGGAACCGGCGGAAAAAGGCACTGACCGCTGGGCGGTGGAAAACGGCTATGTTTCAGTTACACCATTACGTCTTGACCTTACGGATGAAAAAAAGCTGAGTAATCTGATGGAGACCGAGTCATGGGAACAGTAAGCCGGATGAAAATATTTTTATTACATTTACAGTACGTTAACGAGACACATCATGTTCAATAAAAATATTCCCCAAATCGCGAGCTTGCTCATCTCAGAACCGTTTATGCTGGACCCCAATTTCCAACGGGCCGTTGTGTTACTATGCGAACATCATGTGGAAGATGGCACGGTGGGTTACGTCCTCAATCAACCCGCTGTGTTGCAACTCAAAGATGTATTGGACGACGTTCCTGAAGCGGATTTTCCACTGTTCTTTGGCGGCCCTGTTGCACAGGAAAGCATCCACTTTATACACAAGTGTTATGATAAATTACATAGCGGTGTTGGCCTCGGCAATGGTATTTATTGGGGTGGCAATTTCGAAAGCCTTAAAATCCTTATTCGTAACGGCGACATTAGCCAGGAAGAAGTTAAATTTTTCATCGGCTATTCAGGCTGGAGTCCCGGCCAATTGGATGGCGAACTCAACGAAAACACCTGGGTAATCAGCAACCATTACAATCCGGACATTACCTTTGGCAACGATGGCGAAAACCTATGGAAAGAAGCGATTGTATCGTTGGGACCAAAGTATGCGCACGTTGCCAACTTCCCACAGAATCCCATGTGGAATTAATCCCGGTTTATCATCCATTATTGGATGTTGTGTTTTTTTCTCGCTATTATCAATCAAAGAGTTTATCCAAAGAAATTGTCATGGCAATCCAGAACCCCTGTATTCTTAGGTTGGTAATTTCCTATCTTAGCGGCTTACATAAATAAACCGAATGTATAAGACAGCTGATTATGGAAGAAACGATCAACGCAATTAACAATATTATCTGGAGCAATGCACTGGTCATACTTTGCCTGGTAACGGGTGTATACTTTTCTTTTGCCACAGGCTTTTTGCAAATCCGGTACCTAAAAGACATGGTTAAATTGCTTTTTGGAAGCACGGGATCGAAAACCGGTGTATCCTCGTTCCAGGCATTTGCGCTGGCTCTGTCAGGGCGTATTGGCACGGGGAATATTGCAGGCGTGGCTACGGCTATTGCCATGGGCGGCCCTGGAGCAGTTTTCTGGATGTGGCTCATCGCTTTCCTGGGAAGTGCCTCGGCCTATGTGGAGGCGACGCTTGGACAAATCTATAAAGAAGTGAAAGACGGACAATACCGAGGGGGACCGGCTTTTTACATCGAAAAAGGGCTCGGCATAAAATGGTACGCTATTGTATTTGCCATCGCAACGATATTGAGTACAGCATTTTTTTTGCCGGGTGTCCAAAGCAACAGCATTGCCCTGAGTAGTTATCATGCATTCGCCATTCCCGTTGAATATACCGGAATCGGATTGGTCGTTCTGCTGGGGCTCATTATCATCGGTGGTGTCAGGCGTATCGCCAAAGTAGCTGAAGTGGTTGTACCGTTTATGGCCGGCGGATATATTTTATTGGCCATCGTGATCATTGCTTTTCATTTTGCACAAATTCCGGATATAATTTTGCTTATCATCAAATCAGCATTTAATTTCGAACCTGCTTTTGCAGGCGTTATCGGTATGGCGATCGCCTGGGGAGTAAAACGGGGCATCTATTCCAATGAAGCCGGGCAGGGAACCGCCCCGCATGCTGCGGCGGCGGCGGAGGTAAGCCATCCGGCCAAACAGGGACTGGTACAGGCATTTTCAGTTTATGTGGACACGCTATTTGTTTGTACTGCCACGGCATTCATGATCCTGTTTACCGGTAAATACAACGTACAACACCCCAATGGTGGTTACATTGTTGAAAACATTCCGGGAACCGAGGTTGGTCCGGCCTATACCCAGCAAGCCATTGCTTCCCATTTTCCGGCGTTTGGTGCGCCCGCAGTGGCAGTTGCCCTGTTTTTCTTCGCGTTTACCACAATTCTTGCCTATTACTACATGGCTGAAACCAACCTGAGTTACCTCGACAAGAAAGGGCGGCAGAAATGGATGGTGTGGGGTCTCCGTATCCTCATCATGGTTGCTACGTACTACGGAACGGTGAAAACCGCAGCGGTCGCTTGGACGTTGGGCGATATTGGTGTTGGACTAATGGCCTGGTTAAACCTCATCGCCATCCTGTTGTTACGCAAACCAGCCCTCCGTGCGTTGCGCGATTATCGGAAACAAAAACAAGCGGGGAAAGATCCCGAATTTTATCCGCAGGAGCATGGAATTCAGGGAGCCGACTTTTGGGAGCAACCCTTTCAAAACGAAGGCAACAGCGAGCACTAGCTACGTCAATGACACCGGTACAAACACAAAAAAGGCACCTACAACCGTAAGTGCCTTTACAATACCGGGTAAGTAATGGGGCTCGAACCCACGACCCCTAGAACCACAATCTAGTGCTCTAACCAACTGAGCTATACCTACCGTGTTATTGGATTGCAAAAATAGCAATTAAACAACAATCCAACAACAAAATTTAAAAAAACTCATCCAATCAGACTTACGCTCCTCTTTACGAAATTCGTAAGCTCATTTCCGGTCAGTAACCCACGTGAAAGCAACGCTAAATCAAACGCTTGTTTGGCCAATTGTTGCTGTTCTTCTTCGTTTTCACCGGAAAGAATACGTTTAATCAATGGATGGTTGCCATTAACGGTTACCTTGTAATTGTCGGGCATCGAGCCGTAAAAACTCATTCCACCTCCTGTCTGTGCCATATCTTTCATCCGCCGCATAAACTCGTCGATGGTCACGGTTACGGGCAACTCACTTTCGTTGAGTGCCTCCACATGTACCTTCATATTATCCCGGCTAATGGCTTTTTCGAAAAGTTCGATAGCCTTCTTGCTTTCTTCCTCGGTAAGTTCCAGGGTCTTCGCATCCTCTTTTTGGATCAACTTATCAATCACATCTGCATCCACTCGTTTGAGTTGTGTTTTTTCTGCCTTTTGCTCAATGTAAGCGACAAAGTGACTGTCTATGGGAGAATCCATCACCAGTACGTCGTAGCCCGTATCTTTAGCCGTCGTGATATAACCATCCTGCTGGGCTGCGTCATTTGTATAAAGGTATATCACATTGCCATCTTTATCTTGCTGAATGTCTTTTACCTTTTCGGCGTATTCCTTTAGGGTATACGTCTCGCTATCAGTATTTTTCAGCAGACAGAACTCATTTGCCTTTTCGGCGAATTTATCGTCGCTGAGCATGCCATACTTAACAAATAGCGCAATATCGGGCCACTTTTCTTCAAAACCTTTCCGATCTGACTTGAATAGTTCTGCTAATTTATCGGCTACTTTCTTGGTAATGTGGGCATTGATTTTCTTGACGTTACTGTCGGCTTGAAGGAAGCTCCGCGATACGTTGAGCGGAATGTCCGGCGAGTCGATAACACCATGCAGCAGCATCAGGAATTCGGGCACGATGTCTTTTACCTCGTCGGTAATAAATACTTGGCGCGAATACAGTTTTATCTTGTTTTTCTGTATTTCAAAGTTTTCTTTAAGCTTCGGGAAATAGAGAATCCCCGTCAAGTTGAAGGGATAGTCTACATTCAGGTGAATCCAAAATAACGGCTCATCCAATGAATAGGGATACAATTCACGATAAAACGCCAAGTAGTCTTCATCTTTCAATTCGGATGGCGTTTTAGTCCAGGCCGGTTGCGTATTATTGATGATGTTGTCTACTTCGACCGACTTATACTTTGGCTTACCTTCTTCATCTTCTCCATCTGGCTCGCTGGTGGTACGCGTACCAAAGCGGATGGAAACGGGCAGAAATTTCCCGTATTTTTCCAGGATTTCCTGCAATTTTCCTTGGTCTAAGAACTCTTCGGAATCGGCATTGATGTGTAAAATAATGTCCGTGCCCCGCGTGGTCCGATTGCCCTCGGTAATCTCATAGGATGTACTGCCGTCACACACCCAGCGGGTGGGTTCGGCACCTTCCTGATAAGAAAGCGTCTGAATCTCCACCTTATCAGCCACCATAAAGGCAGAATAGAATCCCAATCCGAAGCGACCGATGATTTCGTTGGCGTCTTTTGCCTCCTTGAATTTCTCCACGAACTCCGTTGCTCCCGAAAAGGCTATCTGGTTGATGTACTTCTTCACTTCCTCCGCGGTCATCCCGATCCCCTGATCGGAGATGGTGATCGTCTTCGCCTTTTCATCGAATGCTACGTCAATGGTCACATCCCCTACTTCGCCCTTGTATTGCCCCAAAGAAGCCAATCGTTTCAGTTTCTGCGTTGCATCAACTGCATTGGATACTAACTCGCGAAGAAAAATTTCATTATCGGAGTATAAAAATTTCTTAATTACCGGAAATATATTCTCGGTATGAATAGATATGTTACCCTTTTCGTTCATATATCAATTATAAAATACGTAAATTATAAAAGAATTGCCAATCGCCTTTATACAATATGCGTTCCATTTCAGGATCCCGTCAGGATGACAGGACAATCTGACAATAAACTAGTTAATAATTTCGCCTTTATTATTGGCTAATTTTTCACGAAATTTTTGCAGTTGCTCGGGGGGTAGCCTCACCCAATCGATTACTTCCCCAATGATTTTCAAAGGTTCCTTGGTGCGGTACGAACGTGTTGGGTTGCCTGGAAATTTTTTGTCGGTAACGTTCGGGTCGTTTTCAAAGCTTCCTGTCGGTTCGACGATATAAACATGCTCACGTCCTTCGCCTTTTGCTAATGCAGCAGCAAACCCCGCTCCGTTAACCTGGGCTGTGAAATAAATATGATTCATCGTGACTTCTGCGTGGTAATTAGACAAACGTCCTGCGGTCAACAAATCGCCCACCTTCAGATCGGCTTTCGTTCCGTGATAAAAGGGTCCGGTATCAGACGGGTTATTCAAGAATGACACGGCTAATTCATGATTTTTTTTTGCACGATGAGGGTCACCCAATTCTTTGTAGCATTTGGCAATGTTTAAATACAAAGAAGCAAGAGCGCTGTTAACCGTGTCGTTATTTATGCTTCTTGCAAGCTGTAATGCTGTTTCGTACCATCTTAGTCTATCGGAGGTGTTTTCCTGATGTCGAGCCACATAATGAGCAGTAATAAATTTTTCAAAGTCATTGGTCGCTTCGTTCCAGGCTTGAACAAATAATCTGCTTGCCTCTTCAGGTTTTCCCTTTTCCTCCATGTCCATACCTTGAAGACAGCGTTTAACAACTGGATTGCTTGGATTGAATTCCATTTTTAAATTATTTATTAGTTTATTGCTATTTTACGATGACCGTTAAGATCAGGATTTCGCCGTGTGCCTTGAGTAAAATGAAAATGAATGTACAAAGATAGGGTTTTCAGAAACAAAAAAGCCGTCCTGTTACTTTGAAGACGGCTTTTAAAAAAAAATCACATGGATCAGCTACTCTTTCATGCGGGTGGTTATCACGGTTGGTTTGCCGGCGGCTTCCAATTGTGTGAGCACTTGGTTGGCCATTTCATCAATGGCTTCGTAAGCGTAGTTCTTTTGCTTCTTCCAGACGATCTCATTTACTTTGCTCATCTGCCTTTCCAATGGAATGGTCGAAGCCATCGCTTTGACACGCTTTCCATAACGGTCGTTGCGATAAGGTTGGTAAGTAAGGTTGGTAAACCAATAATTCAGTATGCCTTCTTCTTCTTCTACCACTAATGTATAATGCACATCTCCGGCTACGTAGTTTCCGATACCGGCATGCTTTTTCATATGGATACGACCAGTACTCTCCAGACGGGCCGCTCCTTTCAGCTCCGTTTTATTGCCTTTCGATTCCAAAAAACTGCTCAATTGTACTTGTACATCGGAAAAACTCATTCCGTTTGGCAGCATCTCCGAATTGTAAACGACAAACTTACCGCGTTGGTCCACGGCAAACGGGCCTGCGTCGTATCCTACGTCATCCTTCAGTGGATTACCATGACCAATGGCCATACCCGCTGCAAACATCACAACTAAATTAACCATAATTCCTCCAATTTAATACGATTAAACTAATAATTTACATACAGGGTATGTCCTCCCTAGACATCCCAAGTGCCTTAAAAATAATAAAATAAACAGGAATTCGACAATTTTTCCGCTGATTTTTTTTTCAGTCAATTAACTCCTAAGTTTGCCCCGCAATTCGTTGCATAAATTTATTTACGAATGAAGGCTCATTCAAAGCAGCCATTGACATTAGCCGGGTTAATGGTAGCACTGGGGATTATTTTTGGAGACATCGGCACGTCGCCATTATACGTCTTCAAGGCAATCATCGGACAGGACGCGATAGATCGGGATTTGGTTTACGGCGGACTATCCTGTATCTTTTGGACGCTAACGCTGCAAACCACGTTAAAATATGTCATCATCACACTCCGCGCAGACAATAAAGGCGAAGGCGGAATCCTGTCTCTTTATTCGCTGGTGCGCAAACACGGCAAGTGGGTGGTATTTCCTGCCATGCTGGGCGGGGCTTCCCTGCTTGCCGACGGTATGATCACACCGGCCATTACCATCTCTTCCGCCATAGAAGGGCTCGGTATCTTCTACCCGCATTTGCAGACCGTGCCGATCGTATTGTTTATCGTCATGATACTGTTTTTGGTACAACGTTTCGGTACTGCCGTAGTAGGAAGACTTTTTGGCCCGATCATGTTTATCTGGTTTTCGATGATGGCAGTTGTCGGTGTGGGGCATGTCGTGGATGTTCCGCAAATATGCTGGGCCTTTAGCCCGCATTATGCGGTGGTAACACTCATTCAACATCCGGATGCCTTGCTGATTATCGGTGCGGTTTTTCTTTGCACGACTGGCGCAGAAGCATTGTATTCAGACTTGGGGCATTGCGGGTTGCAGAACATCCGCATCTCCTGGATATTTGTGAAGGCCTGCCTGTTGCTTTGTTACTTTGGACAGGGGGCGTGGCTGCTGGAGCATGAGGGTGTCCCACTCAATGGCGGAAATCCTTTCTTCATGGGCATGCCAGCGTGGTTTCTGCCGTTCGGTATTTCCATTTCCACCGCAGCTGCAATCATCGCCAGCCAGGCAATGATTTCCGGTGCATTTACACTCGTGTCCGAAGCTGTACGGCTCAATCTTTGGCCGAAGGTGAAGATCATCCATCCAAATATGCTAAAGGGGCAGTTGTATGTACCTTCGGCCAACTGGATATTGCTGGTGGGTTGCGTGTTCATCATACTCATTTTTCAGGAATCTGCCCGCATGGAAGCGGCTTATGGACTGGCCATCAACATCAGCTTTTTGGTAACTACCGTATTGATGACCGTCTATTTACGAAACCGACATATTCCCTTGTACCTGTGCATCACATTCCTGCTTTTTTACTTGTTCATCGAATCGGTCTTCTTCATCGGAAACGCCACCAAATTTTCACACGGTGGATGGCTTACCCTACTCATCACGGGCGTGCTCTTTACCGTGATGCTCTGTTGGTGGTGGGCACGGAAAATCAAGAACCGGTATACACGCTTCGTGGAAATAGCTGATTATTACAAACTGCTGGCCGAACTTGCGACCGACCCATCCGTTCCGCTTTATGCATCACAGCTTGTGTACCTGACCAGCGCCAACTTCGAGTCGGAAATCGAAGAAAAAATCATCTATTCCATCCTGCGCAAGAAGCCAAAACGCGCGGATATCTATTGGCTGGTACATGTCGACGTAACCGACCATCCCTATACGGGCGAATACAAGGTAAAGCAGCTGATTCCGGGCAAGCTGATACGCATCGACTTTCGTCTTGGATTCCGCGATGAGCAGCGAATCAGTCTGCTGTTCCGCAAAGTGGTGGAGGACCTTGTCAAAAATGGTGAAGTCAGTATTAAGAGCAACTATGATACGCTGCGAAAGCACAACATAGACGGAGACTTCCGCTTTGTCGTATTGGAAAAGGTGGTTATGAAGACCAACACGTTGAAGTTCATGGAGCGAATCGTACTCGACGTATTTAAGTTCCTGCGAAAATTCAGCTTATCGGAAGAGCGTGGATTCGGATTGGATTCCAGCTTCGTGACCGTAGAGCGGGTGCCGCTAATCCTGGATTCCACACCGCTGGCGATTAACCTGAGGCGAATTACCTAGGAAATTCGGGAAAAAATCGTATCTTTGTCTACCATTGAAGCTTACACCAGGCTTTTTCAAGCAGGTATTGGGTCACCTGCAAAAACATTAATCTCCCGTTTTTTATTTGAATCGCACGTGCTGCAATCCAGCTGCGTGCAGTATTGTATAAACTCATAAAGAGAACCAAGGATGTTATTAGCCACAGATCTAGACGGAACGTTTCTTGGAGGAACCACTGAAAAAAAGCAAATCCTCTATCAATTAATCCGGAATCATCCGGATATCGATCTTGTATTTGTCACCGGACGGGGTATGGAAACGATACTTCCGCTGCTGCACGATCCGTCGATACCTACTCCAGATTACATCATTGCCGATGTGGGTGCAACCATCGTAGACGGCAGCACCTTATTACCTATCTCATCAATTCAATCGGGAATCGAGCGGCTATGGCCGGGACAATTTGCGATACGGAAGAAACTGGCGACAGTACCCGGATTATCTCCTCAGGAAGTGCCCCAACAGCGTCGGTGTTCATTTTACTACGATGAGAAAACGGATCTTCAGGAAGTCGAGCGGTTGGCGTCGGCTCTGCGTTGCGACGTGCTGACATCCGCTGGCAAATACCTCGACATCCTTCCAAAAGCCGTCAATAAAGGCACGACGCTGATTAAGCTGATCGCGCATCTGGGGATTCCGGAAGACGAGGTGCTTGTTGCGGGCGACACTTACAACGATTATGCACTATTTGAAGCGGGCTACCAGGGTGTTGCTGTGGGTGACTCGGAGGCGCGGCTACTCGCTGCCGTACAGCATTGGCCCAATGTGTACGCCGCCACGGAGCCGGGAGCCGGCGGGATTTTGGAAGCCATGGCCCAATTCGAAGCCTTTCAGCAATACCGCAGCGACCATAATGAGCCGGCTATCCATGCTGCGGATAGCAAGCAACTGCTGATGGTATACCACCGCCTCCCATTTGACATAGCGATGGAAGATGGCCATCCCAAGCGCATACCACCCCGCAGTCCCAATGGAATCATCCCTTCCCTCCTCGGCTTCTTTTCCAATGGCAGGTCGGGTGTATGGGTTGGTGAGGAAGCGATTGGATTGCTTGGAGACGACCCTGTCCTGAATCCACCCATTGATAGCGAACAATACCCGAATCTCCGCGCTTCCATCATTCCGTTGCCCCAAAAGGACATCGATCTGTTCTATCGTGTATTTTCCAAGGAAGCCTTCTGGCCCACCATTTTCTCGTTTATCAATAAGGCTAAATTTAATCATACGCATTGGGCACATTACCTACATATCAATGAACTATTTGCTAATCGTGTGGCCGACGAAGCCGAGCCTAATGCATTGGTCTGGATACATGAATACAACCTTTGGATGGTTCCGGCATTTTTACGGCAACGCCGCCCCGACCTGAAAATCGGTTTTTTCCATCATACGGCATTTCCTCCAGCCGATATCTTCAATATCATTCCTTGGCGGCGCGAAATTATCGGAAGCCTATTGCAATGCGACTTCATTAGCTTCCATATTCCACGGTATGTCGAAAACTTTGTGGATGTAGTGAGAAGTCACGCACCGGTCGCGATTCTGCGTCGGGTTAACGCTGCCAAACAATTCCTAACCTATAGCTGCGCATTGGGGATCGACAAAATGACGAAGCTCATCGAGGTGGGCGACCGCACTATCCGGTTGGGAGCGCAGCCTGTCGGCGTCAATATGCAGAATATCCAGCGTATCCTTGATCAGGAAGACACCCAATCGCGCATCGAGTTATTACGCAAGCGAACCAAGGGAAAGCAGATCGTCCTGTCCGTAGAGCGTCTCGATTACGTCAAGGGCCCATTGGAGAAAATAGAAGCATTCGGCGAGTTCCTCGATGAACACCCCGAATACCACGGCCAGGTTGAATTGATCAATATCTGCACACCGCCCTCCCAAGGGATGAAAATCTACGATCGCATTCAGCACGAACTTGAACAGGCGGTAGGGAGAATCAACGGCCGGTATTCCACGTTGGAATGGACGCCCATCCGCTTTTTCTTTCGCTCGGTACCATTTGAGGAGGTGGTCTCTTATTATGCCGTTTCAGACGTGGCTTGGATTACACCACTTCGCGATGGCCTCAACCTCGTGGCGAAGGAATATATTGCCGTGCAGGGACTGCAGGAACAACCTTTCGGCGCACTAGTCATCTCCGAGTTTGCTGGAGCATCCGTAGAATTACCCTACGCCATACGTACCAATCCGTATGACAGCAAGGATCTGAAAGACAGCTTGTTTTCAGCACTTAGCCTGGATGCGTCTGAACGCTCACTTCGGATTAAGCGCATGTTTGAGATTGTCAAACACTACGACGTACAACGGTGGGGCCAGGATTTTTTGGAAGGACTGGAAAAAGCGACCCGGAAATAACGCCTTACATATCGCTTAGGAAGGACATACATACCAATCGAACAACGTTAGGAAAAGGTTTAAGACACCGTTATGCATAGCTTCGTCGCCCAACTGGAAATTATCGGAATCAATCCATTCGTGCCCGTGCCAGAAAATGTATTGAGTTTGCTTATGGCTGCAGCAGGAAAAAGCAAAGGGCCTATCCCCATCAAGGGTACCCTTAATGGTGCTGAATTCCAACAAACATTGGTTAAGTATCAGGGAGCATGGCGACTGTACGTCAATACCGCCATGCTTAAGAATTCACCAAAACGCATTGGCGAAATGATTCAAATGACGGTTTCTTTTGATTCCAGCGACCGTTCCATACACCCACATCCCAAATTACTAGAGGCGCTGGAACAAAATAAACAGGCAAAGGAAAAGTTTGATGCATTGATACCCTCTCTGCAAAAGGAGATCATTCGATATATTTCATTCCTGAAAACCGAAGCTAGCATCGACCGAAACGTGGCAAAAGCAATTGACTTTCTGATGGGTAAAGGTTCGTTTGTCGGGCGGAAAGCTCCTTAAGATCCTGTGAAGGAAACAAATAAATAATAAGAGGTTGCCTCTACCTAATCGGTGTGAAGACAACCTCCGGTTCATGTGTTTGCAGCTTTCGCCAATTTCAGGGCTTAAAACGCATATACTAATGCCAATGAGAACTGTGAGGCACTTTTAGTAGGATCCATTTCCATATTCTTGTAGAACATCCCGGTGGAACCGTTATCCAGCCGGAACTCAGGGATCATCGTCAGCGGACCGGCCTTGACATTGGCAGATAATGTCAGTCCGACCACAGATTCGCCGCCGGGAACAAATGCCCAGCCGTCTTCCTTCTCTTTGTAGTATTCACCCCTTACACCTAACGCAAATGCGTCTGAAAACCCGTATTGAACGTATAGCGCTCCTCCTGAATATCCTCCTTTGGAATCGCCGAAATCAGAAAAGTCGGCAGCATTTAATCCCAGGTTGAGCGCATCAGTAATCTGGTAAGCAGTGGTGAGGTCAATGATCGTACCTGTGCTTCCCGTTAGGAAATTAACATAGGCGTCCCAGCCATCTACCGGCGACACGGCCAGCTGCGCTCCGAAATCAGACACTCCATCAAAATCCTGATAAGCGTTCCAATCGTTGAACACTCCGACCATCAACGACACCTTATCAGAAAACGCATATTGTGCCTTGATGCCCGCGTTCTGGAACGGTCCAGCAGAAAACAAGTAGGATGTAGAATAGTTGAAGTTGGCCGTAGGAGAAATCACTTCATATCCCACAAAGGTACCCATGAAACCCGCCGTCATCGAGAATTTTTCTGTAAAAGCATAGCTCATGTATAGATTCTGGATGTGAAACGAATTGCCATCGCTCCCATTAAGCAACGATTGATATTGCCCACGCGGACCAAAAGACACGTCGCCCACGAACGATGCTTTGCCGACTGTCTTGCCCAATATAACATTTACCATACCCAGGGAAACTGAATTCTGTTCGTTGGCAAACGAGGTGGGAATATTACCCAAGCCATCTTCACTTTTATATCCGGAAAAGTCATATTTGTAATAGGCATCTACCGAGCCGGAGATTGTTAACGATTCATCTTGGGCAGATGCCCAAAACGCAGATAATAAGATTGTCGCTGCGATAAAAATTTTTTTCATATTTGTAGTAATTTTTGCTTGCTTCCTAAGTATAGTTTTCCAGGCCATCTTAAGGAGCAGTAGAACAGAAGGTTGAATGAGGATAACAGCGGCTTTACCCTATGTTATCCCATTCAATTGTTTATTTTCCAGTGATGTCAGAAGGCCTGTCATTACAGGCTCTCTCCGTGTTGCGTGATATCCAGTCCCTGCTCTTCCTCTTCGATCGAGACACGCAGCTTACTGACGGTATCAGTAGCTTTAAGTAAAATAAAGGCCATGACAAAGGTGAAGACAACCGCGCCGATAAGACCTAGTAAGTGGGCTACAAATAAACCCGTTTGACCAAAGAATAAACCGTCTGTCGTCACGGCTTCGTTAATGGTATGTGTAGCAAAAATCCCGGTCAATATCATGCCTACCATGCCGCCCACACCGTGACTGGGGAATACATCCAAGGTGTCATCCACTCCCGAGCGAGTGCGCCACTCAACCACCAGCCGACTGATAATCGAGGCGACCACGCCAATAATCAACGAATGTGTCACCGTTACAAAACCTGCTGCCGGCGTAATTGCCACCAACCCCACGACTACGCCGATACATACCCCTACCGCGGTTGGTTTTTTTCCACGAGCGGCATCGAAAAATATCCAAGCTAATGCCGCAGCACCGGAAGCGGTACTCGTGGTAGCCAAAGCCGATGCTGCCAACCCATTCGCTCCGAACGCAGATCCTGCATTGAATCCGAACCATCCAAACCACAGTAACCCCGTTCCGAGGATTACATACGTTATCCGCGCGGGATTAGTTTCGCCGGAATCGCTGCCTTTTTTAAGATAAAGTGCCGATGCCAAGGCAGTAACACCCGCCGACATATGCACCACTGTGCCTCCGGCAAAGTCGAGTACACCCATTCCCGCCAATAATCCATCGGGATGCCAGGTGGCATGAGCCAATGGCGCATAGATAAAGATGAAGAACAGGATCAAGAACAGGATATAAGATTTAAATCGTATCCGTTCAGCAAAGGCTCCCGTGATTAGCGCTGGAGTGATAATGGCAAATTTCAGCTGATACATGGCAAATAATGCAAATGGGATCGTAGGCGCACCCGGCCAATTAGGTCCGCCTACTACGCCTTCAAACATGAAGAACGTAGCGGGATTGCCGATGATCCCACCGATGGATTCGCCAAATACCAGACTGAAGCCAAACACCACCCATACAACTGCAATAACCGCCATACAGATAAAACTCTGGAACATCGTTGAAATAACATTTTTCTTTTTGACCATACCGCCATAAAAGAATGCCAACCCCGGTGTCATGATCAATACCAGCGCAGTCGACGTCAACATCCATGCAACATCGGCTCCATCGATCTCAGTTTCTTCCCCACTCGGCAAAGCGGGAAAGAAAAATGCCAGCAATGTGACAAATGCCAGCAAGATAAAGGGTAAAATAGATTTTTTTGTTTCCATAAACTGATTTTTTGGCTTTAAATTCCGATAAAGTTTAAAATTAACACAAACATCAATGCAAATATGTGTTAATTTTTCATTAAAACAATTTTTTTATTGATATTTTTTTAAAATAAATCTGATTTTTTGATAAAATGAATTTTTTAATGCACTAAATATAAAATTATATGCATTTTTTATCAACAAAGAACATAAAATTAGCATGTAAATAATGAAATATAAACATAAACTCGAAATTAATACAATAAAAAAGCCCGATATACAATATATCGGGCTCAATTCGAAGTTATAAGTGGCTTATTCTCCTAAAATATCATGAAGAACGCTGTCATATATTTGTTTGGCGTGCCCCACTGTATCATAAAGCTCTTCATCCACCACAAAACCATTTTTTGTAACAGCACCTAGCAATGAAAATTCCGTTCCGCTGGCGGCTAACACTTCTATAAAGGCTTCCTGCGCATCGGGTTTGACAGAAACAACGATTCGGCCCTGGGCCTCGCCAAACAGAAATGCATCTTTGCGTATTTCGCTATCGGTATCAATGGCAAACCCTAAGTTTCCTGCCATTGCCGATTCAGCCAACGCAATATAAAGACCGCCATCAGCGATATCATGGGCGGAGACAATCAGTTTGGTGCGTATGAGGTGTTTCACTACTTGGTGCGTAGCATATTCCTCATCTAAATCAAAATAAGGCGCCGGAGAGGCTTTCACCTTATGATACGAGGCAAGGTATTGGGAAGAGGCAATATCGTCACGGGATTCGCCGATCAGGTAGATGTAATCCCCTTCCTCCTTGAAATCAAGCGTCATCAGGTTTGACACATCGGCCAGCACCCCCAACATACCGATAGTAGGTGTCGGGAATACCGATCCCCCATCTGGTGACTGATTATAGAAGCTCACGTTACCACCTGTTACCGGTGTTTGGAATTTGAGGCACGCCTCTCCCATCCCTTTGATGGCATTCACAAACTGCCAGTATACTTCAGGAATATAAGGATTGCCGAAATTAAGGCAGTTCGTTATCGCTGAAGGCTCGCCACCGGCACAGGTAATGTTGCGCGCCGCTTCCGCTACGGCAATGGCACATCCTTTATGGGGGTCGGCGTTGACATACCGTGAATTGCAATCGACTGTCAGTGCAATGGCTTTGTTCGTTCCTTTCACAGCTACCACCGCTGCATCCGCAGGTAGATTGGTAGTCGCGTTCGCTGTGCCGACCATCGAATCGTACTGATTCGTTACCCATCGCTTGGAAGCAATGTTCGGATGCGAAAGCAGGTGTTGCGCCACCTCCCGTAAATCCTCTGGTTCGGCCACATCTTCCATTTGGAATTGTTGGTATTCGGCAAAATAGGTGGGTTCCTTATATTCGCGGTGGTAAACCGGTGCTCCGCCGCCCAACACCAAATCATCCGCAGGCACATCGGCCACCAACTCACCATGCATATAATATTCGAGGCGTTGGGTGTCTGTCACCTCGCCGATAATCGCACAGTTCAGGTCCCATTTTTCAAACACGGTTTCAACGTCGGCTTCCCTACCCTTTTGTACCACGATCAACATGCGTTCCTGCGACTCCGACAGCAGGATCTCGTAAGGTTTCATATTCGGTTGCCGGGTAGGCACCTTATCCAAATCGATGCGCATACCATGTTCTCCTTTAGCAGACATTTCTGAATTGGAGCAGATAATGCCCGCCGCGCCCATGTCCTGCATGCCGATAACCGCTCCCGTTTTGATTACCTCCAATGTTGCCTCCAGTAAAAGTTTCTCCTGAAAAGGATCGCCTACCTGCACTGCAGGCAAATCATTTACCGAATCCTCGGTAATATCCTTCGAAGCGAACGCCGCACCATGTATACCATCCTTACCGGTGGCAGACCCCACGATATACACGGGGTTTCCTACGCCATATGAGGTAGCTGAAACGGTCTCTCCAGCTTTCACAATGCCCGCCGACATGGCATTTACCAACGGGTTTACCTGATAGCATTCGTCAAAAAAAACTTCACCGCCAACCGTGGGAATACCGAATGCATTGCCATAATCGCCGATGCCTTTCACCACTCCTTTTATCAACCACTGCGTGCGCGGATGATTGATATCACCGAAACGCAGGGAATTGAGCTGAGCAATGGGTCTGGCACCCATCGTAAAAATATCGCGGTTGATACCGCCCACACCGGTTGCAGCGCCTTGGTAAGGCTCCAGTGCCGAAGGGTGGTTATGCGATTCAATCTTGAATGCACAGCCCAGACCATCGCCAATATCAACCAGTCCCGCGTTTTCTTCGCCTGCCTTTGCAAGCATATGCGGACCATCTTTGGGTAGTGTCTTCAGCCAAACAATGGAGTTTTTATACGAGCAGTGCTCACTCCACATCACCGAAAAGATCGACAATTCGGTGAAATTGGGCGTTCTTCCCAATATTTCGATTATGCGTTCAAATTCTTCGGGCAATAAACCCAACTCGGTTGCCGTGTCTACGGTGGTCAGTTCCTGTGTCTCCAAAATATCGTATTAATTATGAATGTAGTAAGCGGTACAAAAATAAGTATAAAAAACCTATTTTTACCGCCAAAGCATTAGCTGATGAAGAAAATCCTTTCAATAGATGGCGGTGGCATCCGCGGAATCATCCCCGGAATGCTATTGGCAGCGCTAGAACGGAGACTGAAACGCGTAAGCGGAAATCCGGATGCTGCCATCGTTGATTATTTTGATTTTTTTGCTGGAACCAGCACCGGAGGTATCCTGACATGTCTGTTGCTTTGTCCGGATGACCAGAACCCACCGCGGCCCAAATTTACGGCCAAGGAAGCGTTAGACATCTACGTTACTCACGGTAGCGACATTTTCAAAGCCGGTTTTTTCAGGCGTTTCATCAGCAAATTTGGCCTACTTAGTGAACGTTATCCCAGCACAACTCTGGAACATGTACTGGAAAGTTATTTCGGGGAAACCAAATTGAGCCAATTGCTCAAACCTTGTATCATTACGGCCTATAATATCGAACTCCGGAAAACGCACTTTTTCCGGCAGCAAGCAGCCATCCTTCGCGGCGACGCGCGTGATTTTTATTTGCGCGATGTGTGTCGGGCCACTTCCGCTGCCCCCACGTATTTCAGTGTGGCCGAGATTTATTCAATGAGTGGTACACGCTACCCCCTGCTCGATGGCGGTGTATTTGCGCCCAATCCATCCATGAGCGCGTTGGTAGACGTTACCAGGGCATTTAACGAAACGAAAATTAACGACATTTCCATTCTTTCGCTGGGCACCGGACGGTCGCGCAGGGCCTATGACTACGAACATTTCAAAAAAAGCCGTGCCGTATCAATCGGTCCGGCCCTGATCGATATCATGATGAGCGGCGCGGCCGAAAGCAGTGATTTCTTTTTGCAGCAACTGTATAAATCCGTTGGAAAGGAGAAGCATTATACGCGGATAGAGCCCAGCAGCCTGCACAGCATTAACGAGGAACTAGATGCGGCAAGTCACAATAACATTGAGAAATTAATCGCACTGGGCGACCGGATGGTAAGCGAGAATAATGAATTGATTAATCAACTGTTGGAGCACCTGATAAAGGAACGGGAAAGTTCTCAATCGAAAGGCCCGTGGCGGTTTCTATCAGCGAAAGGATAACTAAACGATCAATAATCTAACATCAAATGGCAGAACAAAAAACAATTGCGCTGATCGCCCACGATGGCAAAAAACCTGAAATGGTCGGATTCGTAAAAGATCACATTGAAGGGCTGCGCACAGCCAGACTCGTTGCCACGGGTACAACGGGATCATACATCCGTAAGACCGGGCTGGATGTGGAGTTGAAACTCAGTGGCCCCAAGGGAGGCGATGCCCAAATTGCCGCATTGGCTGCAGAAGGGCTGGTGGATGCCATTATATTCTTCCGCGACCCGTTGGGCAAGCACGCACACGAACCGGACATCCAAATGCTGATGCGGGTTTGTGATGTATATAATGTACCGTTGGCGACCAACCCGGCTACCGGAGAACTGATCCTGAAGGGATTACTGGATGGACAAAACAGTTGACGACACGATGTATTCTCCTTATCGGCACATTTCGAGGGACACCTGGAAGGGCCTCAATGGCCATCCGTCATACGTCATCGCGGATGCGGATATCCAGAAATTAAATGCGCTCAACGAGCCGCTGACCATGCAGGAAATCGAGGATGTTTACTTTCCGCTGAGCCATCTGCTGCAAATCCACATCAACACGTACAGGCAGCTGCATCAAAGCGCCAGTGCTTTTTTTAATAACCATACGAAGCGTCTGCCTTTTATTATCGGCATCGCGGGCAGCGTGGCAGCAGGCAAGAGCACCACTGCCCGAGTACTCCAAAAGGTTCTTTCACTCTCACCCGGAAACCCGAAAGTAGACCTCGTCACGACCGACGGGTTCCTCTACCCTAACCAATACCTTGAGGCAAGGGGAATACTCAACCGTAAGGGATTTCCGGAGAGCTACGATACCAAGCGCTTGCTGGGATTTCTTTCCGACATCAAATCTGGCAAAGAACGTGTATCCGCACCGGTATACTCCCACTTGAGCTATGACATTGTACCCAGTGAACTGCAGTGGGTGGCACAGCCCGACGTTCTCATCGTGGAAGGGATTAACGTGCTTCAGGTGAATGTACAGGGCAAACACCGCGGTCCGCGGGTTTTCGTTTCTGACTTTTTCGACTACTCGATTTACGTGGATGCCGATCCGGAAAATCTGCTTGAATGGTATACTCAACGGTTTCAATGGCTACGGAAAACGGCTTTTCAAAATACCGCCTCCTACTTTCATCGGTATGCCGATCTCAGTGAAAAGCAAAGCGTGACGGTAGCGACGAGTATCTGGAATGAAATCAATAAACCAAATCTGCTAAAGAATATTCTGCCGACACGTTTCCGTGCTGATTTGATTCTTGAAAAGGGTAGCCATCACTTTGTTAAAAGCATCAAAATCAGGAAAGTTTAGTTTGGTGACTTTGCAGCGGCGGCTTGCACCGAATCGTAGGCGATCACCTTCTGGTAAAGGTCATTACGGAGCTTCCTCCGCAAGCCGGTATCTTTCTTCGTTGTCGTGAGCTGAAATTTATAATGCACAAAATCCTTCCCCACACCCACCACCTTAAGTTGAGAACTGCCCTGTACAATATCCGTGGCATATTTCTCAACTACCGAGGCCAGGTCCTTTTCCAATGTATCCCGATGATAGGAATGCGCCAACGGCAGCTCAAAATCCACGGTAAGCTTTTTTGAATTCTGCAGCGATTGATTGATAATATTGACGGTAAACGCGTTGTTATTCGGGATCAGCACCACATCGTCATCATCGTTTTTAACCATGATATTTGCGAATGTGATGTCCATAATTTTCCCTTGGTGCTCGCCGATCCGCACTGTGTCTCCGATCGTGAATTGATCTGAAAACATAATCAGCAACCCGCTGATCATATTGGTAATATATTCTCTGAATAGCAGTGCAATGGCCATGGCTACGATCGTGATGCTCGTTAAAAATTCTTTTGGATTGATACCAAAAACCAGCATCAGTCCCAAGACTAGAAATATCACGTTCAGCAGCGTGGCTATCTGGGTGATCCCCAAAATGTAGTTCCCCCGCACGCGGTTGTTCTTTTTATTTTGTCTTCTATACAGGGAGATGAACATGAATTGGCCGATGGAAATCACGACGCTTCCCGTTAAAAAGGTATTCATGCCATACGCAACCTGCCTTAACCCCGGATAGCTTGCGTATAAACCGGTGTCCGTTGTGAACGAATAGGTAATCAATACCCAAAGCACCACCTTCAGAACAAAAAACAGTCTGCCCCTTAGGGCGTTTCTTCTCATGCTATCAGATCTATGTGTCATCGCTTAGTTCCTCCGCTCATACACCTCAAAGGTGTAACCATAGGCATGCCGTTCGTCGGGATTATGCTTGTCGGCCGAGATCAACACCCAGTCGGGTTCGTCTAAATTGGGGAAATAAGTATCTCCGGGCAGGTCTGCGTGTACACGGGTAAGGTACACACGGCCGGTACGCGGCAATGCCTGCCGGTAAATCTCTGCTCCCCCCACAATAAACACCTCCTCTTCGTTGGCACAACGCGTCAATGCTGCCTCCAGCGAATGAACGACCTCCGCATTTTCCAGCGTATAATCTTCCTGACGCGTAATCACCAGATTTCGCCGGTTGGGCAATGGCATGCCTACCGATTCATACGTCTTACGGCCCATAATAACGGTATGCCCCGAAGTGGTCCGTTTGAAAAACCGGAGGTCATTGGGCAGGTGCCAAAGGAGTTTGTTGTCTTTTCCGATCGCATTGTTATCGGCAGCCGCTACGATGGCTGATACAAAGGGCTTATCCATATTCGTCGATTTAAACGGCTACAGGCGCCTTGATATGCGGGTAGGGTTCGTAATGAGTCAATTCAAAATCCTCGTACCGGAATTCGAAAATATCGGTAACCGCTGGGTTGAGGGTCATCGAAGGCAGCGGCTTTGGCTCGCGGCTCAGCTGCAGCTCTACCTGATCGAAATGGTTACTATACAAATGGGCATCCCCGAATGTATGGACAAAGTCAGCAGCCTCCATGCCGCAAACTTGGGCCACCATCAGGGTGAGTAGTGCATACGATGCGATGTTAAATGGAACGCCCAGGAAAATATCTGCGCTTCGTTGATACAGTTGACAAGAAAGCTGTGGCTTGAGCTGTCCAATTGCAGGATCTGGTGGCGTTACGTAAAACTGGAAAAAGGCGTGGCAGGGAGGCAGCGCCATGTTTTCGATTTCGGCTACATTCCAGGCAGAAACAATGATTCGACGGGAATCGGGATTCGTTTTTAATTGCTGAATTACCTTTTGGATTTGATCGATGTGTCCCCCATCGGGTGTAGGCCAGGAGCGCCATTGCGAACCGTAGACGGGTCCAAGATTCCCCGCATCGTCCGCCCATTCGTCCCAGATACTTACTCCGTTTTCCTTTAGGTAATGAATATTGGTGTCGCCCCGGAGAAACCAGATCAATTCGTGTATGATGGATCGCAAATGTACTTTTTTGGTGGTTACCAGTGGAAATCCTGCCCTGAGGTCAAATCGCATTTGGTAGCCGAAGAGGCTGCGTGTTCCCGTGCCCGTACGATCCTGTTTATCCGTTCCGTTTTCGTACACGTGACGCATCAAATCGAGGTATTGCTTCATGGTAAACCCTTTTTTGCGGTAAAGATACAGAGATTTCCCACAAAGAAAAAGTCCCGGATGCGAACACCCGGGACTTTTTTGGCTTTCTGATTAAACGACCTCGTCTTCGTATTCCTTGACTTCTTTGTGCACGTATTCTTCCTCCATCAACTCTTCAATGGGTCGTCCCTTTTTATCCAGCCCCAATCGGTGCAGGATGTTGTCCATCATCTGGTAAATTACCGGAACAACAATGAGCGTAAGGAAGAGTGAACTCAGCAAGCCACCGATGATTACCCAGGCAAGACCGTTTTTCCATTCCGCACTGGGTCCGGTCGCAATAGCGATGGGAAACATCCCGAATACCATGGCAATGGTAGTCATCAAGATCGGGCGCAACCGTGCATGGTTGGCCAGAATCAGTGCCTCGCGGGTCGATTTGCCCTCGGACTTGAGGTGGTTGGTGAAATCCACCAGGATAATGGCGTTTTTCGCCACCAAACCGATCAACATAATCAAACCGAGTATGGTAAATATATTCAGCGTGTTATTACTCAACGCCAACGCCAGCAATGCTCCGATGATCGACAGTGGAATGGAAAACATCACCACAAACGGATACACGAAGCTATCATATAGCGCCACCATAATAAAGTATACCAACAACACCGACGCCAACAGCGCAATCCCCAGGGTACCAAACCCTTCGGATTGTTGTTCCATGTCGCCGCTCCAAACGAAGCTTACGCCACTCGGAGTCGGAATTTCGGAAAGCTGGCTTTCTAAATCAGCCGCAATTGCACTGACCGGGCGGCCGACAACTTGTGATTGTACTTTCACGGATGTGCTCTTGTCCCGCCGTTCCAACTGACTCGGGCCGGAACCCTCTCGTATGGAGGCGAACTGCGACAACCGGACCAATTGTCCTGCATTATTTGTAAATTGCAGGTTCCGCACGTCGTCCACATTTTTGCGGTCGTAGTCGTCAAATCGGATATTGATATCATATTCGTATTCACCCGAGCGGAACTTACCGTCGGTGTTACCGTTAAAGGCGGTTTGCATAGTACCTCCCACCGTTTGCAGGTTCAGGCCCAGTGCAGCCATCTTATCGCGATCAACCTCCACGGTTATTTCCGGCGTACCGCTTTCTACAGAAAGTTTCGCTTCCGAGGTGCCGGGAATCTTGCGCACACGATCCAATATGGATTCCGCGTAGGTGAGCACGCTATCCAGATCCGAACCGATGACGACTAATTCCAACGGTGCTTGCTCAGCAAAACCGACGATACTGATCGGCACGGTCTTGACTTTCGCTCCCACGAGCTCTTTTTCCAGCTCCCGCTTTAATTTGGCGGCATAGACATTGCTCGGATCATCGCGGTTCTCCCGTCCCACCAACTTCACGGTGATTTCGGATTTATAAGCGGTTGCCTGTGTTCCCACGAACCCATCGTTAGACTGGCCTACCGTTGTAATCAGCGATACTACTTCCGGCTTGGAGCTGATATACTGTTCAGCCTTGCGTGTCATCTGGTTGCTTTGCTCAATGGAAGCATCTTTGGGCAACTCCACCTGAACCAGGAACTCACCACGGTCGCCTTGTGCGAAGAATTCGCCACCGATATATCCTCCGGCTAGCAATCCGAAGGATGCAAACAGCAATACGGTTACCGTGGCCAGCGTAAGGAATTTGTGATCAAGTGCCCACTTCAATACCCCTGTGACCCACCGGGTAAACCGGTGCAGTTGGTTCTCGAACCAAAGCACAAACCGTCCGAAAATATTTTTGTCCGACACGCGTTCCAGCTTCCCGAAACGGGAGGTAAGCAGTGGCACAATGGTAAATGAGGCCACCAAACTGAGCAACGTAGCAATGACGACCACCACGCAGAACTCGCGGAGGATGTCGGAAACCATACCGCTGCTGATGGCAATCGGAAGGAAAACCACCACGATAACCATCGTGATGGAGATAACGGTAAACCCAATTTCTTTTGCTGCATCGTAGGAAGCCCGTACCTTGTTCTTGCCCATCTCCATGTGGCGGTAGATATTTTCGATAACCACAATGGCGTCGTCCACTAAGATACCCACCACCAGTGAAAGGCCAAGCAGCGACATCAGGTTAAGCGTGTAGCCAAAGAGATTGATACCGATGAACGTCGCTATCAACGATGCGGGGATGGCAACCATGACGATCACCGCGTTCCGTAGGCTATGCAAGAAGAAGAGCATCACCACAGCTACCAGAATTACCGCCAGGAACAAGTCGTGGATGACGGAGTTGGCCGACTCCAGCGTATAGGTGGAACTGTCGTTCGCAACCTCGATCTTGAGACCTTCCTGCTCGTACGTCTTCATTAACTGATTGATGGATTCCTGCGTGCCACGGCTTACTTCCACGGCATTTGCATCCGATTGTTTCAATACCTGGATAAGCAAGGCACTGCGTTGGTTTACCCGTGCAATTTTTTCCACATCTTTCTGCGTATCCTGTACGTCCGCCACATCACGTATGCGCACCTGTGCACCTGTTTCGGTGGTTGCGATAACCATGTTGCGCAACTCCTCTACAGATTTGTACTTGCCCGCCAGACGGACCAGGATATCCTGATTTTGAGTCTTTACACTCCCTGTGGGAAAGTCGAGGTTTGAGGTGAGGATTGCCTGTTGCACCTGCATGATAGACATTCGGTATCCTTCCAGCTTGGAGGCGTCGATGCTGACCTGAATTTCGCGTTCCTGCCCACCAATGAGATTTACCTGGGCCACTCCCGGTACCCGGGAAAGTACTGGCTGAATGCGTTTATCGACAAGGTCATAAAAGGCCGCATCGTCCAGGTTTCCGGTAGCTGCCAACGAAACAATGGGCAGGTCGTCCATAGAAAACTTAGCCAGCGAAGGTGCTTCGGCATCATCCGGCAGTTCCGACAAGATGGCGTTTACCTTCCGCTGCGCATCGTTCAGCGCATAGTCTACGTCAGTACCGCTATTCAGTTCGATGATTACCATGGATAAACTCTCAAAAGACGTAGCGTCGAGCTTTTTGATGTTTTCCATAGAGGCCACCGCATCTTCGATTTTCTTCGTTACCGTGTTTTCCACCTCGCTGGGCGATGCTCCGGGATAAATCGTGTTGATGGACACCACATTGGGTGAAAATTTGGGGAGCAACTCGTAGTTCAACGAGAAATAGCTCAGGATACCCAGCAAGGTCAGCACGGTGAATACCACGATGACGATGGATGGGCGTTTTATCGATATTTCTGCTATCTTCATGATTTAAGATATGAGATGTTAGACATCTGATTTAAGATGTTATCCATTAGCGATTGGTAGTTGAATCAACCTGTGCCTGTACTTTGGCACCATCCACCAAATTGATCTGACCACTTGTAATGACCGTTTCACCTTCTTCCAGTCCCCGCAGGATTTCCACCTGCTCGCCAAAGATCCGTCCGGCTACTACCTCGCGGACTGCGGCGGCACTATCCCCTTCAAGCACATACACCTGGTTGCTGTTTACGCCGCCCACAAATGAGCCGCGGGGAATGAGAATCGTCGGATCCTGCTGGGGGAATTTGAAGTAGGCCGTTGCATACATCCCTGCTTTCAGTTCGGATGAAGCACTGTTATCTACCGTAATCTCGATCGGATAGTTCAGTGTATTATCTGCTTTTGCAGCAATAAAACTGATGGTACCGTTAAATTCCTTATCCGGAAAAACCGTACTTACAATGGTCACTTTGTCGCCCACTTTCAGGTTGACCACCTGCGTCTCGTTGGCCGTGACTTTCAGCTTTAACAGCGATAAGTCCACGATTTCGAAAAGGTCGGTTCCCTGCGAAAGGTAGGCTCCCACTTCGATGTCACGACGATTGATAATGCCGTTGATCGGTGACTTGATGTTGGCATCCTGTACCCGGCGATTGGCCTGCTGCAACCGGACTTCCGCATTGCGCAGCTGCAACTCAATGTCGTCCAATTGCGCACGGGTTACGCCGCCCGTTTCAAACGAACTCTTATACCGTTCGTAATCCGTTTTTGTTTTTTGAAGCGCATCTTCCGCGGATTGTTTATCCAGGTTGATGATTTCGGGATCAACCAGTGCCAATATCTGTCCTTTGCTTACACGGGACCCTTCTTTTACTTGGATACGCGTAACACGGCCACTTACTTCAGACTTCAGAAGCAGATCCTGATTTGCTGCAAAGTTACCGTTGGCTGAAAAATCAAGCACCAGTGGCTGACGGCTTACCTTAGCAGCTTTCACTACGATGGCTCCGCCCGTCTGCGCTACGACAGCGGTCTTCGCCTCGTTTTCAGCCTTATTTTTGCTTAATACCCATCCGATGAGGGCTAATACCCCGAGTACAACAACGATGGTAATGATGATTCGTTTCATTTGTATAAATTGATGATGATTTATTCGTTTATTAATGATTTGATTTGTCCGTTTGATTTTACGAGTTCGATTTGAGCCACCTTGTAATTTAACAATGCTTCGTTATAACTATTTTGAGCAGCTACTAAGTCTGTTTCCGCAGTCAACAAATCGGTGAGACTGGCCAATCCATTTTGATAATTATTTTGCGTGCTGTTAAACACTTCTTCCGCAAATTCTTTGTTGGTACGTTGAGATTCGATGGTGTTCAAACTATTTTTTATTTGAATCCGGGCGTTTTCATAAGCCATCGTCAATGCATTTGACGTACTTCTCAAATCCTCGTGTACTTTTTTCAACTCCACGGTTGCCTGACGGACTTTTGACCGGCGTGCATTCCCATCGAAAATAGGAATCTTCAGGGTTAATGTCACCGCAGACATATCAAAATTAAGTGCTTTAGAAGAATAGACATTCAGCTTATCACTCTGTGTATTGTATACGTAATTGCCCCCGATCGATAAGCTGGGATAAAATTCAGCTTGATACGCCTTCTTTTGCAGCCCCAATAAATCTTCCTGCTTCTTTAACAATTGAAAATCCAGCAATTTTTCGACATCGATGGTACTGCCGTCAAATAGGGATATGGCTTCGCTCTCCAGCTTATCCGCCTCGGTATCGGGTATAACAATTTGCTGGTTGACTGGCATTCCCATGTAGTACTTCAATAGATTTTCCTGTTGTACAACCGCGTATTCCAACTGTTCACGTTGCGCTATTAAGTTTGATTTATTAACCTTAACCCGGTCGAGATCGATCTTTTTCGCCAGTCCCAATTCAAATTGGCTGCCGATCATTTTTTCTAGTTGGGATACCCGTTCGATGTTTGCGTCAATAACGCTCATCTGTTGGCGCGTAATGATTACCTGATAATAATTGGTGGCAACTTGCTGAATCAGGTTTTCTTCAGCCAACTGGGCCGATAAACGATAGAACTCTTCTGAACTCTTTGCCGCCTTCAATCCCGTAAATACCTGTTGGTTGAATATTTGCTGATTCACCTGTACCTGCGACATTGCATTCCATGTCTGACCGGCTTTGATGGCAATGAATTCACCCGGAGTTCCGCCGAAAGCTTCAGCAGGAAGTACAAACTGTTGCACCAATAGGTTATTTGTCAACGTGCTCGTTGCATCTATTTGGGGCAGAGCTGACGCGCGTACTTCCGCTACCTTATGCCTACCGCCCTCAATTTCAAGACGTGCCTTGCTCAATACTTCGCTGTTGCTCAATGCATACTCGAGCGCATCTTTAAGTGTTAAGGTCTCCTGGGCCGAAACAGCGCCCCCTCCCAATAAACCTATGGATAGTATCGCTATCGCTAGTCGTATATTCATTTTAAATGTATTCATATATTCGTTTGAATGTTATACTTGACGCCATTGATGAAAATAGCAGCGGCTTGTTTTTGTTTTTCCAAAATACGGTTCACTTCGTCTCTGTTTAACAGTGCGTGTGGTATCGAACGATCACAGAACATCGCCAGTCCCCGTATGGTAGCAACGTACAGCTCAGACGTAGATGTAACATCAAATGTTACAAGCTCACCGCTGTCAATTCCCTTCTTGAATATTTTTGATACCGTCTCCACTTCCTTTTTCAACATCTTTTCTGAAAGCTGGACCCATTTTTCGTCACTTATATTCATCTCCTGCAAATTGAGGATAAGCATATAATATTTTTCAAAATATTCCCTTTTTATATCCAACAAGCGAATCAATAAACTGAGTGTGTCGGCAATCGTCTCCAACGCATGATTGATTGTCACATCACTTTCTTCAATGATCTGATAAACGATGGCTTCTATTAACGAAAACTTATCCGGAAAGTAATAATACAGATTTGCCTTCGACAGCTTTAAATCGTCAGCAACCTCACTCATCGTTGTTTTCGCAATGCCGAAGCGGGAAAACCGCTTTAATGCGGCACCGATAATCAGATCTCTTTTATCATCCACCATGCTGATTTTACCTTTTTACCATTTGACTATTTTTAAAAATTGGTCAAAAGTAAAAGTTCATCCGCACTTCACCAAAAAAAATGTGCCGGAGACCAATTATCCGGTCACGTTATGACACAATATTTACAAAACCAATAAAAGACAAAGAAAAATGCAGCCCGTGACAACCCTATGGCAGGGGGTTTTTCATTACCGCGCAAATGTCAGTTCATTCTGGAACACTTTGGCGTATTTACGCTTGTCTAGCTTGTATAACCGGGCAGCGCGGTAGGAAACGCCTCGTTGGAATTCGGGCAATTCTTTTAAAATGTTATAATTTAACATTTTTTTACGAAAGTTACGCTTATCCAATTTGCGATCCCATATTGCCTCGTAAAGTTGTTGCAATTGGGTGAGCGTAAATTTTTCAGGCAACAATTCGAACGCAATCGGACTGTAACTTATTTTACGCCGCACTTTGGAAATGCTCTTGTCGATAATGTGCCGGTGGTCAAATGCCAATTCAGGGAGATTGTTCAGGGGATGCCAAACCGCCTGCCGCGCATAGTCTGTTACCGGTTCGGGTTGGCTTTTCAGGTCGTCCAACCGCAACAGCGCGTAATACGCTACTGTAACGATGCGTCCCTGCGGATGCCGTTTCAAATCGCCGAATGTATACAACTGCTCCATGTAGATCCCCCGCAATCCGGTATGTTCATACAAAATGCGTTTGACCGCATCGTCGATGGTTTCGTTGTTTTCCACAAAAAAACCGGGAAGTGCCCACCATCCTTTGAAGGGGTATTCATTCCGCTCGATAAGCAACAGTTTCAGTTCACCCTCATGAAAACCGAAGATCACGCAGTCGGTGGTAAACGTGGATTGTAAGTGTGGTAAATTCGATTGCAACGTAATAATTATTTGTTTACTAATTGATTTTAATTTGTTAAGTCCCCGCTTTAAAATCTGTCCCTCAATGGCGGCGGGGAGATCGATAATTCGCTTTTATACGCAATATAATCGTTGTATATAAAAGCGAATTTATCTAAGTTTGCTCACTTAAACCATTCAAGTTAAAAAATAAATCTTGAAAAAATTTAATAGTGTAGCAAATACACACTATATTCGTGCTGCTAATTTACAAAAGATTATTAGAAAAGTGCAAAGCATATCAAAAGTAGGAATATTTACTTCAGGCGGCGACGCACCTGGCATGAATGCCTGTATCCGGGCAGCGGTGCGCACGGCATTACACGCCGGCAAATCCGTAACGGGCATCTATCACGGTTACCAGGGGATGATCGATGCCGATTTCCGGGAAATGAATAGCCGATCGGTGAGCAACATCATCCAGTTGGGTGGTACCATCCTCAAGACCGCAAGGTGTGACGCATTTCGTACACCAGAAGGCCGGCAGCAAGCCTACAACAACTTAAAACAGGCGGGTATCGACGGACTGATTGCCATTGGTGGTGATGGAACCTTCAGCGGCGCTGAAGTCTTTTCGCGTGAGCATCACATTCCGATCGTTTGTATACCCGGTACAATTGATAACGATCTGTATGGCTCGGATTTTACGTTGGGTTATGATACCGCTACGAATACGGTGATCGAAGCCATTGACAAAATACGGGACACCGCGGCATCTCACGACCGGTTATTTTTCGTAGAGGTAATGGGACGTGATTCCGGTTGCATCGCCCTGAACGCCGGTATTGCGGGTGGAGCGGAAGCCATATTGCTGCCGGAGAAGTCAACCGCCATCGCAAACCTCTGCACCCAGCTGGAAAGTGCAGCTAAAAGCAAAAAGTCGTCTACTATTGTCATTGTCGCCGAGGGTGAGGAAAACGGGGGTGCGTACAACGTGGCGAAGGAAGTCAAGTCCAGGTTTGATTTTTACGACACGAAGGTAACCATTCTGGGGCACCTGCAGCGGGGCGGATCACCCAGCAGCTTCGACAGGGTGCTGGCCAGCAGGCTTGGTTTCGCTGCCATAAGACATCTGTTGGCTGGGGAGACCCGCACCATGGTAGGCTTACACGGCAACGAAATCAAAACCACTCCTCTTGAGGAAGTGTTAAATAAAAAGGTATTCAAGCTCAGCGAAGATATGCTTGAAATGATGGATGTCTTATCTATATGATCGCAGTAGTTTTCACCGGTTCAAGATTTTCGGATTGGCGATTGGCGGAAAAAGGAAAAATCGTCACCGGCTTCCGGATGATGGGAATCAATCCCTATCTCCACGACGAACGCTTTATCCTCCAATTACTGAATAAAAACAACAACCTGATTAACTACGCGGAACAGATCAGAAGGATTTATTTTTTCGGAGCTGGATCCTCTTCGCCGGAGCGTAAGGATAAAATTGCCATGGTATTGAAACAGTTTTTCATTCACGCAAAAGTGGTGGTAGATCACGATGTCAAGGCATCTGCGCTTTCTACCTTAGGGGATGAAAAAGGGCTTATCGGCATTTTGGGAAGCGGCTCCAATGCCGCCTATTTCAATGGCAAGCGGACTACCGACAACAACTTCGGACTTGGATATATCCTCTCCGATGAAGGATCTGCGAACTGGATCGGGCGCATGCTGCTGAAAAGCTTCCTGAATGAAACCATGCCTTCCGAACTTCGAGAAAAATTTGTCGAGCGATATCCGCTGGACCGGAAAATCATCTTGGATAAGGTTTACAATCAAGTGAATCCAACCCTTTTCCTGACATCGTTTGCCGATTTTGTCATGGAAAACCACAAACACCGGTTCATCAAACGGATGATTTATCGCGGCTTTAAGCTATATGTCGAAACGTATCTGCTTCCCTTGACAAAACAATACCCGAATATGGCCGTTAACTTTACAGGAAGCGTGGCCGCCGGGTATGAAGAATGGCTGCGCGATGTGGCCGATGGATATGGTATCTCCATCGGTACGGTGATCCGGGAGCCGATACATAATTTATTGAAATACTATTTAAATAAAAATTAATATAAAAATGAAAATTGGAATCAATGGATTCGGCCGCATAGGCCGTCTGGCATTTAGGGCAGCCGTAAACCGTCCAGGTGTTGAAATTGTTGGAATCAACGACCTCGTAGATCCAGATTACATGGCATACATGTTGAAATATGACTCTACTCACGGAAGATTTGACGGCACGGTAGAGGCAAAAGATGGTAACCTCGTTGTGAATGGTAAAACCATCCGCGTTACAGCCGAACGAGATCCAGCAAACCTCAAATGGAACGAAGTGGGTGCTGAAGTAATCATTGAGTCTACCGGTTTATTCCTGACCAAGGAAACTGCACAGAAACACATTGACGCAGGTGCCAAAAAAGTAGTGATGTCTGCGCCCGCAAAAGACGATACACCTACTTTTGTAATCGGTGTGAATCATACGCAACTGAAGCCTGAACAGACCATCGTGTCTAATGCTTCGTGTACAACCAACTGTCTGGCACCGCTTGCCAAAGTGCTTAACGACAAATTCGGCATCATCGAAGGGCTAATGAGCACCATCCACGCGGTAACGGCTACGCAAAAGACCGTTGATGGCCCATCGGTAAAAGACTGGCGGGGCGGACGCGGAGCCTACCAGAACATCATCCCTTCATCCACGGGAGCTGCAAAGGCCGTTGGATTGGTATTGCCCGAATTGAAAGGCAAACTGACGGGCATGTCTTTCCGCGTACCTGTACCTGATGTATCGGTTGTGGATCTCACTGCCCGGTTGGAAAAACCTGCTACCTATGAGGAAATCAAGCAGGCGTTCAAAGAAGCTTCCGAAGGCGAGTTAAAAGGCATCCTTGGCTATACCGAAGACGACGTTGTATCGGAAGACTTCCGTGGCGATGCCCGTACATCAATCTTCGACGCAAAGGCAGGGATTTCACTGAACGACAACTTCGTTAAGGTAGTATCCTGGTATGACAACGAGTGGGGTTATTCCAACAAGTTAGTCGACCTGGTTGAATTAGTAGGAAAAATTTAACAAGACCTACTGATTTAACAAGACCTACTGAATAGGTTTTATAAAAAAAGGGCTCCGGCGGAATGTCGGAGCCCTTTTTTTATATAGATATGGATTTCCGCTCGCGATTCCTTACATCAAAAAACCTCCGCCGAGCAAATCATCGCCTTCGTAAAATACTGCCGATTGTCCAGGGGCAATTCCCTTTACGGCGTGGTGGAAATCCACCTTCACCCGACCGTCTTCCTGTACAATCGTACTTGTCATGCCCGCATCTTTATAGCGGATTTTAGTCACCGCCTCAATCGGTTGCGCAATGGACGCATATTTGACCAGATTTACATTTTTCACGTAAGCCTCTTGGCGCTGCAATTCATGTTCATCCCCCAATACGACCGTATTGCTTTCTGGCAAAATCTGCGTAACAAATATGGGGCGCCCCAACGCAATGCCCAAGCCCTTGCGTTGGCCTACCGTATAATACGGATATCCCTGATGTTGCCCCACCACGGTGCCATCGGTTAACACGAAATTACCCGATCCGATCCGGTCGTCAATATCTTCCACACGATGACGGAGGAAAGCCCGGTAGTCGTTGTCTGGCACAAAACAGATCTCATAGCTTTCCGATTTATTGGCAAGCTCCAATTGTCCCATTTCAGTTGCCATTTGACGAATTTCGGTTTTCGCAAAACTACCTAGCGGAAATTGTGTGCGAGCTAAGTTTTCCTGTGACACCCCCCAAAGCACATATGATTGATCCTTGTGGGTGTCTTTGCCTTTGGAAATAACGTATCGCCCGTTATCCTGTTGTCTGATATTGGCATAATGGCCGGTGGCGATAAATTCGCAATCTAATTTATCCGCGCGTTTGAGAAGCGCTTCCCACTTGATGTGTGTATTGCAGAGTACACATGGATTGGGAGTCCGGCCCGCCAAATATTCGTCCACGAAATTATCAATGACAAAATCTCCGAATTCACCTCGGATATCCAGTATATAATGTGGAAAACCATACGACACAGCCAGTGCACGCGCATCATTGATGCTGTCAAGGCTACAACAACCTGTCTCCTTAGAAGACCCTCCTGAGGATGTATAATCCCAGGTTTTCATGGTCAGTCCAATCACTTCGTATCCTTGTTCGTGGAGCATTACGGCCGCAACGGAACTGTCTACTCCCCCGCTCATGGCAACCAGTACTCTTCCTCTTTTACTCATCGTTAATTATGAAAATGCAAAGATACAGCTATTTTCCTTACCGCATTGTTTTGGGGTTGTCATTTTATTCCAAACGTAATCAGCCGCTTGGAAAAATTTGCCAAACAAATTTCAAAAAAAGTTTTCTGAAATGAAAAAAGGCGCTACATTTGCAATCCCAAAACGGTGGTAACGCCGGCTTAAAAAAGGGTACCATAGCTCAGTTGGTAGAGCAAAGGACTGAAAATCCTTGTGTCGCTGGTTCGATTCCAGCTGGTACCACAAAAAGCCGCTTTTTCTTCGCAAAAAGTGGCTTTTCTTTGTTAGGACAATTTGGGTATATATCCCTGACCGATACCTGATCGCTGTATTGCGACAAAAAGGCGGTGATGTGCACTGGCATGATCTTTATTGGAGGTTCAACTGCCACGTGACACCAAATTTATCGCCCACCCAACCGAATCTTTTGCTGAATCCGTAGTTGTCCAATGGCATATATATTTTCCCATTTTCAGACAGCTTATGGAATAGTTTTTCAAGTTCATCATCTGTTTTGCATTCGACGTACAATGAAATCGCCGGCGTGAACGTCCACTCGTGTTTCACGTAGCTATCGCTGCAAATGAATGGCTTTCCGTTCAGTTCGAATCTGGCGATCATGACCGAACCTTCCTTGGCAGGCCCGCCTTTTCCATGGCGTTGGACATCGGTAATCTTGGAATTGTCAAATAATCCGATGTAAAAAATCATTGCCTCCTCGGCATTGTTTTCCTGAAAGGTCAGGAATGTTGTGATCTGATTTTCCATGTCAATTATTATTTGTTCCACCGGAAAGTAGGTATTCCGTTCGTACTTGGCACCAAAACAGCATCGCATCATGTATTTCGTCCGAAAGTACGAACCTGCTGTCTGTCATTTTTGTTGGGTGTTTGGAAATTTGTCCCCCACCAGATTAAATTCGATTCCGAACTCCGGCCAAGCTTTCAGCCCGTCCAGCACAGTCCTGAATCCGCCGGTATTGTCGCGGATCGCTTGGACATCCCTTCGTGCTTCCATAATTATGCAAGTATTTACTTGTACAAATTTTTCAATTATTTTTTTCAATAACCGAAATGATTGCAGCACGAACCCTCTGTTCGGCGCAATGCGGACACGCACAGTGCCGCGCCGCGTCGGTCGCCCTCTTGACCATGCTCCCGCATGAGAAGCAGAGCTCCATGTCTTCTGACGGGAGCTGTGCTGTTTTGTGCATCTGTTTACCGTAATCATCCAGCAGTGCGGAGCAATAACGGCAGGCATTCGGTGTCACGCGATCTTGAAATGGGGATTGTGGATCAACCCAATGAGGTTGCCCCAGGGATCCTTAACCTTTGCCACGGCGATGCTGCCGCCTACCTCCCGGGGTTCTTCATACGGCATTGCGCCAGCGTCCGTAAAGTGCCTGTATGCCTCGCCGATATCCGCCACTCCCCAGAAGGCTACTACGCTTTCGGCTTTGCTTTCCGGTGCGGCCGTTTCGGGTTGAAGTCCCAGTTCGTAGCCACCGATGTCAAACCCCACATAAAAGGGTTCGTCGAAATAGGGCTGCGTGTTGAACGCGCGGGCATACCATTGTTTGGCTGCATTGATGTCATTCACCCGATAGATGGCCGTGCGGAGACCTAAGCTTGCTTTTTTCCTATTCATTGTTGTTTTAATTACCGATTAATATGATTTTACTTTCCTATTCGCTCCTTGGGTCAACTTTCAGCGGCATACGGGCGCAGCGGATCACGTGTACGGCGGGGCAACCGAACTTGACCGCTACGCTGCCCTCGATGAGATACAGCCCAGCGCCGCGCAACGGGTGGCGCGCCAGCGATGGCGGGAAATGTACGGTATCGAAGAAATCGCCCTTGGCGTCAAACCAAGTGCCGAATTTCATCAAGCCGTCGCGCTTGGTCTGGACACTTTTCTCGGCCACGAAATCGCCCACCATGCGGATGGTGTGCCCTTGGTGGGCTGACAGGTCGGCCGCCATCACGTCGCCCCGATAGTCGCTGCGGGCCAGGTCGAACAACGTGCTGGACACAACGAAACCAATGAGCTCCATTTCATCGTACAAGTCTTCGACGGGTGAAGTCTCGAACCGGGGCAGGACGGGTCGTTTGGCCGTGCTCTCGAACAGTGCAGGTGCAGCCGGCAGGGCTGTCCGTTTATCGCCCGACAGGAGCAGGTGGGCCTCCCAGAGCAGTTCCTTCTTACCTGCGCCTGTAAAACGCAACGCGCCACTGCGGATGAGGACAACGAGCTGTTCGAGTCCGGCGCCGGTGCGCAGCGTGAAATTCTCCAGGCTGGTGTACCCGCCGTTTTGCTGCCGTTCCTCCGGAATGCGATGGGCTAATTTTTCCTCCAGGTTAAGCAGGCAATCGAAGCCGAGGAAGATGTCTTCGCCGTTTATCGCGGCCTGATAGGCACTATTGTTCACGCAGGGCAGGTTGATCCGGGCCCCTGTCCGCTTCGCTTCATTGACGTACACCTTGCGGTTGTAGAAGCCTCCGTAATTGTTGAGCACGGCCACCATGAATTCCTTGGGGAAATATGTTTTCAGGTACAGGCTCTGATAGCTTTCTACGGCGAAGCTGGCCGCGTGGGCCTTATTGAAACTGTAGCCGGCGAAGCTTTCCATCTGCCGCCAGATTTCGCGGCTCACTTTTTCATCATAGCCCTTGGCACTGCAATTGGTGAAGAACTTATCCTTGATTTCGATGAGGCGGTCTTTGTTACGGTATTTGCCGCTCATCATGCAGCGCAGCACGTCGGCATCGGCCAGATCGAGCCCGCCGTAGGCGTTGGCGATCTTCATTACGTCTTCTTGATATACCATTATGCCGTAGGTTTCTTCCAGTTGCTCCCTGAATACCGGGTGCGGATAGGTGACGTTGGACGGATCGCGGTGACGCTTAATGAATTCAGCCATCATGCCGCTGCTGGCCGCGCCTGGACGGATGATGGATGAGGCGGCCACCAGCGTGGGGTAATCGTCGCACCGCAGCTTGGTGAGTAGCTGGCGCATGGCGGGGCTTTCGATGTAGAAGCAGCCGACGGTATTGGCACTTTTGAGCTGAGCAGCGATCTGCGGATCGGTGAAGAACCGTTTAGGATTATCGGTATGAATGGTTTCTCCGCGGTTCTGTCTGACAATCTCGCGGCAATCTTTGATGTGGCCGATGCCCCGCTGCGAGAGGATATCGAATTTTTTGAAGCCGATGTCTTCCGCCATGTACATGTCGAATTGCATGGTGGGCAAGCCCTTGGGCGGATAGTCAATGGCCGAATAGTTGGTAAGTGGCAACTCCGAGATCAGTACCCCACTCGCATGGACGGTTCGCTGGTTGGGAAAATCGGCCATTCGGTTGTACACTGACAGGATGGTATCGGTCACCTCGTTCTTGTTAAGCATGTGCTCCGGCTCGTTGACGAGTCGGTCGATATCGCTTTTGGGCAGTCCGTATACCTTGCCCAGCTCGCGCAGGATGCTGCGGCTACGGAATGTGCTCATTGCCCCCATCAGGCCGGTATGACCGGATTGATAGCTTTTGAAAATGTAATCGTACATGTCATCTCTTTCATTCCAGCTGAAATCCACGTCGAAATCGGGAGACGATTGCCGCTTGGGATTGAGGAACCGCTCGAACGACAGGTGCAGCGCGATGGGATCCACATCGGTGATGCCCAGACAGTAGGCTACGGCACTGTTGGCCCCACTGCCGCGACCTACATAGTGGAAGTTGCGGAAACGGGCGTAGCGGCAGATGTCGTCGGTAATCAAGAAGTAGCTGGAGAAATTGAGCTTTTCGATAACCTCCAGCTCGCGTGTAACACGCTCCAGTGCCGATTTGTTGCGCTTGCCGTAGCGCCTTGCGAATCCATCGATGGTGTATTTGTAGAGCAGCTGCTTGTCGTTGTAGCGGTCGCTGGTGAAAGTTTGCTTGTTTTTCATTGACCGGAAATCGAAGTCGAAACCGCACTGGCTGAGTAACCGGCTGGTATTGCGAATGAGCTGCGGAAAATCGCGGTAGTGCGCCATGAGCTGGGCCTTGGTTAGGAACACCTCGTCTTCCGGAGCGACCTGCTGTGGCTCAAGCTGTGAGTAGAGCAGGTTGTGGTCGATGGCTCGTAGCTGGCGGTGCAATTTGTAATCCCGTGGGACGAAGGTGACGGGTGCCAGGATGACGTAGCGCTCCAGGTTGCGGACAGGCTCCCTGCGGATCAGATTCAGCTGACCTGGCCGGATGCCGATGTATTCGTTATCGCGCAGGTATCCGGAGTCGATGGCTCCGTACGGATATACGACGAAAGCATCGTTAAATACAGGTGATCGCTCCGGCAATGGGCGGTCGTCGCGGTTATGCGTCGTACGGAACTCATTGAGCTCGCGGAAGCCGGCGTTGTTGCGCGCAATGCCTATATATAGAGGGCCATCGCCGTTGCGGTATTCCATACCGGATAGAATATTGAGCCCGTGCTTGCCGCCAAGACGCTGGAAATCCAACGAGCCGGAACTGTTGTTGATATCGGTGAGTACGGCCGTGTCGTAGCCGCCCTGCAGCATGCCCTCGATGAGGTCTTCCAGCGACAGCGTGCCGTAACGCAAGGAAAAATAGCTATGCAGGTTAAGAAGCATAGGCATCCTTTTCCGGCATGCAAATGCCCTTTCCGATGCTTTCGTGCCCATACCGCATGCGGATGCGGTCAATGGCCTGCATGAGGTTGACTTCCTCCAGCGTATCGTTGAACAGGTCGACCTGATAAGCACCGTGGATGAGGTTAGAGAATTTCACGCCGACAAGCCGGATGAGCATGCGGCGGCTATAAAGTTTCTTAAAGAGCTCCATCACCTTGACCGTGAGTACCCGATCGGAATTAGTATACGGGATACGCAACTGCTGGGTGTGTGTATCGAAGTTGCTGTAACGGATCTTGAGGGTAACACAACCTGTCAGCTTGCGGTCGCGTCGCAGCTCAAAAGCCAACGTATCGACCATGCCTACCAAGATACGCCGCAGCGGATCTACATCGATGGTGTCCTGCTGAAAGGTGGTTTCCTTGCTCATCGACTTCTGCTCGCGAAAGGGTACCACGGGACAGTCGTCGAGGCCGTTGGCCTTACGCCAGATCGTGACTCCGTTCTCGCCCAGCACACGCCGCATGGTCTGTGCTTCCAGTTCCTGTACCGTACGGATACGGTGGATGCCCATATTGCGCAGCAGTGTGTAAGACTTCCCGCCCACCATGGGTATCTTACGGATGGACAGCGGGGCGAGAAACGATTTTTCCAGGCCACCCGTCACCTGCCGCGCCCCGCAGGGCTTGGCCTCGCCCGTGGCGATCTTGCTCACGGTCTTGTTGATCGACAGACCGAAGCTGATGGGTAGGCCCGTCTGGTCGATGATGTGCCGCCGCAGCTCCCGCGACCACTTCCAGCAGCCAAAGAAGCGGTCCATACCGGTGATGTCCAGGTAATGCTCGTCGATGCTGGCCTTTTCGACTACGGGAGTGGCCTCCTCAATGATTTCGGTGACCGTACTTGAATATCGGCTGTACAGATCGTGATCGCCCCGCACGACGATTGCCTCCGGGCATAGCCTGAGCGCTAGCCGCATGGGCATGGCGCTGTGCACACCGAACCGACGCGCCTCGTAACTGCAAGAGGCCACCACACCCCGGTCGCCGCTGCCACCAATGAGTACAGGCTTACCCACCAATGCCGAATTCTGCAGCCGCTCTACGGACACAAAAAACGTATCCAGATCGCAATGTAACACATGCCTTTCCATAGCCAATTTAATAAACTAAATAATTTAGTAACAACAAACTTCGAAAATACTATTTAAATTAGCAAGATAATTTGCTCCACCTATCGTAAGTGCCTGATAGTTTGTGCGAAATATTTTGAAATCCTGCCGGTCCTGAGGCAGCAAACCGAACCGTTTAAGTTCCTTACGCTATCCTCCCTGTTTGTTTTCGTATTCATATTTGCATTTCTTTCGGGTGTTGAATAAAGATAACCTATTTCGTTTCTAGGCCCGCCAAGCGCTCCTCCACCACGACTTGGCGTTTGCGTCACATAGTTCAAGTAGTCCGGTTATTGGTTGTGTCTCAGTTCGATGTTTACCATACTCGGGCTCCATGGGGGGATGATAATGCGTACTGCAGCAGCCGCGAACGTTACGATGGCATGAATTATCAACAGTAGTTTCAAATTTTTCATTGATTAGTCGGCAAGGATATTTTATTTCGATGGATACCGATTTCCAATCTTGGAAGAATGCGGCCAAAAAGTATGCATTTATGAACGAACATAATAACTTCGTGTTTAACGATTCCAAATATGCCAAGTTAGTTACGACCTCAACATACGGGCAATATTTCGGTACGTGATTTTCAAAGACAGGGAAATTTATAATATAAATGCATTACGTCCTAGTGAAATCCAAGATTTTAAAGACTTCCTACAGGTTAAAGATTCCCGGTAACTACATTTTTCGGTAAATGATGAATTATGCTTCAGGATGAAATACCCCATTTTTCGCGAAACGCTGCTGCGCAAATCTTCGGAACGATTCAGGTAAGCTACCAATTACTCCATGCGGCCAGACAAAGAAGAAATTCCGGTCTATTCGTAGGTCATCAACTTCAATGACCTCCAGTTCCCCACTTTGCAACTCCTTTGAAATCGCATGAATAGAAATAAACGAAAGGCAATCCGTTTTCAAAAGAAAATTCTTTATACCCTCCGTGCTCGCCAAATAGACTTTGACGTATAAATCCTGCCATTCTATTCCCATGGCCGTAACTGCTTCCCGGATGATGTCGTTTGTACCGGAACCCTGCTCTCGGAGGACATACTCGAATTCCAAAAGATGTTGTGGAGCAAGCTGTTCCCTCCCCTTTAACTTGGGATTACCCTTGCGTGTCACTAGTACCACTTCGTCTTTTAGAAACACCTCGTATTTCATCGAGAGGTTATCAGACAATCCCTCTACCACTCCCAAATCAATTGTCCGATCAAGTAGTAAGTCTTCAATATTTCGTGAATTTCCGTGGAACACTTTTAAGCGGACATTGGGATGGGCCAAGTGAAAGGCTGCGGTAATCTGAGGAAGAATATAATGTGAAAGGGTTGTGCTTGCTCCCACCCGCAATTCACCGGTTAACAACCCATCCAGCAGGCCTAATTTTCCGTTCAGTTCGTCGTATATAGACGTTATCCGGGTTGCATGTTCCAGCAATAGCCTTCCGGCTTCCGAAAGAAACAACTTGTGTCCTTTTCGCTCAAACAGATTGCGACCGGCCTGTATCTCAAGTTCGTGGATATTCTTACTTACAGCGGGCTGGGAGATGTTCATCTCCTTGGCGGCCCGGGTGAAGTTCAAATGCCGTGCAGCAGCTATAAATACCAGAATCTTGAAATCAACGTTTATCATGTGCTGTGCAGTTATTGTAGCTAAATGCTAATCGGCTTCAAATCCAAATTTCCGATAGATCGCTTTTGCTTCATCCGATATCAGGTACATCATAAACAGTTCTGCCGCTTCCGGATGGGGTGCCTTTTTCAGTTTACCGGCCATGTAATTTGTCCCACTGTTATGTTGTGCCGGAATCTCAACCTCTTCAACCGGATGACCGATTAACTGCTGATATATCACTTCCGAGGTCCATACGGGGGCCACGTCGGCATCACCGAGCAATATCCGCAGTGGGCTTTCCCGGTGATGGATACGGGTCAGATAGGTCGAGCCGTCCGCTACCTTGTCGCCCATGATTGCCTGATGCAACTCCTCACCTCCAGCTTTTTTGTAGGATGCTTCGATCTGTCGACCGATACCCTCCCAAGCCGGATTTGGCATACTTACCCGAACATCCGGTTGTTTCAGGTCTGCCAATGTACGTATTTTCTTCGGATTGCCCTTTGGGACCATCAGACTGAGTTTATTATAGGCGTAGGTCGCTGTCCGTTCAAAGTAATCTTCCATAGCGGATATTCTCTCCTTACCTGCGGTGTATACATCGGGATAATGCGTAATCCGGAGGTTTCCGATGGTCAGTGAACCTTCCTCAATCTGCTTTGCGAGTATTCCTGGCGGGAGAGTTTCCGCAAAAATACGTTGGATTTCTGGGTACTTCTTTTTGAAGCCTTCCAACAGGTCATCGATACACATGAACTGATTCCCAGCGAAGAAGACAACCAACTGCGGATCCACGATGTCACCGTAAAGGTCGGGCACGTTGTTTATGCCCGGAATAGTGAAATTCACCGCGGAATTAGGCGGGGTGTTCCATGGGGGATCAAAACGGTGCGGGTCTTTCGCATTCTGAGCATTCACATACATAACGCATGCGGAAAACAAACAGTCCACGATAACTAATATTCTCAAAATTTTCATGATAGTCTTATTTAATTACGGTTTTATGATTGTCCAACCTTCGGTTGCGCGGATTAATAATTCTCCGTTGCCTGTCGGCACGTAGGCCAGGAAATCAACTAATTCGCTTTGGTCGATTTTGCGTTCTTTAAGTGTATTCAGGCATTGTGCCACAATTACCCCCTGTTTGACGAGATCTTTCAAGGATTCCTCATACTCACTGTTTTTCCGATAAGCTTCTGTCCCGCCCGAAAAAGCTATCAGCTCAACCTGTACCCTGCCTTTTAGCCGTGGGTCGTTCAGCAAGTTGTTAATATTCCGGATGGTCTTCTTAATAATTTCGGGAGAAGCTTGATCCATCTGGTAGATGGCTTTGTACGTGCCCTGGGTTGCCTGGGCACCGGTGTATTGTTTGTTTTGTTCCAGTGTTTGCTGGGCATTGGCGCGTATGGTAAAGCAAGAAGCAGCCAGAAAAGTCAATGCAATCAGTCGTAGTTTCATATGAATTTTAAATTAGTGATACCATGTCATTTTCCAAAATTAAAGGGGCCTAACCGATGCTGTTCCTGCGGAATATCATCGGAATAGGGCGGATATGGACAATCTTTCGGCTTTTTCGAAAGATTGGGATAGTCTAATTCCTTGTTAGCCTTAATGGGCCTGTTGTGACTGTTGATATATGCCGCCACATCATAAGCCTCCTCATCACTAAGCAATGGTGCATCGTGAGTCACGCCTAACGGCATGTTTCCTTTGATAAAACGGGCGGCCGTTATCAACCGGGTCATACCAGCGCCGTCGTTATAGGAATCATCTCCCCATAACGGTGGATACATATAACCTCCTTCCCTGTTTCCTTTGATGCCTGCGACTCCCTGACCGTCCGGACCATGGCATGACGCACAGGTACTCTTATAAAGTACCCCTCCCTTTGCGCTATCGGCTGCCCGGTCGGGCACCTTAAAATCCACAAAGCCCTGCCCTTGAATGCGCGATCCGACTTGAGCATCCTTACTGATGTGCCTGATGTAACTGATCATTGCCCGCATTTCATTGCTGTTCACATCGATTGCTCGTCCGTTCATGCTTCGTTCAAAACAACCGTTGATGCGTTCTTCTAGGGACTCAACCTTGTTTTCCCTTCCGATGTAGATGGGAAATACGCCACTGAGCCCGATGTAAGGGGCGGCATATGGCTTGGTCCCCCCATCCAAATGGCAACTCGTGCATGCCAGTCGGTTGCCTGTAATCGCTTTGGGTGTCTCCGGACCGATGAGGGCATACGTTTCCGTTATAAGCTTATAACCAAACTTAGCCATTTTACCTTCTTCTGTACTGTCAAATGACGGAATTTCGAAGACATCCGGTATCGCCTCCATTCGTATAAGCGGATTATCTGAGGTGGATTCGTTCGCTTCCGGCTTTCCGGCGTTCAGATGAAGAAATAAGGGGACAACGACAAGCATCCCTACACATAAAACCGAAAGGACCCTAACATAACGTAATAATGCGTTAAACTCCGATGATGTACGTTCGTTTCTATGGGATTGTTTCATACAGCGAACTACGGGAAAAACCGGATAACCGGGAAATGATACTTTTTTATATAGGATAACTTTTGGTTATGGTGATTTTCAATGAATCGAGCGCCCCTCAGACGTGGTGTGGGTAGCTACTGAAAGGCGACAGACGTTCTTGGATTACTCGATGGGTAAATTGTGAAGCCGCAGGAAAGACAACTTATCCCAATAACCGCGCTGGAAAACAATTTTATCGTGCTGTATTTGGAAAAAGCCGCAGCCACGTAGCCCCAGCGGATCCTTCCATTCCAGAATGACCCATTCCCCATCCTGAAAGATGTTTTCCGGAATACAGATCATTTCGGCTGCCGCAAACTCACGCGCAAACATGTTTCGGATCCCTTCTTTTCCAATCACCGGCTCATTAGTTACCTGGTGATTGACTGCGTGGGCGGCATACAAATCTGCGATCACATCCACATCCGCTCGGTTGAATGCGTCGATCCATTTTTCCAACACTTCCTTCGGAGCCATATGCTTAAGGTGCTATGCGATTAAAAAGAGTAGCTCACGCCAATCTGAAACACACGGTTGAGCGAAACATCATCCGGATCGTCAAACATGCCCAAGAAATAATCGTTATTGAATGCATCCAGCAACCCGGTCTTGAAGCGACCTTCGACCGTTAGTCCGAATGGCAGGGTATAACCCAGCCCAAGTGCGATGCCCAGGTCAACTCCGCCATAATCATCGTCGTCAAAATCGATGCGCGGGAAATTATTTCCGATTTTCATATCCAGTGACGGGCCAATCAATCCGTGAAATCCTTCCACGAAATAGAATTTGTTGATTACGCCCAACGAAAGGTATTGAATCGTCACATTTTCCTCGCCGGTTGGTATGCCGGTTTCATCGTCTACAAAAACCACATGATTTGCCCCTTGCCGCGTATAGATCAACTCGGGTTGCAGGGTATACCGCTGGGCCAGGTTCAGACTAAGAATACCTCCAGCATAAAAGTCGGCCTTGAAATCTGCATTGATATTGCTTAACGTCGACACATTGACGCCGGCGCGTATGCCCGGCGAAACCCGCTTTTGGGCATATAATTGAGCGGTCGCAAACATTGCGAACGCTACCAACAAGGTGATCCTTATTTTCATACGAAAGCGAAGCCTCTTATTTAAAGGTAAATTTAAACCCTAACGTAAAACGAGCCGGTTCAAAATGGCTGTTGTTTGTCAGGTTCCACCACGGTTTCCAATCAAAATGGAAAGCCAGGGGTGCCGAAGGAATTTTGAACTCCAATCCTACTGCAGGGCGAAGCGCAAAAAAAGTTTCATTCCCTTCCCAATCATCGTCGCCGAACCACCAGCGGCCGCGATCTATGAAGGCCAATTGCGGACCAATACCCACGTACCAACTGAGACCGTTCGCTCCGCTAATGGCCTGGTTATAGGAATAATCAACCCCCAGCACCGTAACATCATCGCCAAACAACACCTGCGCGTTACCGGCATTGGTAGCATCAAAGAAATGCTTGATCTGGGGTCCAACCAGCGTCGGACCATCGCCCAGATCTATTCCCAAACCCAAAGCTGTTCTGTAACGACTCTGCGCGTTTACATCTTGTGTGCCTAACGTGAAAATTGTTGTGACCAAAAACAGTAAAAATAAGTTTTTCATCTGCATAAGTTGTTTCTTAAAAGTAATGAAGCTTGTATGGATTATTCTAGCTTTTTGAAAATGATAACTCATACAAGTTCCATTAGAATAATTTGTTTATTGATCTATTGCCTATTATTTAGCGGCGATATAGCTTGTAAGAACCCTTCTTTTTTAGAAAGGTAAAAAAACCGCTGTCAATAAGTAAGCAAATAGTTTGCCAAAATCATCTCTCCCATCAACGGCGGTTTTACACGGTTTGTTGTTGTTCGGGCCGCAAAACAACCCGCTAATAAACGATAAAATACATTTTCATTATACAAAAATTTTATACCTTTGCCGTCTTAACTAAATTTTGTAAGGAAATAGATAGAATTAATACTAAGCTAACGTAAGAACATGCAAGGTAAAGGGCTGATTAAATTTTTGGTGATAGTGGTCACGATCGCGTGTCTCTATTCCCTATCGTTCACATTCGTCACCCGCAAGGTGGAACGGGATGCCGCGGCGTACGCCAATGGTGATTTTGCGAAAGAGAAGGCATATTTGGATTCCATGGCAGGCGAGGTGGTATACAATTTAGGTATTGCCAAATATACCTACCGTGAAGCTAAGGGAAATGAAATCGCATTGGGATTGGATTTGAAGGGCGGCATGAACGTGACGATGGAAGTATCGTTGCAGGAATTGGTGCGTAACCTCGCTAATAACCCAAAGGATGAGAACTTCAGTAAAGCATTGGAAAATGCCAATATCCGAAGCAAGAATAGTCAAAGCGGATATGTAAGCCTCTTTGTGGACGAATTCAAGAAACTTAGCCCGAATGCAACACTAGCAAGTTTCTTTGCTACAAAAGATAACAGCGCGTATATCAGCGCAAACAGCACGGATGGCCAGGTGGAAAGCTTTCTCCAACGGGAGGCGAACAACGCCATTGATAATTCATTTAAAGTATTGCGCACCCGGATTGATAAGTTCGGTGTAACGTCTCCTAACATCCAATTGCAACAGGGAACCAACCGTATCCTGATTGAGCTGCCGGGCGTTACAGATGAAGATCGTGTACGGAAACTCCTACAGGGTTCTGCACGGCTCGAGTTTTGGGAAACTTATCACAATGTGGAGATTTATCCGATGCTTGAAAATGTGAACAGCGCGCTGGCCGCCACGTTAAAAGAAACGGAAAAAACAACCACGAAGACCACCGCCGATACGACCCAAGCAGACAGTACAGATGCAGGTTTGTTGGCATCGTTGGGAGCAAACCAGGATTCACTGGATGTTTCGGATTCATCGGCCAACCAGCTGGCGATCCAAAACCCCTTGTTTAACGTATTGCGTCCGGCTACCGGAATGGGGCCAAACAATCAACCGATGTTGGCGCCTGGCCCCATTGTGGGATATGCCCAACTTCGGGATACAGCCAAAGTGAACCGCTACCTGGAAAACTCCGTTGTAAAGCAGATTATTCCCGCTAACGTGAAGTTGCTGTGGGGTGTGAAACCTAACCCGAAGACGCCTGAACAGTTGGAACTTTATGCCATTAAACCGAGTGGTGTAGATGCGGGACCTATCCTAGGTGGCAACGTGGTCACAGATGCAAAAGACGACTTTGATCCGCAATCCAATAGTCCGATGGTAACCATGCACATGAATAGCGAGGGTGCCCGGGAATGGAGAAGGATTACCGCTGCAGCGTCTGCCGACGCCAACAACAAACAAGCCATCGCTATCGTCCTAGACGGTGTTGTATACTCCGCTCCTACTGTACAGGGGGAAATCCCCAATGGAATTTCCCAGATTACTGGAAACTTCACCATTGAAGATACCAAAGACCTCGCTAATGTATTGAAGGCAGGACGCCTGCCCACAACAGCCAAAATCGTGGAAGAGGCTATCGTTGGCCCTACATTGGGACAGGCAGCGATTGATGCGGGTATTAACTCAGCCATTATTGGGTTGCTGATTGTATTGATATTCATGATTCTTTATTACAATCGCGGCGGCTGGGTGGCCAACATTGCTGTAATATTCAACGTGTTTTTCCTGATGGGTGTCATGGCGTCGCTCAATGCCGTATTAACCTTGCCCGGTATTGCCGGTATTGTGTTGACACTGGGAACAGCCGTGGATGCGAACGTGTTGATTTATGAACGGATACGGGAGGAATTAGGTTTAGGAAAATCGATCCGGCAAGCTGTCGCCGATGGCTACAAACACGCGATGCCTTCCATTTTGGATTCCCAGATTACCACATTCCTCGTCGGGGTTATCCTGTTCTTCTTTGGAAGTGGTCCGATACTTGGTTTTGCTACCACGTTGATGATCGGTATCATTACTTCATTGTTTACCGCAATCTTTATCACCCGCATTATCTTTGAATGGATGCTCGCCAAGAATTGGGACATTAAAGTATCTTATCCCTGGAGCGCCAATACGTTGAAGAACGCAAATTTTGCCTTCGTACAAAATCGAAAGAAAATTTATCTCGTTTCCATCGTGTTCCTCGCCATAGGGTTCATTTTTATCTTCACCAAAGGATTTAGTTTAGGTGTTGATTTCCAAGGGGGAAGAACCTACACAGTGCGCTATGAAAAAGCGATCGATCTGGAAGAAGTACGGAGCAACCTCGATGAGACCTTTGGCTTGACAACCGAAGTTAAAATCTATGGCGCGGATAACCAAGTACGTGTAACCACCACGTATCAGATTGATGAAACCAGCGACGAAGCGGACAAAGAAGTGTTGGCCAAGCTTACTGAAGGGTTATCCAAAATCGGCGGCAATAGCTATGAGATTCTAAGTTCCCAGAAAGTAGGACCAACAATTGCCAATGATATCAAGTCTAGAGCCGTATACGCAGGCATTTTTTCGGTTATCGTCATTGCGTTATACATACTGATCCGGTTTCATAAATGGCAATATAGCTTGGCCGCTGCCATTCCTACCATACACGATACGTTGGTCATCCTGATCTTGTTTTCGATGTTAGACGGTGTCGTTCCTTTTTCATTGGATATTGATCAGCATTTCGTAGCAGCGATATTAACTGTTATCGCCTATTCCGTAAACGATACCGTAGTGGTATTCGACCGATTGCGTGAATATTTAGGCATGTCAAAACGGAAAAATGAAGACATCGGAGAAACTGTTAATCTCGCGATCAACAGAACGCTAAGCCGTACCATCGTGACATCGTTGACGGTTATTTTTGTAATGGCAATTTTATTTGTCTTCGGCGGTGAAGTTATCAGGGGCTTCTCATTTGCCATATTGGTAGGTGTTATCGTGGCTACTTATTCTTCCATTTGCTTGGCGGCTCCATTGATCGTGGATCTGCAGGGGAAAAAGAAACTGGATGAGCCTTCTGTTTCCGATACAAAAAATAAGGCAACATTAAAGCCTGCGAAGGCCTAACTTGTCGCGGTGTATCTGACCAAAAATACAAGAGGTTGCTGAAAACACAGCAACCTCTTTTTTTTGAATATAAAGTGCCGTTCCCGAATATAATTTTATTTTTGTGGCGCTGCTTTCCGTAAAATTATTCGTTAAACGTTGCAGCATTTACCTAAAAAGCTATTTTAATCCGAATGAAATTACACACAAAGATTTTTATTGGCATGATTTTCGGCATCGTAGCCGGATTAATCGTAAAAAACCTCGGACTTTCAGCAGAAACTTTATCCAGTATCGTAAGATGGGTCGAACCGGTCGGAAAAATCTTCATGAATCTGATTTTCATGATGGTCATTCCCCTGATTCTTTCTGCATTGATATTGGGTATTGCTGAAATCGGGGATGTCAAAAAGTTGGGACGTATGGGAATCAAGCTATTGGTCTATACCATCGTCGTAAGTTTTGTCGCTGTACTGATCGGAATCACAATGGTCAACGTATTCAACCCCGGGAAACACATATCGGATGAAACCAGGGATTATCTGGTCAGTGAATTTGGCGCAGAGGCTGCCAACGCAGCGGTCCAGGCAAAAGCCATTGAAGCCGATGAACGAACGGTAGGCGATATCCTGGCACAGATTATTCCTCGGAACCCCTTCGACGAAATGGCAAACGCGTTCAACTCCAATCATACCGGAGGCGGTTTACTATCGGTCATGTTTTTTGCACTGATCTTCGGGGTAGCAATGGCCGCTGTGGGCGCGGAAAAGACCGCTACCTTAAAAAGTTTCCTGGAAGGATTGTATGAGGTGGTGATTAAAGTGATCGGTTATGCCATGGCGCTGGCACCCTATGGAGTGGCGGCCTTGTTATTTAACATGGTACTCAATGTGGGTGCTGACTTCCTGGTTTCATTGCTTTGGTATGTACTCATTGTATTGGGCGCGTTGGCAATCCATCAGTTTGTGGTGTATTCCATCATTTTGAAATATTTTGCCAACCGGAACCCAGTACAGTTTATGAAAGACATGGGAGAAGTGACCCTGACCGCTTTTTCCACCAGTTCAAGCAACGCCACCCTTCCTACCGCGATACGGGTAAGCATTGAGAAGCTCAAAATCCCGAAGCCCATCGCCCATTTTGTGTTAACCATCGGAAGCACAGGCAATCAGAATGGTACAGCGCTCTTTGAAGGGATAACGGTTCTTTTTCTGGCGCAGGTTTTCAACGTTGAACTCACCATTGGATCACAGATTACCGTGGTTTTGCTTTGTATATTAGCAGGAGTCGGTACAGCTGGTGTGCCTGGAGGATCACTGCCGGTGATTGTGACGATACTCGTCTCTATCGGAGTTCCCGGTGAAGCGATTGCCTTGATTTACGGAGTAGACCGTATTTTAGATATGTCGCGCACAACGTTGAATGTGAATGGCGACATTACTGCCGCGGCTTACATCCAGCATGTGGAAGAGAAAGCCGGCAGAGTCTATCACGAATAATTATAAAGTCATTTCTCGCAAGAAGCAAGCTGTATCACCTAATATGGCTTGCTTTTGTTGCAATTACTTCATATATTTGTCACACTAATTATTATTGTGCTAATGGAGCAGTATAACGCATATTCTTTCTTGTTGGACCGCACAGCCCGTCGCGTAAAACAATATGCCCAATATCAATTTAATTGTCAGCAATTTGGTATCACCGTAGACCAATGGGCCATTTTGAAAAACTTACACCAACACACGGATCTTTCTCAGAAAGAACTGGCTGATTATTGCGGAAAAGACCAGCCAACCCTCACCCGTATCGTAGATTTACTGGTAAGTAAAGACCTGGTTGAGCGTAGGGCAAATCCCACTGACAGGCGCAGTTTTGTCGTTCACCTTACGGCGGCTGGCAGGCACAAAATTGAGACCCTTTCCGGCGAAGTCAATAAGATCCGTATGCAGGCTTGGCAAAACCTCAATGAGAAAGATTTTGAGCATTTGAAGCGAATACTGAATACAATATATACTAATTTGGAGATAGACAATGGAAACGCAGGAACATCAAGTTGAAGGCGGAAGGCCGATAGCTGATAGTCATATAACAACAGATATATGCATCATTGGAGCGGGTCCCGTAGGTTTATTTGCCGTATTTGAGGCCGGACTACTGAAGATGCGGTGTCATCTGATCGACGCCTTGCCGCAAGTGGGTGGACAGCTATCGGAAATCTACCCACACAAACCTATATATGATATTCCGGGTTATCCGTCTGTCAACGCGCAGGAGCTGGTAGACAATCTCATGGAGCAAATCAAGCCGTTTCATCCTTCTTTTACACTGGGCGAGCGTGTAGAAGCACTTGAGCGGCAGGACGATGGCTCCTACCTGGTGCTTGGCAGCGACAAAACGGTCATCCATGCACAAGTGGTCGTCATTGCAGGTGGGTTGGGTTCTTTTGAACCACGTAGACCTGATATACCCGGACTGGCGGACTTTGAAGGTCGCGGGGTAAGTTATATGGTAAAGAACCCGGAGTCCTACCGAGACAAGCGCATCGTTATCGCGGGAGGTGGTGATTCGGCGCTGGATTGGACGGTATTCCTGAGTGACATCGCCCGCGAAGTCACTCTGATACACCGAAGCGACAATTTCCGCGGTGCTCCCGACTCGGCCGAAAAAGTTTTTGCACTTGCCTCCAGTGGAAAGATCAAATTGCTCCTGCAAAGTAATCTTGCCAGCGTACACGGCAATGGCGTGTTAAGCCAAGTGGGCGTGATGGATAAATACAAACAGGAGCAACGTATTGAAACCGATGCACTCATCCCCCTATTTGGGCTAAGCCCAAAGTTGGGGCCCATCGCCGATTGGGGATTGAACATCGATAAATCTGCCATCGCAGTGGATACAACAGACTATTCCACGGGTGTAACACGCATCTATGCCATTGGTGATATAAATACCTATCCGGGGAAGCTAAAACTTATCCTGTGCGGTTTCCATGAAGCTGCCCTAATGGCACAAAGTGCTTTCAAATACGTGCACCCGGCGGAGAAATTAAGTTTTAAGTACACCACCGTCAATGGTATCAACGCCTTTTAATTTGTTACCAAATGGAAGAAACAATTCACATCACGGTAGAAGATCAAAACGGTGGTATCCGCCAGCTTGAGATTCCCGAGGGCATCAACCTCAGTCTGATGGAAGTTTTAAAAGCTTCTGAATATGACATCCTCGCTACCTGCGGAGGCATGGCTTTATGTGCGACGTGTCATATCGAAGTATTGGAGGGCAGCGAAAACCTGGATCCACTCAATGATGCAGAACTGGATATGCTGGACACGTTGCCCGATGCGAGCGATTTAAGCCGCCTGGCCTGCCAAATACGGCTGAACCCCACATTGGATGGATTAAAAATCAGGGTAGCAGGAAACAATTAACACGACCAACCGTTCGTATTAAATAACGGGACACTTAATTAGTTGAAGCCATGAACACACCATATTCCAATCCCAAATTTCCGCGGGTCGTCATCATTGGCGGCGGCTTTGGTGGCATAGAAGTAGCCAAAGCACTTAAAAACAAGGAAGTTGAAGTGATGCTTTTGGACCGGAATAACCACCATACCTTCCAGCCCTTACTATATCAGGTTGCAACGGGTACACTGGACGCACCTTCCATTGCATTCCCGCTCCGAAAAATGTTCAGGAAACAGGAAAATTTCACGTTCCGGATTGCCGACGTACTGGGCATCGACCCCCTAAATAAAACACTTGATACCGATATCGGATCCATTTCATACGACTACCTGATCATTGCAACCGGTGCAACGACCAACTTTTTCGGCAATCAAGATATTGCCACCTACGCGATGCCAATGAAAAATGTGAAGGAGGCAGTAAATATCCGTAGCTTCATTTTGCAAAACATTGAAGAATCACTTTTGAAAACGGACGCCGAAGAACGCTCCGCTTACCTTAATTTCGTTGTGGTGGGTGGAGGACCTACGGGGGTGGAACTTTCGGGTTCGATTGCGGAAATCCGAAACCATATTCTCACCAAAGATTACCCCGAACTGACGAAGGAGGACATGAATGTATACCTCGTGGAGGGACTCCCCAAAATATTGGCTAACCTGTCGCCACAAGCTTCCGAAAAGGCGGAACTATACCTGAAAGAATTGGGTGTAAAGGTGTTGCTGAATGTACAGGTAACCGGCTATGATGGTGACATCATTACCTTTGCCGACGGCAACCGCATTACGACCAAAACAGTACTTTGGTCAGCCGGTGTAATGGGACAATTTCCGACCGGAATTGATTCCGACATCGTAGTACGTGGCAACCGGATACGCATCGATGAGGAATGCCGCGTAATCGGAATGAAAGATATTTTTGCGATCGGTGATGTGGCAGCCATGATTACCGACGATTTACCACGGGGCCATCCGGGTGTCGCGCCCGTTGCACAACAACAGGGCCGGTTCCTTGCAAAGAATATCGTTCGAATGCTAAACGGACAGCCAACGGAAAAGTTCACGTATTTCGACAAAGGATCCATGGCAACCATCGGTCGCAACAAGGCTGTCGTTGACATCGGGAAAATCCGTTTCCAGGGCTTTTTTGCCTGGTGGGTGTGGATGTTTGTCCACCTGATGTCACTTGTGGGATTCCGGAACCGAGTAGTTACCTTCATCAACTGGGCAATCAATTACCTGACCTTCAATGCAGGGATCCGGCTGATTATCCATAAATACCGACGTCCGGAACAGGTCAGCGAGCCTGTAGAATAGCAAAAATCTTGTGATCTTTGCATGAAACGCGTAATTTGCGGCAATGGACAACAAGACGATCGCCAAAACCATCAAGCGATATGCGCAATTGATGGAACTGCACGGAGAGAATGCGTTCCGCATCAAAGCCATCACGGCTGCGGCCTTTAAATTGGACAAACTTCCTTTTCCGGTTACTCCCAAGTCATTGGAAAAACTTAGTGAGGTACCGGGTATTGGAAAAAGTACTGCCGATAAAATTTCGTCGCTGCTTACCTCCGGATCATTTCCCGAACTGGCGAAACTGCTGGATGCCACTCCAGACGGGATACTTGAAATGCTGACCATCAAAGGGCTAGGCCCCAAGAAAATTCAGGTAATCTGGCGCGATCTGGGAATCGAAACCGTTGGAGAATTATTCTATGCCTGTAATGAAAACCGGCTGATTGAGGCCAAAGGGTTCGGACTGAAAACTCAGGAAGAGATCAAACGGGCCATTGAGTTTTCCATAGCAAACCAGGGCTGGTTCCTATATGCCAATGTCGAGAGGCTTGCGGAAGATGCAGTGTCCTCTTTGCAAAACCTGCTACCAAGTGCCCGAAGAATCTCTTATACAGGTGATTTCCGCAGGAAGTGTGAGGTCCTCCAATCGGTGGATCTACTGGTTGAAGCTTCTCTTAACGAGCTGACAGCGGCTATCGTAAAAATAACGGGATTATCTATCCATTCATCGGCCGACACGCCACCACTCGAAGCACGTACGGAAGCAGGTGTCCTTTTCCGCTTTTTCGTTGCCGATTCGGCCTCGTTTTACCGGCAATTGCTCATTTCTACGGGTTCGGATATGCATCTGCAGCAATTGGATGACCAGCTGACCGAATCCCAACTGCCTGAATTTAATTCGGAAGAGGCGATTTATCAATCGCTGGGACTGGCTTACATCGAGCCCGAATTGCGCGAAGGCACCAACGAACTCGAACTGGCAAAATCAAACTCCCTTCCTACCCTTATCCACTACACGGATCTACGTGGTGTGCTTCACAACCACAGTACATATAGCGACGGCGTCAATACACTGGAGGAAATGGCTTTGTACTGCCGCGATGAATTTCGCCTCGAATACTTGGGTATAAGCGACCACTCCAAAACAGCCGTTTACGCGAAAGGATTAACCATTGAACGTGTACGGGAGCAGTGGGCAGAAATCGACACACTCAATGCCCGCCTGGCCCCTTTCCATATTTTTAAAGGCATTGAATCGGATATTTTGAGTGATGGTTCATTAGACTATCCGGACGAAATCCTTGCCGGATTTGACTTTGTGGTGGCCTCGATCCACGCAAACCTGAGAATGGACGTCGAAAAGGCCACGACGCGGCTGCTCCACGCGATCGAAAACCCACACACCACCCTTTTAGGTCACCCCACAGGGCGCTTGTTGCTCAGCAGGTCGGGTTATCCGATCGATTATAGCCGTGTCATCGATGCCTGTGCAGCCAACGGTGTGGCGATTGAGATTAACGCAAATCCGCTGCGACTTGATCTCGACTGGCGGTGGCACCGATATGCCGTCGAAAAAGGCGTACTGCTATCTATTAATCCCGATGCCCATCGTAACAGTGGATTCCATGATATGCAATACGGTGTACATGTGGCTCGCAAAGGAGGCATCAGCGCCGAAAACTGCCTTAATACGTTTACATTGGAACGAATAAAGGCTTATTTCAACGGTAAACATTCATAAGCAAAAATGAAACCTACTATGTCAGCGTCTAATGCAAAAGGCGATGAAAACGCAGGTTCCATCAGACCTTTAAAGATAAATTATTTTCTGATGAAACACCTGCTTTTTTTATTCCTCTTCGGATCGGTAACCCTCAATGGGCACGGCCAGTTACTGAAAGCCCGTGAAATTTTCAGTCGTGCTGATTCGCTGCGTGGGCAATTGACGCCGTTGCGTACCTGTTACAATATCAACTATTATCACCTCGATGTACGGGTGGATCCCGATAGGCACTATATCAGCGGTTCGAACCTGTTCCAGTTTACCGCAACCGAGGATTTTTCACGCCTGCAGTTTGACCTATTTGATAACCTTAGCATCGAAAAGGTAGTGTACCAAACGCGGGAACTCCCTTTTGAGCGCGAATACAATGCTGTGTTTATCGATTTTCCGCAGCCAATCCGTAAAGGGCAGCTAGATTCCTTCACAGTTTACTATTCGGGCCATCCGGTGCAGGCTAAACGAGCACCCTGGGACGGGGGATTTGATTTCCGGAAAGATAGCAATGGTAAGCACTGGATCGCTACGGCCTGCCAGGGATTGGGGGCCAGTGTGTGGTGGCCCAATAAAGACCACCTATCTGACGAGGTAGATAGCATGCTGATCAGCATCAGTGTTCCCACGGGTCTTACCAACGTATCCAACGGACGGTTTAGAGGCAGCGAAGACCTGGGTGATGGCTATACACGCTTTAACTGGTTTGTTAGTAATCCCATCAACAATTACAATGTAGCCGCCAATATTGGCGATTATGTCCATTTTGCTGACACCTTTCATGGCGAAAAGGGTATACTCGATCTCGATTATTGGGTGCTCCGCGAAAATGAGGCCAAGGCAAAGCTGCACTTCGATGCCAACGTTAAACCCATGTTACGTGCCTTTGAGTACTGGTTTGGTCCTTACCCCTTCTATGCCGACGGTTATAAGCTTGTCGAAACCGCCCATCTGGGGATGGAGCATCAAAGCGCTATTGCCTACGGCAACAAATACCAAAACGGTTACCTTGGCAGGGATGGCTCGGGCACAGGCTGGGGTAACAAATGGGATTTCATCATCATCCACGAATCGGGGCATGAATGGTTCGGAAATAACATGACCGCCGCCGACCTTGCAGATATGTGGATCCATGAAAGTTTTACCAACTATTCCGAGGCGCTTTATATCGACTATCATTATGGCAAGCGGGCCGGTCAGGAATACATACATGGCAACCGAAGCGGCATCCAAAACCTCACGTCACTCGTGGGCAGCTACGGCGTGAACAACGAGGGGTCTGGTGATATGTATAACAAGGGCGGAGTGTTGCATAACATGGTACGTGTGATCATCAACGACGATGCAAAATGGCGACAGATTTTACGCGGATTAAACAAACAGTTTTACCACCAAACGGTAGACTACCAAGATATTGTAAACTACATCAGCGAGCAGTCGGGGCGAAACTTTGCCCCCATGTTTGCCCAATATGTACGTCACCCGAACCTGCCGACACTGGAATTCTATTTCCATCCCGACGGAAAAGCATATTGCCGATGGATGGCCGACGAACCCGACTTTGATATGCCCGTACGTATCCGGGCTAAAGGTGGTAATTATCGCTTTATCCAACCCAAACGGCATCTTACCTCCATTGATATCTCCGGACTGACGCGTGATAACTTGGAAGTTGACACGTTCAACTTTTACATCGGTGTACTCGTCGAGTAATGGCTATCACCTAGCCAATACAGCTTTGCGATTATCAAGTGTCTGTACCCGGTTGATGAACTCACTGAATTCCCCATATTGGTTCGCGGGGAAAGTCCCTTCGTGGAGGAGGAATTTCCGATAGTACGTAAGCTGATTCCCCGTTTGCTCGATCGTAGCGTGGTATTGTCCAAAAGGACTGTCGATCGTCTCCTCCCAGTTCCCCGAAACCAATGTGCAGTCGTCGGGCAATGCAAAAACAATGCGATCTTCATCGAGGTACCCCCTATTGATGTAAACGGGGAGCGTCCGTTTCTTCAGTACCGGAACCGTACCCCGGCGGTTGAACACATTGGCGATGAGGAATACCTGCCCATTGTTGGCGGGTGCATAACCCGCCAATGTAACATCAAAGGTTTCCATCAGTGTCGGTAAATCTGATTCTCCCTTGCGGTAAGCAACATTACGAAAGCCGATGTGGTCTATATCGTAAGTATCTTTCAACAGGTTCATCTGTTCTGAGCCGCTGCTTTCGGCAATTTCGAGGTGGTTGTCGTACTGACCAGCAGCGAATTCGGTTTCCACGTTCCCGGTGAGCGTGCCATCATCCTTCAGTTCCAGTGTGGCCTGCCGTCGCTGTACATTCGCCTCTTCCGTATAGCGCGGTGTCCGTAGGAGTTTGCCGCCTCGCGGCGTACAGGCCCATACCATCCTGTCGTCGGTAAATGAACCCAGAAAGCCAAATGGCGTCCGTTGGCTGGTGCACTCCAGCCAGGTGGTATCGTTTTCGAACGGCAAGCAGAGAATAACGTGGTTGCCCTGTTCCATCCCCGCGAAGTCAGGCTGCATGTCACGCTTGGCACTTCCTGCCTGCACCACGCAATAGTAGGAAGGGATGCCCACTACATTCAGGAGCGCCTGCATGTAATTGACCAACCCTTTGCAGTCGCCATATCCAAGCCGCTCGACGTCGCTTGCTGCCGTGGGTTTAAAGCCACCGATGCCGATCTGGACACTGACGTATCTTGTTTTGTGTTGGAGATACGTATATAAGATTCGGGCTTTTTCCTTGTCGGATGGTATGTCTGCCACCAATTGCCTAACTTCCTGTGCAGTTTTTTCTGAGAGAGTCAGTCCGTCAGCCAAAAGGGCTTCATAAACCCAGCGGCCCAACGCTGCCCAGTCGGAATACTGCCCCCGTTGCTTATAATATACAAAATCGACCGGGGCAATGCGCACCCAGGTGCGGTAAGTATCCGGGTCTGGACTGTAGGGTTCCTGGCGACGTGCCGGGAGATCGGATACCTCCCAGGTCAAGGTTTTCCGGCCACCGAGATTATCCGGGACGGGGTTACCGATGTAGTTCATGGCCTTGATGCGCACGCTGTCGGTCGCTCCGCATACAAACGTATATCGGCTGTGCTGAACCGCAACATTCGGATAGGCATCCGGCCGCCAGGCCGGTACTATCAGGTTCTGCTTCAGCTCCAGTTCGTATTCATATTCCACGGTATACGGATAGTAGGTCACCGCAGGAAGGAAATGCTTCACCCGATTGTCTTCATACAATGAGAAATTACTCACCGCACTTTCATCCGTGAAATCGCGTTGCGTGAACCTGCCGGTCTGGAATCCATCGGCGTCAAACACCCGGCCGGAGATACGCTTGATGGCGGTACTCTTGTCATAGTGAATAACCAGCCTGGTTTTATCCTCCCCGCCTCTGTTGAAGATCGTAATTGCCTGCTTTACGTGGTATAGCACTTTAGTTGGCGCCTGCATGTCGACCTCAATGGTTTCATGCCGCACCACCGCATCCGCCCGGACCTTGAGCGCCGTGGGAATGTCGGCCACCGAGTAGTCGGGTTGTGCTTGACTCTCGTAAGCGGCAAACGCCGTTACCATCATCACGATGCAGCCAATTATTCTCATTTTTCGGTTGTTTTACTAAATACTACGTCGATTTTCTCCTGCCGGATGATCCGGCCGAAAAGTTCTTTCAACGCAAAATAACTTTCTGGTGGGTATATGGTGTGGTTAAGCGTCAGCAGCTGCGAAAATGAGAACGTGTCGCCTGTCACCTGCGTTTGCGTGATGTATCTGCCGCCTTCGTTTTCCAGCGTCAGGTTGTAGTCGTCGGGTTTCGATTTCAACACGTAGCCTTCCGGTAGTTTGATCGTCATCACTACGCGATCCTCTCGCGCAGCTCCTATGTCTACGGGATAGGTACGTTCATCCAGATTAAACGGATTTTTACCCACCCGGTTAAGAAAAAAAGGATTGAAGAAAACTGTTTCCGCAGCCAAGCTGTCATACAATTTCATCTCCACCTCATAGCGCTCTGTCAACGGTGCATCCAGGTCTTCCCTGCCGTCGATGTCACCTTCCAGCACATCGAAGCCCACCAGCTGCTCATTCCGATGCTCGATATATTCCTCGATCGCATTGAAACCGGCAAGTTCCCGCCGTTTGCGATACGCAGCGTAGCCAAGGCTTTGCATCATTAATTGTCCCTTGATAATTCCATCCGTAAGTAGTTCTGCTATAAGGGTATATCGCACGATCGATTTTTGCGAAGCGGTAGGTTCGATCCAATAAGAAGGTTTCCTGGGGTTTATCACGCGGGCCTTTCCATTGATGCAATGCAAGGGAAGCAGACCAAAAGGGAGCAACGGGTCGGTTGCATCCAACAGGTAATGGCTATCGCCGATATTCACCTTGGCAACCACATAGTTAAAGTCACTCAATACCGGATGTAGGTCATTGACCAAGCCGTTATCGCGTGTCGATAGGATTACCGCTTCGGCATCCAGCCCGGCGGCGGTCAATCCAGCGATCAGCGCGAGGTTGATATCGCCAATGTTTCCCGACCGATGTTCAAGTGCATCCTTGATGCCATTTTCACTGTATTTCCCCAGGTAGCGGTTCCACCTGATATGCTGTTGGATGTAGCGGTAGAGTGCTTTGGCTTTACCGAGGTCGTCCGTTGCGTCTTTCAAGATACCCGGCAGCAGCGTTTTGAATACGTTGTCTCGTTTCATTTGGCCACCAAAGCTGGCATCGGTTGCCAGCTCACGGTCTACATCCCGCCATTCCTTGGTGATTTTCAGGTTGGTTCCATTGAGCCGGTATATATCGGACAATTCAAAATAAATAGCTGACTTAAAATTACTTGCAGCAGTCATATAATCTTCAGACACAAAAGCCGGAATGTGATGCATGCCATAGGTCATGCGTGAACAGTCGATATCCCGACCCGCAATGCGGAAGGCGCCGCGATCTAATTTGGCATCCTGCGTAGTCAACGTATGTGGGCCGCGCAATATTACGTTGTAGGTATACATGCCCGGTATGATCGCCTCAAAAAGGCTGTTGATTTTCGGAATGTCGTCTTGAAATTTCCACGTTTTAAAATTGAAAATATGCGGAGACACCAGCCGATAACTGTATTCGATAATACTTCCATCTTGCAAATCCGGGAAAGTGAACTTTGTAAGCGTGAGGTACTTGCTCACATTTTCCTTATATATCCGGGCCTTTTCCAACGGAATGGAAACGATACGCCCCTCTACGATATTGATGGTTACGGCCTTGATTTCCGACAATACATCCACGCGCTCGCCACTTTCGCTCCTGTGGGCCGGCAGCTCGATATCCGCGTACCGGTAGCCATCCCGATTGAATAGTTTGATACGTACGTGATAGTCAACGATCAGCTCAGTATACCCCTTGGTGTCGTTAAACGACATAAATGCTTTGCCGTATTCATTCAGGACTACCGCATTGGAAAAGCTATCCAGATCATTCTTGGCTAGCTTGATGTCTTCTGATGTGACCGAACCGAATGTGAAATCCTGTGCTACCGCATACCATGGAAGCAAAACGAAAGAGATAAAGGCTAAGAAGGATTTTAACATGTCAGGAATAAATCAGTTGTTACTGGTTAAAGTTATCAGTTTTTTTGGTAGGTTTGCACATTATTTAAAAATCTTATCATATTTTGCCGGATGGGCTTATTTAACTGGTTTACACAAGAAGTTGCTATTGATTTGGGAACCGCCAACACACTGATTATCCATAATGATAAGGTGGTGGTGGATGAACCTTCTATTGTTGCGTTTGACCGTACCACCAACAAAGTCATCGCTATCGGCCGGCAGGCCATGCAAATGGAAGGTAAGACACACGATAACATCCGTACGGTACGGCCGTTGAAAGACGGGGTGATTGCCGACTTTAATGCCGCGGAGCACATGATCCGGGGTATGATTAAGATGGTTAACAATGGTAAGGGTTGGTTTTTCCCTTCTCTGCGCATGGTGATTTGTATTCCTTCGGGCATTACCGAAGTGGAGAAACGGGCCGTTCGTGACTCGGCGGAGATAGCGGGTGCCAAAGAAGTATATCTGGTGCATGAGCCCATGGCCGCGGCAGTGGGCATCGGTATCGATGTCGAAGAACCTATGGGAAATATGGTCATCGATATTGGCGGTGGCACGACAGAAATTGCAGTCATTGCCTTATCCGGAATCGTATGCGATCAGTCCATCCGCGTAGCGGGAGATAATTTTGATTCGGACATTGTTCAGTATATCCGTCGGCAGCACAACATCATGATTGGCGACCGTACGGCAGAGAAGATCAAGATCGAGGTTGGATCGGCATTACCAGAGCTACAGGATCCACCAGCCGATTTTGCCGTGCAAGGTCGGGATCTGATGACAGGGGTACCTAAACAAATCACAGTTTCTTATACCGAAATTGCACATTGTCTAGATAAGTCTATTTCCAAAATAGAAGAAGCAATTTTAAAAGCTTTGGAAATTACGCCACCTGAACTTTCGGCCGACATTTACCAAACCGGTATCTACTTGACGGGAGGTGGAGCGTTATTACGCGGTTTGGACAAACGTATTCAGGCAAAAACCAAACTGCCTGTGCACGTTGCCGAAGATCCGTTGCGCGCCGTAGTACGTGGCACCGGTATTGCATTGAAAAACATTGGTACGTTCAAGTTTTTGATGCAGTAATTAAGTCCGGAAGACGGAAAGTAAGAAAGTTCGGCACGGGCTGACGTAAAACACTCGCTCATCGCGAATAATATCGGGTTATGAAGAACCTTTGGCTAATTCTTACTAAATATAATGCGTTTTTCTTATTTATCGTGTTTTTTGGATTTGCCTGTTACTTGGTTGTTCAAAACAACACCTTTCAACGGGCATCGGCGGTAAATTCTTCCAATGAGCTCGTAGGCGGTGCATACGCCAAGGTCAATGGGTGGAGAAGCTACCTTCATCTTAGTGAAGACAATGCACTGCTCGCGCAGGAAAACGCTAAACTGAAGGAACAAGTGCAACGGCTGCAATCCCCCGATAGTCTAGCACAGGGCACCGTGGTGGACTCCCTGGGAATTGTACAATATCACTACATCGTCGCCAAGGTAACCAATAACAGCATCCATCAGAAAAACAACTACATTACGTTGGACAAAGGGCGTTTACATGGCATAAAAAAAGGCATGGGTGTTATATCCGCCAGCGGCATCGTAGGTATTGTTCTCAATGTATCAGACCATTTTTCTACCGTCCAATCGCTACTGCATAGCGAAACCCGTGTCAGCGCGGCGCTGGAAGATAGCAAAGCGTTCGGTTCGTTGACGTGGGGAGATAGTCACAGCGCACAGATTGGAACGCTGAAAGATATTCCCAACCACGTGAAAGTCCGAAAAGGTGAAGCGGTCTTCACGTCTGGATTCTCCCTTTTTCCTCCCGGTATTGCCATTGGCAACGTAATTGAAACGGATGTGTCGGGCGGGGATAGTTTCCTGGATATTAAAGTTGAGCTAAGTACCCCATTTCATAATCTCCAGCACGTTTACGTTGTTGACGACGTCTTAGCCGATGAACGGGCCGAGTTGGAATCCCAAAACGAGAACAATGGCTAAAGTTTTTGTATATAATGCAGTCCGTTTCATTGTTTTGGTTATTTTACAGGTATTCTTATTCAAGAATATCGGTTACTATAACTTAGCAACTCCATTTCCTTACATCCTGTTTATCCTGCTGCTCCCGGTGGGTACCCCCAATTTTCTGGTATACTGTATCGCCTTTTGTGCGGGGCTTACCGTAGATGCGTTTTACGATACGTTAGGCGTTAATGCCGCCGCATGTGTCGGGTTGGCGTGGGCACGTATTATCTTCATCCGCATCTCTTTGCAAACAGATCATTACGAGAGTTTTCTAACCCCGCTGTGGGGTAATGTACCTTTCCGGTGGTATTTTCTCTATGTATCTGTGCTTACTTTGTTCCACCATACTGCCCTTTTCATGATGGAAACCTTCTCTTTCCATCAATTCCATTACACCATTATCCGTATCTTATTAAGTTGTATCTTTACGGTCATTATCATCTTGTTGTTCAGTTTGCTTTTTTATCGAAAAAAGCAGCGGTAACACTTCTATGAAGTCTATAGTGGGTAAATGAATAGTTTTTTTGAGCGAAAGTACATTATTCAGGGCATCTTCATTGCGGTAGCGATTATCATTGCGGCTCGACTTTTTTTCTTGCAGTTGATCGACGAATCTTATCTACTTTCGGCCAACAATAATGTGCTGAGAAAGATGGTCATCTACCCCGCCCGCGGGGTTATACTGGACCGCAACGGAAAGGTTCTTGTTCAAAACGAACCCGTTTATGACTTGTTGGTTACTCCCCGGGAAGTAAAAGACATCGATACGGCCCTACTGTGTGAGTTAGTAGGCATTGATAAAGAAGGCTTCAATCGCCGGATGGCAACTGCACGCAGCTATTCCCCCTACAAGGCATCTCAATTCGAAAAGCAAATTCCTTCTACCGCCTATGCTAAGCTGCAGGAGCATTTATACAAATTCAGGGGATTTTATGTCCAGAACCGTACGGTACGCAGCTATCCCGATAGCATCGCCTCCCAATTTCTAGGCTATATCCAGGAAGTCAATGATCGCGACATCGAACGTTCAAAAGGCTTTTATCGGCCCGGTGATTACATTGGAGCCAGCGGTGTGGAACGGGCCTACGAAGAATTACTGCGGGGGCAACGGGGTGTAAAAAACGTAATGGTTGACGCGTTCAACCGTCCGCAGGGTGTATTTGCGGAGGGCAGGTACGATACGTTGGCGGTGGCAGGGGATGAATTGGTATCTTCGTTGGACAAAGATATACAGGTTCTCGCCGAAAAATTAATGCACAACAAAATAGGCAGTGTCGTTGCCATCGAACCGGCCACAGGCGAGATCCTGGCGTTTGTAAGCAGCCCGAGCTACGACCCCAACATGATGGTGGGCCGCGAACGTGGAAACAACTATATGAAACTGTTGCACGATCCGTATAAGCCAATGTTTATCCGTCCGACGCAAGCGCAATATCCCCCCGGATCCGTATTCAAGGTGGTCAGCGCGTTGACTGCCCAACAAGCCGGATTGATCGATGAACACACCATATTCAACTGCCCGGGTGGATATCGGTATGGTGGTGGCCGGGCAATTATGCGTTGCACCCATGTTGACGGTCCTATTCCGCTGATTACGGCCATACAGCGTTCGTGTAACACGTATTTCGGTTACACCTACGCCCGAATGATCGACCATCGGAGTATGCCCACCGGAGAAGCATATACGCTGTGGCGTGATGCCGTGATGAAATTTGGCATCGGTCAATCCCTGGGAATTGACTTACCGGGTGAGAAGAGCGGGCTTCTGCCTACGTCGGAATTCTATACCAAACGCTATGGCAATGCAAAATGGGGGTCCAGTTATAACATTTCACTCTCTATCGGCCAGGGCGAAATGGGCATAACACCGCTCCAGATGGCCAATATCATGGCTATTGTGGCCAATCGGGGCTTCTATTACCGGCCACATCTTATTAAAGGAATCGGCGAAGAGAAAATTGTCAAGCCCGAATTTGCCGAGAAAATTTCTGCCGGCGTTGATGAAAAATATTATGAACCCGTGATCGAAGGCTTGAGCCGTGCGGTGAATGTCCCCGGAGGTACCGGATATTCTGTCCGGATTGCTGATATTGAAATGTGTGGAAAGACAGGAACTGCGCAAAACCCTCATGGAGCCGACCACGCGGTCTTTTTTGCGTTCGCGCCGCGGGAGAATCCTAAAATCGCCATTGCTGTCGTGGTGGAAAATGCGGGATATGGCGGAACATGGGCTGGCCCTATCGCAAGTATGTTAGTGGAACAATATCTCAAGGATACCGTCACACTTCCAAAGTACATTCAGGATCGCATACACAATGCGGACCTGTTGCCCAAACCGAAGACCGAAAAGCCGAAGGAAACGGTTCGCACAGCCCCTCAGCGGCATCCGATGCCGGCTAAGGACCCCGATGAAGACACCCTATTTATTCACCATAGTCTGCTAGCAAAAAACCGAGATGACTAATACTAACCAACACCGACATCGATTATTTGGAGGTGACGTTGATTGGTTCACCGTATTATTATGGTTTTCACTATGTATCATCGGCTGGTTTAATATCCATGCGGCGGTATTCGATCCGGAATACCCGGGTTTATTCAACCTGAATACCAACTACGGTAAACAGTCCATCTACATTTTTTCGGCGATGGTCCTTGCTATTACGATCTTGATCGTCGATGCGAAGTTTTATAGCTCCATCTCTCCTATTTTATACGCCATCACAATCCTACTGTTGATTACCGTACTCATTGTCGGACGCAATGTGGGCGGCAACCAAGCATGGATTCCCATAGGGTCCTTCAGGTTACAGCCTTCGGAATTTGCCAAACTGGCCACCTGTTTGCTCTTGGCCCGATACCTCAGCGCGCAAAGTACTAAAAGCCCTAATCTCAAAAATCTATTTTTGGGAGCAATTATTATCCTGTTGCCGGTCATTCTGGTATTAATGCAGCCCGATACCGGGTCGGCGCTGGCATTTTTTGCGCTGGTATTTGTTTTCTACCGCGAAGGTTACATCTCTGGAGCCTGGATGCTGTTTGGCGCACTCTGTATTCTACTCTTCGTTCTTGCGTTGGCCTTCAACCCATGGATCGTGGTTCTGACCTTGGCAGCAATCTGCGGACTGGGTATCTATTACTTCCGGAAAAAAATCAAAATCATCATCAATATCGTCATCTTATTTGTGCTATCTGCCGTTTACATTTTTTGTGTGGAGTTTGCGTACGACAATGTACTCCAATCGCATCAGCGTAACCGCATTGATGTCATATTGGGAAAAATAGACGATCCCCGTGGAGAAGGATACAACCTCAATCAATCTATGATTGCCATAGGGTCGGGACAGTTTTGGGGTAAGGGTTATTTGCAGGGCACCCAAACCAAATACAATTTCGTTCCAGAGCAAAGTACTGATTTTATTTTCTGCACCATCGGCGAAGAATGGGGATTCATAGGCTGTATGGTCGTAATTGGCATCTACCTGACCTTGTTGTTGCGCATCGTCAACATTGCCGAGCGCCAGCGTACCGCTTTTGCCCGTATTTACGCCTATGGGGTAGCCTGTATCTTATTTTTTCATTTTGCCATCAATATTGGCATGACTATCGGCATCGTGCCGATAATCGGCATTCCCCTGCCTTTCATCAGTTACGGAGGATCCTCCCTATGGAGTTTCACCATCCTGCTTTTTATCATGATAAAATTTGATTCGAATCGGAAGGGAATTGTTTAGTTACCAAATGCGCGGCCCTGCAAGGGTCGCAGGGCACTACGCAAATGGCTGCACACATGAATGACGACAAATTTAATAGATTAATAACAAAATCCTAAATTTTTTGAAAATTTTTTATTATCCCTAAATAACGCTTACAATTCCGTTTGTTCTTCCACCCGAACATCGCGAATGAAATCTTCATAAAATGGATTGTCTTGATCCGAATAGGTACCATATGCACTGAGTAAATAGCCGATCTGGCCATCGTCGGCCCGGAGGGCGTAAATAACGGCCATGTCAGCCGGATCCGACTCGCCCTCAAACCGATAAACCTTAATGATGGTCAGTGAAGATGGCTGATAAATAGTTGATTGCCCTTCAAAATAACCGCCTTGGTCGCCAATAATTAGTTCCTGGCCGTATCCTTTTTCACGGAGACGTTCCATTACAACGGACAAGGGGGTCATGGATCTGGATGTACTCATAGCATATTCTTTTCTTACTAAACAAGCCATCCGCTGTAATGTTTACATTTCAGCGCCCGTGAGGTGGGCGTATAAGCTGCCTTAGTTTTATGCCCGCAAGTCCGGAGAAACCACTTACAGGCCCTGTAACGCATGCAGCAATAATCAGCACCAATGCGATAGCAGGCATGTCTGCCAAAGCTGGGAGTCCCGCGGTAAATATACCAGCCACTTTGGTTGTCAGCTCGGCCTCGGCACCGAGGTGGAGGTAGACAGAATAGCCTGCCCATAGCGTCACGCCGGCAAATGCCGAAGTCCAGAATGCGGAAGCCGGTTTCTTTTGCGGGAGGAGGAAGCAAATGACAAAACAAACCGGAGCAATCGTCCACCATGGTCCGAAATAGGAACATACGCCTCCAAACAACAGTATCAAAATATACAGCATGGTTATCTATCTTTAGGTTTTAACGAGATGCGGTGCAGGAGTCGCTCCGATTGCTCATCCTCACGCTTCATAAATAACAATGTATCCAATTGACCGGCTGCCCAGCGGTCGATCATATTATCGTAATACTTGCTTCCGGGATTGCCGGATTGTCCACCCGGATATAAACCATAAGCCACCGGCCACGCGGTGTCCAATTGCACCACCATGCGCCATGAAGGGCCGTGTGTACTCGACGTAGCGTTTACAACACCGCTGCCCCCACCATTTATCACGTCAGTGCGACCAAACGACGTAAAATTGGGAACCAAATGCATGATACGCGTCTGCTTAACCTTGGACCATGCCCAGTTACGTGCCGATAGTTCACCGAAACGTTCATGCAATTTTGCGACAGCGGTGTTAAAACTGCCGCAGATAATGTCGTCAATGGTCTCTATGGTATCCGGTGTATCCACCCTGTCAAACCACTTGGCCTCGGGCTCATTATTGATGAGTTCAAACGTACGGTCCAAACTCGGATACAACAGACGCTCATCTGCAGGGAACTCATCTCCCCATATCCCTCTAAGCAGGTCATCCATCCAGTTTTCAAAAATAGAGGGTCCAACGGCATCGGCATCGTTGCGGTAGTTCCAGCGTTCGAGCACATCGTATTCCGCCGAATGCCTGATGGAATCGTCCAACGCCAATGAAACCAGTAAACGGGGCAACACCCGCCGAGCATCCACATTATAATTGTCGTTCTGCAATGCGCGCAGGCTATCCGGAGTGGCGCGCACCATGGCATCCAGCCGTTCGTTGATGCGTATTGCCCGGCTGGAATGGGCAAATCGCCAACCAAGGTAATAGGGATACGTCGTGTCGGCCGGAAACTGGTTGGCCGAGCTGACAAATCCCCGCCGGGGGTTTTTCACGCCCGGATTCTGTTCCCGTGGAATCCACCCCTGCCAGTCGTGCGCCGCCATTGTACCATCCAGCAGGTATTTTCCCTGCTCCTTCCATTTCAAAGGCAGCTTTCCATTAGATACGATCGCGATATCCCCCCCGTTGCTTGAAAACACAAAGTTCTGTGCCGGCGCAGTAAAGTAAGCCAGAGCCTTACGATAGTCTTCATAATTCTTAGTACGGTTTAAATAATGGAATGTCAACACATCCGCCCCGTCGGTTTCATTGACGACCCACCGCATCGCGTAGCCAACCGGGATGTTAGTGGAGTAATTGGCCGACTGCTCCTGATGGTAAACAATCGGCCCCTGATGCGTATAGTACAACGTGTCCCGTACTTGGGAGCCATCTTTCATCCGATAGGTTTCGATATACTGAGTTGTCGGTTTCCAGCTTCCATCGTACCAATAAGCACTCCTCGTGGAATCACGGAAGCGTATCCGATAGAAATCCATTACATCCGATCCCGTATTGGTGACCCCCCAGGCGACATCTTTGTTGAACCCGATGATGATTGCCGGCGTGCCGGGCAGCGCTACCCCATATACATTTACATCCGGAGACGACAACTGCATTTGGTACCAAATGGACGGAAGCGTCAGCTGCAAGTGCGGGTCATTAGCCAAAATTGGCAAACCTGTAGCCGACTTAGTTCCACCCACTGCCCAATTATTACTTCCCACCTCCGGACGCGGTTCGGGTACGTGAAAAGCCAACAATGCGGTATCTGGAAGTGCCGCTACCGTCTCCGGTACAACGGGGACCACCAGCGGGGAAAACGCCCATGGAGTCCCTTGGGGAACGATGGGCGATTCAACAGCCGGGTAGTCCGGAAAAAGATCGGCTGTGACATCGGGACCGTATTTTGCCAGCACGTTGGTAAGCCGATAATCATTGCTCCCTCCGTTGAGTGTATGGCGCATATTCATCAACATCAAGATGGATTTATACGGCGACCAGTGTTCGGGCTTATAATTGAGCAATTTATATTCCACCGGTAGATCTTTCCCCGATAATTGGTCGATATATGCATTCACTCCGGCAGCGTAAGCTACCAATATCCTGTTGGCAACGGTATCGTGTTCCAGCTTTTTGGTGATTTCGGCTGCCGTCCTCGCCATTCCGATCCGCCGATTGTAGCGGTCATATTCCAGTGCCGTGGATCCCACCACTTCGGTAAGCCTTCCGGCAGCTACCAGCGTATAAAATTCCATCTGCCAAAGCCGATCCCTTGCGATGACGAATCCCTGCGCAAAGTAAAGGTCGTCATCATTCTGCGCAAAAAGGTGTGGAACGGCATTATCGTCATACCATATGGTGACCGCTCCATGCAAACCATTCAACACGATCTCCCCATCGGTAACCGGAGGCTGTTTCGCATTCTGAAGAAATCCGACGAAAGGGTTAAACAGTTTGCCCAGTGGAGGAACCACCCCCCAGGAACGATGGAATACATAAATCAGCGTCAGCGCAAGGAACAGGGGCCAAAGATGTCTGACTAACTTCATATTTAGGCTATTTTTGCTTGTTAATAGGTCCTTATGCATTTCAAACATAAGGAAACACGGGGATACAAACAAATCTGCCTGTGAATTTATCAACTCATAACTGCAACGCGGATGACACAGATTTAACAAATGGTGATTTCCGATCGATTTACCGGTTTTCCTGAAAAGTCAGGCAAAGTTTTTCGGCAATGGCTTCTACAGCAGCGCATTTCGTCAAAAGGATATCGATAGCCGAAAGCTGTGAAATGGTTTGCAGACGGTGTAAGTTCTCCCGGTCAATAAACAACGCTAACTTTGCATCCGGATATTTTGTCCGGAGTCGTTGGGCGTATCCATTATCTGCATGGTCAAGCAGGAGGCGTTCTTCGAGTATGACAAGATCGTATGTATGTTGGTCTCGGTTCAGTTCTTCCTCCAACTCATGGTGGTCCATGGCTTTGGCGGTTGATTCGGGCAGGTAATGCTGTACGGTTTCGAAAAAGGCGAGTCGCTCGACCGCGATGTCGTCAGCAATCAGTACCCTAAGCCCCTTTTTTGTACGCGATATGGCATCGACATATCGGGTGATCGTTTCTGGAAACATGATCTCTTGTATTTATTAGTAGTTGATATTGCAATTCAGTTATCATTTTCATGGGTTATGTCGTGTTAGTTTACACCAGGTAAGTTCGCTGTATCGCTCATTGAGCTTGGGGAACCGATCCTGCGGAATATAGGTGGTGATGCCGCTGTGGCTGTTGATTTGGAACCCCAGCTGGCTGGGAATAAAAGCAGGCGTTGCTGCGTGATAGACCACGATGGTATTAAGCAACGATTCCAATTTCACCCTTCCCTCGTCACTGGTTTTTCGACCGTAATAATCGGCAAAATCGAAAAACAGGCGGTGGTTTTGGTATCGGTCGAAGTGCTGAATTTCGGGCAGGTCATCTTCCGGTACCTGTCCGATTGCGTATTGCTTCGCCCAGTTTGCCAGCAGGAGAAGATCCGAGGTTTTGACCACGGTAATGGTGGCGGAGCGGTAATCTCCTATCTGCGCGTTCCAAAAGCCAAAATACGCCTTTGCAAAGCCGGCTAGATCGGGTTGCGGTTGATACAGCAGCGGCAATGCCGCTGGGTAGATTGGCGCGAAACCGGGAGAAACGATTTCGGCAGCCGAAGAAAGGATATAATCGGTTTTGTCTTTGAGTTCATAAAGTACCTCGATACCGGCCATGAAGCAGGCTTCAAAAGCGATAAAATCAAAGAAATGATCGGGAATTGCCGCAGCAAACTCCCGGAGGTCCAGTTCATCTGACCCATCCATGACAAGGGTATAGGTCTGTATGGGTGTGACACCCATCTGTAGGATGGCTGATTCGGGGCGGGTTAAGGTGCCTTGGGGCAGCCAGCCCGAGGCATGGGAAAATAGAATAAGCCCATATGAATTCGCCGGGGAGCGCGTCTTCACGTCGCCCAACACCTTCTGGAACGTTTCGCCTGTGGCGCTATTTTGCCTGGGATAGGTTTTGACGGTGCGGATTCGGCTTTCGCCGTTTCCGGCAGTATAGACCTCCAGCAACTCGGGCGACTCATTGCGGCTGTCTTTATAGATCATGAGGTGATTGCCGCCGCTGGAAAAGCCCTGACGTAATGCCTTTACTTTTTCATCGGCTTCAGTGTACAGGCTGTTGTCGGCCCCAAGATAATAGAGGATGGTACGGGTCGGCAGTTCGGGCTCGGGGTCAGCGACAGGGCCTTTGCTGCACGCAGACATCAGTAAGAGGCTTAATAAAACCCAGCCGACAGGTAATCGATATGAGTAATTGTCAGCCATGTTTCCTAATCCTGCTCATTGAAGGTGGTCATTGTATATAGGAGACCCGGGCTTTCCACGGATGAGTCGCCCGGTGATCGCGTGGATATTACCCCGGAAGACCCAACATACGAGGCTTCGGGATGCGATAAAGACGCAGCAGCAAATGCAGCCTGCGGAGTGGTGTAATGAGTTGCTCCCGTGAATTCGGCCTTAACAATATTAATTCTATACCAATGGTTCCGCAGCAATGGCATAAGATTTCCACTTACATCCTTGAAGTCGATCCGGTAGAAGTAAGGGTCATCTTCACCATTAAATTTACCTTCGATGACCAACGCCGTGGCCCTGCTTGGATCCTCCGGCGCGGCATCTGCTTCGAATAGATAGATTTCTCCTGCTGAATTCGCACCATTTGTTTCATATATTAACGGGGAATCAGGATCATTATTGGTGGCAAGGGGCACGGGCAAACTGGCCCCGCTTACGGCTCCTTCCGTTGTTAGCTTATCCGTATCCGGCATAATTAGGCCATTTTCGTTGTTATTGAACACATAGACCGTCTGAAGACTAAAATTAACTGCTGCGTCGACGGCGACCTCAACGCGGGCGACACCACGCAACAGGAATACTTCATCATCCATGAGGTCGATATCTTCATTGATCGGAGCCCCTAACTCAAGTTTGGCCCACATCGGTAACGGAACAAAGGCTTCCGGATTTTCATCCAACCTGGCGGGCCACCGTCCTTCACACGTATATTGCAAGCTGGATTGCATCTGCACGAAGGTTTCTTCATTGGAAAAAAAATATTGATCCAATTGCTGCCCGACATTGGCCAAAATCACCAGTTGCGAATTTGTCTCCGTTTTCCAAAGCCGCGCTTCGATATACGGCGCGCTGCCTTCGTCTGCAACGATACGCGCTCGTACCCGATAGTTGAATTTCATAATGCCGTAATCGTCTTCTGTAAAGACTAATATGTCAACGGTTTGCAAATACGCCTCATCGTCCGAATCAAGCGCGTACGTGCGCAGGCTATTGGAAGAACTGATTGGCAGCTTTACGGAAAACTTTAATGTTGCTTCCTCCGGCCTTTTATCCCGATCTACCTCAACGTTATCCATACCACAAGCATTAAACAACAACATCAATACGCATAAATCTGCAAACAACCGTCTTATATTTTTATAACTGTCGTAACGTCGCATATAGAGTGAGCCAGACCTGTTAAACAGAAGCCCCAGTCCGCAATACGGGGCTTCTGCTGTAATAGATAAATGGATTCTTCAGTAACTACGCATCAGTACGTTTCATAATCTTGAGTGTCCGAGATCCAGTTTTCCAACTCCAGGGTCAGCGATAATCCTTCTTTCCATTCAGCCGGACTAATTATAGCATCAGCTGTTACTGGAGACCCCAATAGATTATTAGGGAACCAAGATCCCGGATAAGTTGGGGTGCCGATACCACTACCAGATACCGAGCCAGGCAATATATCTGGGCCCGTTGTGCCGATATAATTTACGCCTTGTATGGTAGCTCTATACACCGTATTTCGCAAAACGTTGTAGTTGCCTGTACCACTGTTAAGGTATACCCGGTAGTAGCAATAGCTATCTTTATAAAAGTGGATATAATGATCCGACCTCTCACTTCTATTTTCATTGTCGCTAAAGGACATACCCATGTTACTCGTAACATAATCCGACTCTTCTCTTCCTAAAACGACCTCGTTGAAATAACGTCCGGTCACAAACGACCTCGCATCGTCAATGGTTTTAAAATAGCGCATGCCGAGTGCATCTTCACCACCCGAATCGTCTCCGGTGAAGACGGCATAAAACCCGGCGCCAGGTGCATCGTCATCATCGTAATCGGTACCATTATCAGGCAGCTCCCCGGTATCGGAATCTGCTCCCCAGCGATGCGGTGAGAATTTGGCACGTACGCTCACATAGGTTACCCACCCATGCCTCGCTTCAGAAGCTGTATTTTCAGTGGCATAGTGGACATTCGTGATGGATGATTTGTACTCGCTAGGATTATCAAGTTCACCATTAACAGCCAGGTAATCTTCTTCGTTCACTGGTTGTAATATCGGTGTAACGTTACCCGTCACCGAAATCCCCGTAAAATTGGGATCCCGACCACCAACAAGCGGCGATACGTACATTTGATTATTTAGTTGACCAATCGCGAAATATAAATCAGATACGGTACCGCCATTTACATCCCAGGAAGCATTCGTACCCCATTCCACTCCATCACTCGCTCTCACCAAGACCTTAGCAACCAATCGGCTAACCGAAACATTAATGACAGTATTCGAAAAGTTGGTTATGTTAACCGACTCGACTTCAGTATTAAAAAAAGCTACTTGCCTACTTGGCAACGGATCCTCATCTTCAACAATTGTCGTCAATTTGTTGATCAAATCTACATCCTCAAACACCTCATTCACATAGTATCCGGTTTTCAGCCGGTTTACAATCAAATCCGGCAGATTAATACCGACATAAACCAACTTTCTCCCTTGTTTTACATCAAATTCACCTGTTTGGAACTTCCCAGCATCTTCATCGATAATAAATTGTCCTGGTCCAGGCTCAATCTCTCCTTCACCGTCTCCTTCCCCTCCCTCTTCTCCATCATCATCATCATCTCCTTCTGTCCGATCAAAATGATAATATGTCAATGCATACGAACCGCCGTCCTGATAAATAAACAGGTCAATCGTATTGGCGGTAATTTCTTCTTCCGTGGCATTTGGGTCATCCGTCCCGGGAGCTGCGTAGGTACGGATACCGTTTGGAATGCTAATAGCCAAACTCGCCTTCACCATCTCTCCTTCCGGATCCACATTCGCCGGGTCTTCTCCGCCTTTTGGCCTTTTACAGGCACCTATCGCCAATCCAATTAACGACAGGGTTAGTAATTGTTTGATTTTCATAAATAAATAGATAAAGGATTAAAAATTTGATTTAGTGATATATTAAAGAGTCATAGGAGTAGGCAGTACTAAACACGTTGTCCAAGGATACAGTCAAGGCGCAAAACGGGCGCTCATATCTTGCCAAGCATCAATACATGAATGAACTGAACAAACAATATTGTTAACAGCGAGAGGCATTAACTTTATCTTGCTGTTCGTATTTCCTAGCGATCGAAAAATAGAAACCATAGGCGTAATAGGTTGAAAGGCAATAGGTGAAACATATGTTTAGTATCTAGTCATATTTATGCTTTATCCTTATGATTAATTTGTTTACCGTCAATTTTTATCAAATTACAATTCACGCGCTCCCAATAACTTTCTCTATTACGTTTTTGGCACTATTTATGAAATAGGTAAAGAGAATTTATCAAAAGTTATATTTGTTTTGTCATAAGTAATTTTATAGCACGGTTTTGCATAACGTCGCAATATATAGAATATATCCTATATATTCAATCTTATAGAAAATTTTTACGGCTCGCAACACATGTCTAACCCGTTAAAACGAATTAAGGATTATCTCGATTACAAAGACATTAAAATCAGTGCCTTTGAAAAGTCTGTGGGTCTTTCAAATGGTTCTTTTGGTGGTCAATTAAAGAAAAACCGATCAATTGGTATTGATAAATTAGAGAATATACTAAAAAAATATCCCGACCTCAATGCCAACTGGGTGTTAACGGGCAGCGGGGAGATGCTTAGAGGTACACACGATGACATAAACAAGCACGGAGTCCTGAGAGACCTAAAAGAAACATCGCTGATACAACTCAACTACGAACGTACCATCGAATCACTGAACCACGTAATTACTGCGCAGCAGAAGACAATCGCTGCCCTAGAAAAGCTGATTGGATATCAAATCGCATAACCAATCACAGGGCGTTGTGAAGCCGCACCAATTTCACCAGCAGCTCTTCCAACAGGTCTAAATGCAACATATTAGCACCATCAGATTTCGCATTAGCAGGATCAGGATGGGTTTCAATAAATAAACCATCTGCCCCAACCGCTATTGCCGCCTTGGCAATGGTTTCAATGAGTGCTGGTTTTCCGCCGGTTACCCCTGAAGCTTGATTGGGTTGCTGCAACGAATGGGTGCAATCCATAATTACCGGCACCCCGAACGCACGCATTTCCGGTATCCCTCTGAAATCAACAACCAGATCCTGGTAACCGAATGTATTCCCACGGTCGGTTAGCAACACATGTTCATTACCTGTGTCTTTTACTTTATCAACAGCAAAACGCATCGCGCCCGCCGATAGAAATTGACCTTTTTTTATATTTACCGCTTTACCGGTTTTTGCCGCAGCCAATAGCAATTCGGTTTGTCGGCACAGAAACGCCGGTATCTGCAGCACATCCACATACTCAGCTGCCAGGGCCGCTTCATGGCTTTCGTGTATATCCGTAACAGTTGGTACGCCGAACGTACGGCCCACCTTATGCAGAATCTTCAATGCTTTTTCATCACCGATCCCTATGAAAGAATCTACGCGTGAACGATTGGCTTTACGGTACGAACCCTTATAGACGTAGGGAATATTCAGTCGGTCGGTGATCGAGACAATGCGCTCAGCGATGCGCATTGCGATGTCCTCTCCTTCAATCGCACACGGGCCGGCCATTAGGAAAAAGTTAGCAGAATCCGTATGTTTAATACCCGGTATGATGTGTTGCATTATTTAATATTAATTATCAGCAATCGGCTATCAGGATCGATGATTTCAACTAATTCCCTAACTCCGACATAAATTTGATACGCATCAGTTGGATCTCTTCATACGTATAATCATCCGTGCCTAAATCGCGGAGCGCTTGGTCTATGGAGTCGATCTCGGCACCACGGAAATAGTCAAATACTTCATCCTGACGGTCTTCGTCAATAATCTCATCCACAAAATAACCCAAATTAAGCTTTGTCCCTGAATTGACGATGGATTCCACTTCTCTCAGTAGGTCTTCGTAGGTAATACCTTTTGAGTGGGCAATGTCTTCCAGTCCGATTTTACGGTCAATATTCTGGATAATAGACACCTTCAACGCGGATTTGTTGGCCGTACCTTTGATAACCAGATCCTGCGGCCGGTCGATTTCATTTTCGGCTACATACTGTTTAATAAGCTCTACAAACTGACCACCAAACTTTAACGCTTTACCCGCGCCCACTCCATGTATTTGCTTCAATTCGTCGATGGTAACCGGATAATGTGTACACATTTCATCCAGCGAAGGATCCTGAAATACCACGAAAGGCGGCAATCCTTTTTGCTTGGCAATCTTTTTCCGCAGATCCTTTAGCATTTTAAGCAACTGGGTATCCACAGCACCTCCCCCCTGCTGAGCGGGTTCATCTCCACCGTCCTCAGTAGCGGATTCCATCGGTTTATTCAAAATAAAACGGATACCGTAGGGATTCTCGATAAAGCGTCTTCCCGACTCCGTCAGCATCAGTAGTCCATACTGATCAATATCTTTTGCCAGGAAATTGTTCAGTACAGCCTGCCTGATCAGTGACTTCCAATAGATAACCCCGTGCTCCTTGCCACTTCCAAACATGGCATGGGTATCGTGTTTATAAGACGATATAGGCTGATTATTTTGACCAATAAATACATTGATAATGTGGTGGTCGTCAAATTTCTCTCCTTGTTGCTGAATGAATTTCAGCACATTCAGCAACGAATCTTCTGCGTCAAAGTGGGTTTGCTGACTGCTGCAATTGTCGCACATGCTGTTACAGCCCGTCTCGTCGAAATTTTCACCGAAATAATGAAGAATCTGCTTACGTCTGCACACGGAAGATTCCGAATAGTCGATTACCTCTTTCAGAATCTGTGTACCGATCTCACGTTCCGAAACCGGTTTGTCTTTCATGAACTTCGTAAGTTTCTCGATATCTTTTTCCGAATAGAAAGCCAAACAGTACCCTTCACCGCCATCCCGTCCTGCACGCCCTGTCTCCTGATAATACCCCTCCATGCTCTTGGGAATATCGTGGTGGATAACATAACGTACATCGGGCTTATCAATGCCCATACCGAAGGCGATGGTTGCGACAATCACTTCCACATCTTCCATCAGGAACTTGTCTTGCGTTTCAGCCCTAGTCTTGGCATCCAATCCGGCATGATACGGACGCGCTTTAATACCATTAATGTTGAGTACTTCCGCGATTTCCTCTACCTTTTTACGACTTAAGCAGTAAATAATTCCCGATTTCCCTGTGTTGTTTTTAATAAATCGCACAATTTCCTTGACGACGTTTCGTTTCGGCCGCACTTCATAATAGAGGTTGGGGCGGTTGAAAGAAGACTTGAACAGCATTGCATCATTCATCTGCAGGTTTTTGCGAATGTCCGATTGCACCTTGGGTGTGGCGGTGGCAGTAAGCGCAATCACCGCGATATTGCTACCAATGGAGTTGATGACAGACCGGATTTTTCGGTATTCCGGACGGAAGTCATGCCCCCACTCTGAAATACAGTGGGCCTCATCAACCGCTACAAAGGAAACAGTAATCAGCTTTAAAAATTCCACATTCTCCGTCTTGGCAAGTGACTCTGGCGCTACATAGAGCAACTTTGTCTTACCTGCTATTACGTCTTGTCTTACGCGGGTAATATCGCTTTTATTTAACGAAGAATTTAAAAAATGGGCAATGCTATCGTCTCCGCCAAATGAACGGAGTTGGTCGACTTGATTTTTCATCAATGCAATAAGCGGCGAAATGACAATCGCCGTACCTTCACTCATTAATGCCGGTAATTGATAGCAAATGGACTTTCCTCCACCTGTAGGCATAATGACGAACGTATCCTTCTTTTGCAGAATATTGGTGATGATCGCTTCTTGATCACCCTTAAATGTGTCAAATCCAAAAAATTCCTGTAAATTATCAAATAATCTTTTCTCTATTTCCATTGCGCCTTTCGCAAAAATTTAGATAGACTCGTACCAAAGAATGCCCAAAATAACATATTTTTGCGCATATCAGTATCTAAAATTAGAAAATATATTTGTGAAAAGCAATTCCGAAATCAAAAATATCGCAACAAATGTATTGAAGCAGGAAGCGGATGCTTTGAACAAGTTGACTAAACGGATTGATAGTGATTTCATTGCTGTAATAAACGATATCCTAACGCTCCGGGGAAGGGTGGTCGTAACCGGTGTAGGCAAAAGTGCGATCATCGCCCAAAAGATTGTGGCCACGCTGAATTCGACCGGCACACCGGCCATTTTTATGCACGCGGCAGACGCAATACACGGCGATCTCGGCATCATTCAGCAGGATGATATGGTGATTGCCGTTTCCAAGAGTGGCAATACTCCGGAAATTAAAGTGCTGGTTCCGCTCTTACGGCAAACATCCAATCGGTTGGTGGCATTGGTGGGAAATACCCAGTCCTACCTGGCAGACCACGCCGATTATATCCTGGATACCACCGTGGAAAAAGAGGCCTGCCCGCATAACCTCGCTCCTACCACCAGCACCACTGCCCAACTGGCAATGGGTGATGCGCTTGCCATCTGTTTACTGGAATGCCGTGAATTCAGCGATCGCGATTTTGCACGTTACCACCCAGGTGGCGCCCTGGGCAAGCGTCTCTATCTGAAAGTTTCCGACCTAGCCGTGCAAAACAGTAAACCTTCCGTACCACCGGAGGCTACGGTGCGCGAAGTCATTATTTCCATCACCCAACATCGGTTGGGTGCCGTCGCTGTAGTAGCTGGAACACAACTGGTTGGCATCATTACCGATGGAGACATCCGTCGCATGTTGGAAAACCATACACAGTTAGGACGGCTCACCGCCCAAGATATCATGGGTCGCACGCCCAAAACAATCGACCGGAACGAACTGGCCATCCACGCATTTGAAATCATGCGAAAAAACAACATTACGCAGCTTTTGGTGTTACATAATCAAGTATATGACGGAATCATACACTTGCATGACCTGTTGAAAGAAGGAATTATTTGACGGACGCAGCCAATTTAGCTAAGTTTGCTAACAGGAACTAACGGAAAAAAGTTAAAAACCAATAAGCAGATAACCGAATGCATAGGTTGAAAGCTAGTAGCCAAAAGCAAATAGCTGATAGCCGAGAGCTAAAAAAAACATACATGAAGAATTATTATGCCGTAATTATGGCCGGTGGAATCGGGAGCCGATTTTGGCCCGTGAGTCGCACACAACTGCCCAAACAGTTTATCGACATGATGGGTACTGGCAAGACACTTATTCAGGCGACGTACGATCGTTTCCGGAAAATTGTACCGAAGGAGAACATTTTTGTAGCTACAAACGAATCGTATTCAAACTTGGTACGGGAACAGTTGCCCGAGTTGTCAGACCAGCAACTGATTCTGGAGCCGATTATGCGGAATACCGCACCTTGCATCGCCTACGCCAGCCACAAGATACTCCAGCTGAATCCAAAGGCAACCATGGTCGTTGCTCCGGCAGATCACCTGATTCTTGAGACCGATGTTTTTAGGAACGATATCACCAAAGGACTTAAATGCGCGGCAAGCAATGACTGGCTGATTACATTGGGCATTAAGCCTTCCCGGCCGGATACGGGCTATGGCTACATCCAATACGGTAAAAGCGCAACGGTACCCGGGTTAAAAAAGGTAAAGACATTTACCGAAAAACCGAACCTCGAATTGGCAAAGACATTTCTCCAAAGTGGTGATTTCCTATGGAATGCTGGCATATTCATTTGGTCAGCCAAATCGATTATCCAAGCATTCGACAGGTATCAAAACGAAATGAATGAGGTGTTTAAAGAAGGAACCGAGGTATACAATTCTAATCGGGAGGCAAAATTCATTTCCGGTGCTTTCGTTCGCTCTGTGAACATTTCCATCGACTTCGCCATCATGGAAAAAGCTGACAATGTCTATGTGCTGCCTGCGGATTTTGGCTGGTCGGACTTGGGTACATGGTCTTCGATCTACGAGTTGGCTGAGAAGGATTACCTGGGAAACGTATCTGCTTCGTCAGAACATGTGATCGTATACGATTCGTCCAATTGCATGATCCACGCACCGAAAGATAAATTAGTCATTGTCAAAGGGCTGCACAACTTCATCGTTGTCCAGTCAAACGATACGCTCATGATTTGCCCAAAGGACCAAGAACAGGGAGTGAAACAAATTGTTGCCGATGTAAAGGAGAAATTCGGGAATACCTATGTTTGATGATGGAAACAGGGATGATGTATTCAGGATCTGTAAAGACAGAAATCAAAGACGATGGGTTAGCGGTGATCACATTCGGGCATCCTGCCCATAATTCGCTGCCATCGGGATTGCTCAACGAAATGAGTAGGCAAATCCATGCTGCAGGCAGCCACCCCGGCACCCGTCTCATCCTGCTACAGAGCACCGGTGAACGGACATTTTGTGCGGGTGCTAGTTTCGACGAATTATTAGCCATAACTGACGAAGGAATGGGAACCGCTTTTTTTTCGGGGTTTGCCGATGTGATCAACGCGATACGTACATCGCCGAAACTCATCATCTGCAGGGCTCAGGGAAAAGCCGTAGGCGGTGGTGTGGGCCTTATGGCGGCCTGTGATTACTGCTTTGCCACGGAGCATGTTGCGGTGAAGCTCAGCGAAGTCAGTATCAATATCGGCCCGTTCGTCATCGCTCCGGCCCTGTTGCGCAAGATAGGTTTATCGGCGTTCACGCAGCTTTCGCTGAATCCTACTCGCTTTTTCGATGCACAATGGGCATTGCAACAGGGGATCATCCAGTCAATACAATCTACCATTGCCGAAATGGACCATGCGATACAGCAATTTTGTGGGCCACTGCTTACCAAAAATCAAGGAGCACTCACGGAACTCAAGCGGACCCTGTGGCAGGGTACCGCGCAGTGGGCCGAGTTGCTCTATGAGCAGGCCGCCATCAGCGGTCGACTGGCACTCAGTCCCGAAACAAAGCAGCTGCTAACGGAGTTTAAAAAGAAATGATTGCATGCCATGCAAAGGTCCTTATATATCCTATTGCTATATAATGCATTGTTTTGCTTTTCGGCATATGCTCAGATTCGATCAGATAACAGACGGGCGCAGGCAGCCTTTGAAAAGGCTGGAAATCAATTAAGAAACAACCAATACGACCTGGCCATTGCTTCCCTGAAGTCTGCTGTTGCGCTGGATACCGGATTTGCGGCGGCCTATCAGCAACTTGGTGATATTTACCGTAGGCAGCAAAACTATGAAAAAGCTGTATCGCAATACAGCCGGGTCGTTCAGCTAGATTCGTCATTGACAGCACTCACCTGGTTTGGCCTGGGAGAAAGTCTCCTGCATACAGGCCGATACCAGGAAGCCTTGCCCGCCATGCAACGGTACCTGACTACACCGGGATTGGATGCAGCGGGCAAGCGCCTTACGACGAAATACATCGCTGACTGCGAATTTAGCCTTGCGGCACTCAAGCGACCCCAGTCGTTCCATCCGCACAATTCCGGACCGGCCATCAACAGCCCATACGACGAATATTTCCCCCATCTCACGGCCGATTATCGGAACATCATTTTCACCCGTAAGGAAAACAACCGTGAGAACTTCTACGAAAGCACGCGCGACAGTAGCGGCGAATGGCAGACTTCGTTGCTTTTACAGGGAGATATCAACTCGGAACGCTACAACGAGGGCGCCCATTGTATTTCTCCTGACGGAAAGTACTTGTTTTTCACCGGGTGCAATCGGCCTGATGGCTTGGGAAGCTGTGACATCTATGTATCCCGCCGGGAGGATGGTCGTTGGGGAACTCCCCATAACCTTGGCACCCCTATCAATAGCAGCGGTTGGGAGGCACAACCCGCACTGGCAGCAGATGGACGTACCCTCTATTTCGTGAGCAACCGGCGCGGTGGACAGGGCGGCTACGATATTTGGAAATCGGAGCTCCAAGGCAATGGTCAATGGGGAGCGCCGGTGAATCTGGGGCCTACGGTCAACACAAGCTACGATGAGAGTTCGCCCTATATCCATGCGGACAACCATACGCTTTACTTTGCCTCAAATGGATGGCCGGGGTTTGGTGATAAAGACATTTTCAGAAGTCAGGTGGATACCGCCGGCAAGTGGCAAGAGCCAATCAATCTCGGGTATCCCATTAACGATCACCATGAGCAGAGTGCCCTCACTGTCAGCATGAATGGCAAAGAGGCTTTTTTCTCGGCACGCAGAGACGATGCGCTAGGCGGACTGGATATCTATTCGTTTGATCTGCCGCAGACTGTGCGCCCCCATCCCGTGGCGTACCTAAAGGGAATCATCGTAGATGCAGAAAACGAGTCACCGGTTCAGGCAAACGTAACCGTAACCGACATCCTGGCGGATCGGATCGTATACAACGAGCATGCCGACTACGAAGACGGCACCTTCCTGGCCCCCCTGCCCTTTGGCAAAACGTACGCACTGCATATCAAACAGCCGGGATACCTGTTTTTCTCCGAAAACTATGCGCTTGATGACAGCACCCAAATCAACGATGCCTATGAAATCCGTATTTCCCTTTCGCGTATCAAAGTGGGCAGCACCGGAACGCTCAATAATGTTTTCTTTGACATCGATCGCTACGAACTGCTTCCGAAATCCAAGAGTGACCTCGATAACCTCGTAGAATTCCTAACGATGAATAAAACAGTACGGGTAGAAATCGGCGGGCATACAGATAACACGGGCAGTGAAGCACACAATCAAACCCTATCGGAAAACCGAGCCAAAGCCGTGCACGATTACCTGCTTCGAGCGGGCGTCGCTGCCTCCCGCCTAACCTACAAAGGGTATGGTCCGTCTCAGCCGGTTGCCGGCAACGAAACGGATGAAGGCCGGCAGCTCAACCGACGCACCGATTTTAAAATTGTGGAATAACACGAATTGTCATGAAAATTTGTTAATTTCATTTAAACTTTTAAGGTTTGATATAAATCTTTGAACTTGATGATCCATATAATAATGAACAACAAAATCTATTTCTCAGCATTATTATCCATCTCTATCAGCTTCGCAGGCAACGCCCAGGTGGTTGCGCAAGGTGCCGAATTGCAACTCGTGTCCGACCAATTCAGCTTTACAGAAGGACCTGCTGCAGATGCAGCGGGAAATGTTTTCTTTACCGACCAACCCAATAACCGGATATGGAAATATGGGACGGACGGCACACTGTCCATCTTCATGGAGCCTGCAGGCCGAGCGAATGGCTTGTATTTCGATCGGGACGGCTACCTAATAGCCTGTGCGGATCAAGAATATGAATTATGGCGCATTAGCATGGATAAACGCGTTCAGAAGTTAGCGGTCAATTACAACGATTCCCTCTTCAACGGCCCCAACGACGTGTGGGCGTCTCCATCGGGAGCGATCTATTTCACCGATCCGTACTATCAACGAGACTATTGGGCACGTACCTCACCCGATATGCACGATCAGGCACTATATGTTTATCATGATGGGAAAGTGACCCGTTTAGATGACCAATTCAAAAAGCCAAACGGTATCGCCGGTACACCGGACGGCAAATTTCTTTATGTCGCGGATATCGGCGATAGCAAGATCTATCGTTATACAATTCAAGCGGATGGTACATTAGCGGACAAGCAACTGTTTGCATCCCAGGGATCCGACGGATTGACCATTGACGGACAGGGTAATATTTACCTGACGGGCAAAGGAGTGGACATCTATAATCCCAATGGTGATAAAATCGAACACATTGATGTGCCGGCAAATTGGACTGCCAACCTTTGCTTTTCCGGACCTGACCGGGACGTGTTGTTTATTACCGCCAGTGAAAAGGCATATACCCTCAAAATGGCGGTAAAAGGCGTTAAATAGCACCTTTATGCATGTTGCCCGGCATGTTTGCCTTCCGCAAACTCTTCGATCACTTTTTCGTTAAAATCCGGTAGATCGTCGGGCGTGCGACTGGTTACCAAACCTTGATCAACCACCACGGCACTGTCCTCCCACAATGCACCCGCATTGATCAAGTCCTTGCTGATATTTTTTACCGACGTCATCTTCCGGCCCTCCACTACTTCGGCATTGATAAGCACCTGTGGTCCGTGACATATGGCGGCTACCGGTTTTCCTGCTTCGAAAAAGGCCTTTACGAACTCCAACGCCTGCTCATTCACGCGCAGTTTATCCGGATTGAAAACGCCACCCGGCAACAGCAACGCATCATACTCATCTGGATTTGCCCGATCCAATGGGATATCCACGTCAAAATCAAGACTCCAATCGTTTCCTTTTTTTGCCCGTACAACATCTCGTTTGGGTGATACGATATGTGTGATTCCACCGGCCATCTGGATGGCATCCCGTGGACTTGTTAACTCAATCTCCTCAAACCCATCTGCTGTTAAAATCGCTACTTTTCGATCTCTCAATTCATCAGCCATAATTAATCCTCCTTTTTAGCTTCTTTACTTATGCATAGTCTACAGGAGAACGATGAAAATTGTTTTGAGAAAAATAGATACTACCGGCAGCGATACCGCATCAGCGTATCCATTCCATCACCTTATTTCCCGCTGTTGGGTAAATACGTGTCCCGGGTAATGGCTGGACCATGTGCAGCCCGGTCAACATACCGAATGCGGGCAGCAGTAATGTTTGCTCCCGGTAGTAAAAACAGGGTAAACGGAATGCTTGCCTGCCTTTTGTGGGGATAAGACATCCCGGGTGGATATGGCCTGCGATGTTAAGCTGTCCGGCAAATCCGTTCCCTTGGGGGTGATGGGTACAATGGATATGCGGTGCAATAGAATACGATGGCACGACATCCACCGCTGCCTTTTCCAGTAAATCGTCCGGCAGGATGTCGTGGTTGCCGCGCGTAAGGATAAACCGTATCGAAGGATTGGCTGTCCTAAAACGCTCAAACACCAACCATTCGCTATTCAGGTCGCTATGGAACAGATCGCCCAGAAAAACCACAGTTTTGACGCAATAGTTGTTCAGCAGTGCTTGCAAGCGTGCTGTATCTCTATTAACCGGCAATACCGGCATAAAGATACCGGCCTTACGGAAATGGGCACCCTTTCCTAAATGCCAATCGGCAACAACGAGCGTATGGTAATCGGGGAGCAAAAGTGCCCTTTCGGGCAATAAGGTGAGGCGCGTATCCATCAGTTGAATTGTTTTCCCCATACAGCTATGCCTCCAATTGAGTTCTCAATTTCTCTAACCGTGCCTGCCAGTCTTCATTGCTATACCGCTCGCGGAAAGACTCCGCAAATACCGGAAAGGCAAACGGAGTAAGCTGATCCGGCCGTTGTACCACGATGCGGTGCGCGCTGATCCGCTCAAATGCTTTATACATACGTGACGCCTCTAATTGGAAATCATACACCTCGTCGTAGGCTTGCCGTAGGAGCAGGTTGCCGGAATCATATTCTTCAAATACGGAAAAGAATAGCCCCGAATTGGCCTGGAGGTGCTTTGTTTTCATAGGTTTGCCCGGATAGCCCTGGAACACCAAGCCCGCGATGCCAGCGATATCTCTGAACTTGCGTCGCGCCATTTCACGGATATTGATACCGCTGCGGATATCGTCGAACAGCGTTTCCGTGGAAAACAGACCTGCCTGCAGCGCTTCATCCAACGGCAGCGGATCGTCGCAGAGCAGCTCGAACCCGTATTCGTTACTTGCAATGCTGAATGTTGCTTTCCGGATGCTGCTCAGCCGGTACGCCACCACAGCGGCCATGCCCTCATGTACCAGCTTTCCCTCAAATGGATAGACAAACAAGTGGTAACCGTGGCGGGTGTGGATGTATTCCACCAACAATTCGTACTCCCCTGGTAAGGTCGACATCCGGCGTTGTTCGGCAAACAGCGGCTGCAAGAATCGCAGTTCCATCGGAAGGCTGCGGCCTTTCCGATGGATTTCCGTGAACGTATGCCGGAGCACCGCCCCGAAATTATCCGATATCGGGAACCTCCCTCCCATCCACGATGGAACGGCACCTTTTTTGCCGGCAGCCGGCCGGACGATAGCCTGGATGTCTTTTACTCGCACAAGTTCAAGCAGCCGCCCTGAAAACCAGAACGTGTCGCCGGGTTGAAGCCTGGAAATGAACCATTCCTCGATGGTACCGAGGTACTTGCCACTCAGGAATTTCACACGCATCATCGCATCCGATACGATCGCACCAATACTCAGCCGGTGTCGCATCGCTACGCGCTTGCTAGTGACCCTATACACGCCATTATCCACCACTACTTTATGGAATTCCTCATAGGTATCAAGCGTACGGCCACCCTGCGTCACCATCAGCAGGCATTCATCGAATTCATCGCGACTGATGGATGAAAAACAATGCGTGCGTTTGATTTCGTCATACAGCTCATCCGCCCGGAAACCGTCGGACACCGCCAGTGTGACCATGTACTGCAACAGTACGTCAAACGACCGGACATAGGGCAGCCGCTGCTCCAGTAGTTGATGATGTACGGCATATCGGATGGCTGCCCCTTCCATGATCTCCAGTGAATGCGTGGGAAGGAAATAGATTTTACTCGTTTCGCCCGGCCGGTGGCCGCTCCTTCCGGCGCGCTGTACAAACCGGGCCACCCCTTTGGGCGAGCCGATCTGCACGACACAGTCCACAGGCCGGAAGTCTACGCCCAGGTCGAGGCTGCTGGTGCAGACCACCGCTTTGAGTATCCCCCGGTGCAGGGCGTCCTCCACCCATAGACGCAATTCGTTGCTCAGCGATCCATGGTGAATCGCCAGTGCGCCGGCGAGCTGTGGCGCTGCGTCCAGCAACCGGTGATACCAGATCTCCGCTTGCGAGCGGGTATTGGTAAACAACAGGGTCGACTGATGGGCATCGATAATGGGTAGTACCTTATCCATCATGGTCGTACCCAAATGACCCGCCCACGGAAAGCGCTCCAATACATCCGGAAGCAGGGTTTCCATATGGATATCTTTTTTCAGGTCGGCACGCACCAGGGTTCCCGCACCTTCCCCGCCAAGCAGGATTTCCTTGGCCTGTTTGAGGTTGCCGATGGTCGCGGAGATCCCCCAAACCTGAAGGCCGGGGCAGATCGTGCGGAGCCGGCTGAGGGCGAACTCTACCAGTACACCCCGTTTGCTGCCCATCAGCTCATGCCATTCGTCGATCACCACAAACTCCAGCCCGCTGAAATAGTCGGCGTATCCCTTGGACGCCATCAGCAGATGGACACTCTCGGGAGTGGTGATGAGTGCCTCGGGGGCCGCGGTTTTCTGCCGCTTCCGCTCAGCCATATCGGTATCGCCGGTACGCAGGCCGATGCGGTAACCGAGTTCCAGGTCATCACTTACCGTTCGGGTGGCTTGCAGGATTTCTGCGGAAAGCGCCCGCAATGGGGTGATCCACAAACAATGGATGCCTTTTTTGGGTCGTTCGTGCCGGTAATATCGTTGAAGTACGCCAAACCAAATGGCAAAGGTCTTGCCAAAGCCCGTGGGCGCATTCAGTAATCCCGATTTGCCTTTGGCAATAGCATCCCAGGCATCCAATTGGAAACGATGCGGCTGCCAGCCTTTGTTGAAAAACCATGTTTCTGCGAATACGTTCAACGACAATATAACCCCGTAAACAAAGGTAAGGTTTTACCGGCGGATTTATTCCATCAATCGATCATCATCCCGGTTTCCCGCTCGGCGTATGCCCATAGCTTTTTCGCCTGCTTTTCATCGCGTTCCGCCCCGGTGAGCAATTTGGAAAGCGCCGGATACCCCGAATGTTCATGCGCGCCGTCGGGACCGTAATAATCACCTCCACCCACACCATCGGCTGTGGCAGCAAACAACGAGGGCAACGCGCCTTGCCAGGGTTTGGATACCGTGTCGAACTGCTGAAACGCCTTTTTCAGTACGTCTTCGGGAATGTGCCGCTGCAGATCGGTGTATACCACACCCGGGTGCGCTGCGGTAGCGATCAACGAAGCATCCCTTGCTTTTAACCGCCGGTCCAGCTCAAAGACAAACTGTAGGCCGGCAAGCTTGCTCACCGCATATTCCCTATTGGCATCGTAAGGTTTTTCCAGCCGCAGGTTGTCGAAATCTATTTCGCGCACAAGCGTACTAGCACCACTGCCCACCGTTACGATGCGCCCCTTTTTGCTGGCAAGCAATAAGGGAAATAAATGGGCTGTCAATACGAAATGCCCAATGAAGTTCACGCCAAACTGCAATTCAAAACCCTCGTCCGTTTTACTGGCAGGCGGCATCATCACACCGGCATTATTAATCAGCAAATCAAGTTGCCGATGGTTGCGTTTGAAATCGTCTGCAAATGCTTGGATAGCTTTCAGACTTGCAAGGTTCAGAACCCCGATTTCCAATGAACCTTTGCCTCCCGATACCTTCATGTTATCAATGGCCTGTTGTGCTTTGGTTGCATCCCGGCTTGCGACCACCACATGTGCTCCACGTTGGTATAGCGCAAGGGCTGTTTCATAACCAATACCGGTGTTTGCCCCGGTGACAATGGCTGTCTTTCGCCGTTGGTCGGGGATGTTTTCTTTCGTCCACATACATTTATTTATTTGTCCACTGGCAAAGGTCGGCATGTAGCCGATTATCGTCATACCTGAATAAAAGCAAAAACTACTAAATTCAATCAAATATGCTGGGATTTCCTGAATCGGCTACATGTCACACCTGTGCGGGATTTGAAAAAAGCCGAAAAATGATTGGGTTCGTCAAACCCCAGACACCAGGCAATTTCACCGATGGGCAGATCGGAGTTAGTAAGCATCCGCTTTGCTTCCTCGACAATGCGCTCAGCGATAAGCTGAGAGGTGGTTTTTCCGGTTATGGCTTTCAACACCTTATTCAGGTGGTTAACATGGAGGTGAAGGTGCTGCGCGAAATCGGCGGGTGTCTGCAAACGCAGACGCTGGGTATGCCATTCGATGGGAAACTGCCGCTCAAGCAGATCGGTAAACAACAATGCTATTCGTTCGTGTGCCGTTGCCCCCCGGTATACGTTACCAACAATCGGCTGTTTCTTCTGTGCTTCATGCAGGATTCCGAGCAACATGCTTTTCACGTAATCGTATTTGAACGCATAATCACTGTTTAGTTCCCTATAAAGGTTTCCGAACAATGTGCCATAGTGGATCGCTTCGTGGCTGTCCAGCGGTACCACCGCATTTTCAGGGTGCCTGAATATAGGGTAGTCGTAAATATACCGGGCTTCTCCGAAAAAATCAGCCGTGAAAATACAAACATAACCGGTTTGTTCGGCACTGACGGTTTCCCAGTGATAAGGTATCAAGGGATTGGTAAAAACCAGCGCATGCGTACGGATCTCAAAACTTTTCCCGGCATAATATACCACGCTGTGTCCCGACACAAGGCTGACCTTGTAATAGTTCCTCCGGCTATATGTTGTCGGTTGAAACTTCCCGCTGACATCCATATCTTCCAATCGGATGATATTAAAGTGGCCGATGTCACCGGCTGCCGGAATCCGTTGTGCAATCATCCGGTCATAGAAGGTTTCGAGGTTTACCACTTTGTCCATCACACAAAAGTACAAAAATCAAGCTGCCCGTCGCAAACCAAATACAAACACACAATTTATCCACTCATCGCTGCAATCAACTGCAGCAAATCCGCTTTGGTATTGGCTGTCTCGGGCGATTTGTCCCGTCGCCAGCGCAGAATTCGCGGAAAGCGCAGTGCCACGCCAGATTTGTGCCGGGTGCTTTGCTGGATCCCCTCGAAGGCGATCTCAAAGACGTGGTGCGGTGTGACGCTGCGTACCGGACCGAAGCGTTCCAGCGTGTTTCGTTTGATCCAGTTGTCGAGCTCGGCAATTTCCTTGTCTGTAAGACCCGAATAGGCTTTGGCAAAGGGCACCAACGCCCCGTTTTCGTCCCATACGGCAAAGGTATAATCGGTATATAGGTTCGCCCGGCGCCCATGTCCGCTTTGGGCGTAGATCAATACACCATCGGCCGTCAACGGGTCGGTTTTCCATTTCCACCAGTTGCCCCGACGGCGTCCACTTCCATAGACACTGTCCTTCCGTTTCAACATCACCCCTTCGCAATGGAATTCACGTGCCCGTTGGCGGAAAACCTCCACTTCGCCCCAGTTATTGAAAGGCAGTGCCTCCGATAGCAGTAACACCTCATGCGGTGTATGGGGTGAGGAAAGCAGGGTTTCCAACAGGTTACGTCGGTAGTGCATCGGCATATCGCGGATATCTGCTCCATTCCATTCCAGCAGATCGTAGCACACCATGACCAGCGGTGCATCACGAAGCGACTGCTGCGACAGGTTTTTCCGTCCGATACGTGTCTGCATCACCTGAAACGGTAATGGCCTGCCGTCCCGCCAGGGAATAATTTCACCGTCGACAACCGTACCATCGGGCAGTGAATTTGCTAGTTGCGCGAACTCCGGAAATTTGTCGGTCAGCAGGTCCTCTCCCCTGCTCCACACAAACAACCGGCCGTTACGCACGATGATCTGTCCACGTATGCCATCCAGTTTTTTCTCAATGTACCACTCCGACAGGTCACCGAGCGATTCCAATGGGCTATCCAATTGATAAGCCAAATAAAACGGATAAGGCTGGAAATCGCGGCTACCCTGCACGGGTTCCGCGAATAACGAGTCCATGGTTTCCTTAAGCGGTGTCCATTTGCCCATCAGCCGATGTGCCACCGCTGCCGCATCCATCTCCAGTTGAATGGAAAGCGCCTTGATCACCAGTTGGCGGGACACACCCATCCGGAAATTACCCGTAATCAGCTTTGTAAAAACAAAACGTTCATCCTTGCCCAAATACCGCCAATAATCGGTAATGATTTCTTTTTTCTGTTCATCAGTCTGCGTTGGCAATTCAGACAGTCCATCAATTATATCTGGCAGTTGGTAAGCATGCGTTGAAGGAAGATTCGGTGGAAGCACCAATGTGATGGCCTCGGCCAGATCGCCCACAATGTGATATGATTCTTCAAACAACCACTCCGGTATTCCGGCCATTTCAGCCGCCCAGTTTTTAAGATCCGAAGTCTTTATCGGGCGTCTCGGCCGGTTGCCGATCAATAGGGCAATGGCATACAAGCTGTTCCGGTCATCGCTGTCTGCCAGGTAGTCGGCAATTGCGGCGACTTTTTCATTCGTTTTTGTCGTCTGGTCAATAGCCGTGAATAACTCGGCAAACCGCTTCATAAATCGCCCTCCGCTACTTCGGTTCCCTGCAAGTGCACTTCATGCACCTGTAATCTCATTTGCTCGCGCAACCACCGGGCAAACGGCGCTTCATAGCCATGGGTTACGTACACCGTTTCCGCTCCTGTAGCGGCCACCGCACGATTCAATTGCTGCCAATCGCAATGATCGGACAACACGAAGCCGCGATCAACTCCCCGTCGTCTGCGGGCACCACGGAGCTGCATCCAGCCACTGCACAGCGCAATCCGGTAAGGGGTCAATTTCCTGAGCCAAGGTGAACCGAGCACAGAAGGCGGTGCCACAATCATAGCACTGGTTATCGATTTCCGGTCGGTTTCAGGAGTGACGCGCTCGCCCGGAAATTCATAACCGATTTCTCCCAGTGCTGCATTCACATTGGCCACAGCACCGTGAAGAAATACCGGACCGATGGTTGTGTTCAATTGCGTCAGTATGGTCTGCGATTTGCCCAAGGCGTAGCCAAGGAGCACACTGTTCAAGCCTTCGCTTGCATTACGTTCCCACCAAGCATTGATCTCCTGAAAAACAGACGCAGGATCCGGGAATTGATAAATCGGCAGTCCGAAGGTAGACTCGGTAACGAATTGATGGCAGGGTATCGGTTCGTACGGCACGCTGAGACTGTCTTGAACGAGCTTATAATCACCGGAAACTACCCAAATCTCTCCCCTGTATTCCAGCCTTATTTGAGCGGACCCGATAATATGTCCTGCGGGATGCAAGCTGATACGAACGCCGTTGACCGTAATGGTTTCTCCGTATTCTACTTCCTGGGTCGCAATATCGGTCCCCAGCCTCAACCGTAAAATGGGAGCGGTATGCGCGTGGCAGAGGTACCGTCCCATACCCCACCGGGCATGGTCACTATGACCGTGGGTTACAATGGCTTTTTCCACAGGCTCCCATGGATCAATATACATATCGGCTGGCGGACAGTATATGCCGCGTTCGGTAAATTTCAGCATCGTTTCCTCGTTAAACAAAAAACGTCCATCTTGGTTTCCGTATTTTATTGTTATGTTTGAATCATGGAAAATGTTTTTTACGAGGGGCAAATCATATGGGCACAGATAGACGCCAACCGGCATCTTCGGCATTCAGCTTATGCCGATCTGTGTGCACAGGCACGAAGCAATATGTTGAAAGAGATGGGGCTGTCACTCGATAAAATAGCGGAAATGAATATTGGGCCAGTACTGTTCCGTGAGGAACTGGTATACCTCCGTGAGGTACACCTCAACGATTTGGTGAAAGTTACTGTTGTTATGACCCGATATAATGTCGCAAATTCCCGTTTCTCTTTTCGCCATGAAGTGTATCGAGCAGATGGCACAAAATGCGCCGTAGTAACTGTGGATGGTGCCTGGATGGACATTGCAAAACGCAAGTTAACCGTCTTGCCGGCGGAATGGCAGTCCATTGTTTCTCATTTACCTAAAAGCGAAGATTTTCAGGAAATATCGGCATAGCCCAACGGAAAAAGCCTACAGATCCCGGATCTGTAGGCTTCTATAAAATCAATCAAACCGTATTCTACGAATATTACTTTACTTCAATCAATCGTGAAGCTACCTTCGCTTCTTCCTTCTTCGTGATGTCCACTTTCAGCACGCCGTCTTTATAATTGGCGTCGATTTTGCCGTGGTCGATACTGTCTGGCAGCGTAAAAGAACGGGTAAATGATGTATAGCTGTATTCACGTTTGCTATACTTTTTGCTTTCATCGGTGCTTTCAACCTTCTTCTCTGCAGAAATGGTTAATACATCGTCATCTACGTTGATTTTGAAATCACCTTTCTCCAATCCCGGAGCAGCCAACTCGATGTGATATGCATCACTTGTTTCGGCCACATTCACGGCAGGAACGCGAGAAATAAAGCGATCGGACAAGAATGAATCGTTGAAAATGGGGTTGAAGTGTTTGTTTCCAGAAAATTTTACCAGTGTCATTTTTATAATCCTCCTATAATTTTTTAATTAATCGTTGATAGGCGGTTTTCAAATTATATACCAACGGGAGAAAAAATTATTTTAATGACTTTTTGACACAACAACCCGTTATTTTACTGACTTTTTGTCTTACATGTTGTGTTGCCGCAGACAATTATTCCTACTCCTGATTACCGATCCAGCGTAGGGTTACCGTCGCCTTGGCGCGGTCGGCCCCAAAAGGAGGTTGATTTTTACAGATGGAAACCTCAATTTCATCTACAAACGGAAATTCCGTCCGGATACGCTTAAGCATTGTTTCGGCAACGGTTTCCAGCAGTTTTCGGGTTATTTGCATTTCGGCTTTTGCGATGTTATACAGCACTTCATAATTTACCGTACGATCGAGTTCGTCGGCAATCCCCTCCTGCCTGCGAAACCCCGTTCGGATAGTTACCGTAAACTCATTACCAAGTACCTGTTCTTCCGGGTAGAATCCATGGAATGCATAAAACCGCAGATCGGTGAGTGCAACATATTGGCGGGTCGTTTCCATCGAGCAAACCTACATGAAATTAGCTTTCTTTGCAACAAGGTATTCGATCTCAGGAAATCAGTCGTGTTTTCCAAAGGGTCATTTCCTTCCCAAACCAACTTTATTTTACATTACTTAGAATCAATTTTCAATCCTTCTTTAATTTTTGATTTGCAATACTCCCAGATTAGGTGCTCTTTCTCCTCACTGTAATATTTTGCGGAGACCTTTTCTTCTTTTTTATCCTCAAAATATTTTCCTGTCACCTTATTGACGCTTTCAGAAGTAGCCAGATAGACAATTGTTTCAGCTCCTTGCTCTGGTGTTTTAAAGAACGGTCTGACCAGCTTTCCAAATAAATTCAAAATTCCGCCAAGATTGCTGTTTACGCCAAAGTTGGTTTTTACTGCCCCGGGATGTAATGTATTTACTGTCACATTTTCAAATCCTTGTCTGTTCAATTCTTTGGAAAGGTATTGGCTGATCCAGATCAAGAACAGCTTAGCATTGCCGTATGCGGCAAGCGGATCGTAATTGTTCTTCAGCTCAATATCATTGAAGTCGGGCTTTGCATTCAGTTTATGAGAATTGGAGGAAACATTGATAATCCTTCCGTCTTCACTTTGTTTCAGCAGATCCAGTAATAAATTGGTGAGCAGAAAAGGAGCAAGTAAATTGACAGCAATCGTTTTTTCTATTCTTTCTATTGTTTCTTTTCGTCCTTTGCTCATTATACCGCCTGCATTATTAATCAATATATCCAATCGGTCATATTTGCCAATAAACGTCTCGGCTACCTTTTTTACCCCGCTTATAAGAAACAGATCTCCCACTATATAATCAATGTTTCGATTCCCTGAGGTTGCTTTGATTTCTTCGCAAACGGCACGAGTTTTTGCTTCATTTCGTCCGTGAACAATTACTTGATGTTGTTGTTTCGCCAAAATAATGGCGGTAGCTTTTCCGATTCCTCCTGTTGCCCCTGTTATCAATATTGTTTTTAGTCGTTCCATCTCCATTTGCTTTAGTTTGCAAACTTAGTTATATTAGCTAACTAATGGTAAGCACTAACCCAATGGTTAGCGCTTACTCGTATGTTAGTAATGTATATCTATTATGCCTAAGAATAATGAACATATTCAATGTGACGCCATAACGTTAAGAGCTATCCGGGATGCAATGGACACGTTAAACGGAAGTTGGAAGCTTCAGATCTTATTGTCACTGAAAGGCGGAGCAAAGCGTTTCCGTCAAATAGCCCGAGAAGTAGAAGGAATCAGTGATAAAATGCTTTCGAAAGAATTAAAAGATCTCGAGGCGAATTTATTGGTAGAGCGTACCGTTTTTGATACTTTTCCCCCTACGGTTGAATATAAAATTACCGAACATGCGAATACCTTACAGGAAGTGATGCTTTCCTTAAAAAATTGGGGGATCTTACACAGAAAAAAAATCGCAGGCAGTTAAAAGCTTCCCCTAATTGAAGGGTAAATATCAACTTTTATCCCTATACTTGTACGCCATTATACAAGTCATGAGCCCTTATACTGCGCCCGATTATTACCTGCTGGATGAACTCATCAATAATGAGTATTTGCTCATCCGGGACAGCGTGCGGCAGTGGGTAAACAGGGAACTGCTTCCAATCATCGAGGACCACGCCCAGCGGGCGGAATTTCCCCGCCACCTGCTTCCAGGCATGGCCCAATTAGGCTTATTTGGGCCAACAATACCCGAAGAGTACGGCGGTGGGGGATTGGATTACCTGGCCTATGGCATCATGATGCAGGAACTTGAACGCGGTGATTCCGGAATCCGTTCCACGGCATCTGTGCAGGGCTCGCTCGTCATGTATCCGATCTACGCATACGGAAGCGAGGAACAAAAACGGAATTACCTGCCAAAACTGGCCAATGGCGACCTGATAGGCTGCTTCGGTCTTACCGAACCAAACCACGGTTCCAACCCGGCCGGGATGCTTACCGGCTTCGCAGACGACGGCGATCACGTGATACTCAATGGCTCAAAAATGTGGATATCTAATGCGCCGTTTGCGGATATTGCCGTAGTTTGGGCCAAAAATCCAGATGAAAAAGTACAAGGGTTGATTGTGGAGCGCGGCATGGAAGGATTCACCACACCGGAAACATACAATAAATGGAGCCTTCGGGCTTCAGCCACAGGCGAACTTGTGTTTGACAATGTACGTGTGCCAAAAACCCACATCCTACCCGGTGTGACCGGTATGCGTGGCCCACTCAGCTGCCTGAACCAAGCCCGTTACGGCATTGCCTGGGGAGCACTCGGTGCCGCCATGGATTGTTATGATACAGCGGTGCGTTATGCAAAAGAGCGCGAACAATTCGGTAAACCTATTGCCGGTTTTCAGTTACAGCAGAAAAAATTGGCTGAAATGCTCACCGAAATCACCAAAGGGCAATTGTTGATATGGCGACTCGCAACACTTAAAAATGAAGGACATGCCACATCTGCTCAAATATCGATGGCCAAACGGAACAGTGTGGCCACCGCCCTGCATGTAGCCCGTGAATCCAGACAGATGCTCGGCGCCATGGGCATCACAGGCGATTATCCAATTATGAGACACATGATGAACCTGGAATCGGTCGTGACCTATGAAGGCACACATGACATCCATTTGCTGATCACCGGCATGGACATTACCGGCATCAATGCATTTGGCTGAGAGCCGCCACTAGTAAGTTTACTATCAAAATGATCAATATGAATATCAAATCGTTTATTTCCGCTGGGGCAGTCACATTGGTGGCGATTCCGGCCCTAGCACAACAGAGCAAAATGAAACCAGAGGAAACAGAAGTTTGGGAACCGGAACCACGGGTGGTTACCACATCTCCCGACAAAGCGCCGTCAGACGCTATTGTGCTGTTTGACGGGACATCGCTGAACCAATGGGTGAGTGAAAAAGATGGCTCCTCTCCTGCTGAATGGGAAATAGCTGACGGAGCTTTTACCGTGGCCAGCGGCAAAGGCGGCATACAGACCAAACAGGAATTTTCAGATTACCAACTGCACGTGGAATGGAAAAGTCCCACCGAAATCGTAGGAGAAAGCCAAGGCCGGGGAAACAGCGGAATCTTTATGCAGGGATTATATGAAGTACAGGTATTGGATAGTTACAACAACCGCACTTATTCCAATGGGCAAGCGGCCAGCCTGTATAAGCAACGCATTCCCCTGGCAAACGCCACCAAAGCTCCGGGCGAATGGCAGACCTACGACATTATCTGGACCGCACCGCGGTTTAATGCAGACGGTATCCTTATCAGTAAAGCACGGGTGACCATCCTACACAATGGTGTACTGGTACAGAACAATGTGGAATTGGATGGCCCAACTGAATTCATCGGCATCCCCAAATACAAAGCCCATGGTCCCGGACCCATCGCCTTGCAGGATCATGGAAATCCGGTAAGTTTCCGTAATATCTGGATTAGACCTTTGTGATGATTAATAGTTAATGGAAAGGCCGGAAAGCATTAAACTTTCCGGCCTTTCTACTGTATTGACAATTGACAATTAAAAATTAACCACTGTCTTTTCGTAACTTTCATTGTGCACACTGGCCACGGCGCGTCCAGATGGATCGTTAACGTTTTGAAACGATGCATCCCATGCCAATGCTTCCGGTGTACTGCATGCCACTGACTTAACAGAGGGTACTGTCAGTGCAGCTGTCGTGGAAGGAAAATGCTCTGTAAATATCGATCGGTATAAGTATTCCTCCTTATTCTGAGGAGGATTCACCGGAAAACGTTCTGCAGCAGCGGCAAGCTCCTCGTCGCTCACACGCTGCGTAGCCTGCTCTTTCAGCGTGTCAATCCAGCTGTATCCCACACCATCCGAAAATTGTTCTTTTTGACGCCAGGCGATGCTCTCCGGCAGGTAATCCTCAAAAGCCTTACGTACCACCCACTTCTCCATCCTTCCGTCCCGGATCATCTTATCCTCGGGATTTAACCGCATAGCGACGTCCATAAATTCCTTATCCAGAAAGGGAACACGTCCTTCTACTCCCCATGCGGCCAACGATTTGTTGGCTCGCAGGCAGTCGTATAAATGCAGCTTGCCCAGTTTGCGGACCGTCTCTTCGTGAAACTCGCGCGCATTGGGCGCCTTATGGAAGTAAAGATACCCTCCGAACAACTCATCCGAGCCTTCACCGGAAAGGACCATTTTTATACCCATTGACTTGATGACGCGGGCAAGAAGGTACATCGGAGTGGATGCACGGATGGTGGTCACATCGTAGGTCTCCAAATGGTAAATAACATCCCGGATCGCGTCAAGCCCTTCTTGAATGGTAAAATTGATTTCGTGATGAATGGTGCCGATATGGTCGGCAGCCTTTTTCGCAGCTATCAAATCAGGCGACCCTTTCAGCCCCACAGCAAACGAATGTAACCGCGGATACCACGCCTTCTCCTGATCATTGGATTCAATACGACGCGACGCGAATTTCTTCGTAACCGCAGCAATTACCGACGAATCCAGCCCTCCTGAGAGCAATACGCCATACGGCACATCCGACATCAGTTGCCGATGCACAGCATCTTCCAATGCCTTGCGCAATGCGTCTATATCCGTAACGTTGTCTTTTACATTTTCATAGTGTTCCCAATCCCGGGTATACCATTTACGGGGTGTATTGCCTTCCTTGCTGTATAAGTAATGCCCCGGAGGAAACGTTTCGATCCGGCTGCAATATCCTTCCAACGCTTTCAATTCGGACGCTGCAAATAACGTTCCCTGATCATCCCACCCAATATACAAAGGAATAATCCCGATATGGTCCCGAGCAATCAAGTAAGCGTCTTGCTCAGCATCATATAGTGCAAAGGCAAAAATACCATTCAAATCTTCAATAAAACCCGGACCTTTCTGTTGGTACAGTGCCAAGATCACCTCACTGTCACACTGTGTGGAAAACGCGTAATTGGGCAACTCGTTTCGTAATTGCTGGTGATTATAAATCTCGCCATTTACTGCCAGCACGATATTCCGATTTGAACTGTACAGGGGCTGCTGGCCAGATTTTGGATCAACAATTGCTAAACGTTCATGCGCCAAAATAGCTCTTTCTGAGCTATATATACCCGACCAATCAGGTCCGCGATGACGAATTTTCTTCGACATCTTCAAAACTTGGGGGCGCAATTCTTCCGACTTTGTTTTCAAGTCAAAAGCTCCAATGATTCCACACATAAATTAGACAGTTAATATTTGTTATAACTATAAGTTTGCAAAGTAACAAATAAAATATTGATATTCGCAACAATTTATATATTTTCTAATGATTTTTTCAATAAAACTGCTTTTTTTAAGAAATTGTATTAATAAAAGCAAAAATACACTGTCACAATTCCAATATACAGTATACGTTTATTTTCAAACGATATCCCTTGTTAACAGTCGGTTGGCAAATGTATAAACATTTGTTAGCCGTTCCGCCCACTTTTCCGTTTTGGTCGGATATAATAGAAAGGTTATTTTTGCGCTCCCAAAACTCAAGGGATTGGATTTATTCAAGTAATTCATTAAATTTGGATGCAGTCAACAGAACATGCATCAATAAGCTTTTAAAAAAACGTGAAGAAACGAATCGCTATATTTGCTTCTGGTTCCGGGTCCAATGCCCAAAAAATCATGGAATACTTCAAATACCACGACCAAATTGAGGTAGCCCTTGTATTAAGCAATAATCCGGATGCCTATGTCTTACAGCGCGCAGACAATTTCGAGGTCCCCACGCATGTTTTTGATCGTCATGATTTTTACGAAACCGATGAAATCATCAAGTTACTGGACAAACTCAAAATCGACCTAATCGTGTTGGCTGGCTTTCTTTGGCTCGTTCCTAAAAATTTGTTGCAAAAATTTACAAATAAGATCATCAATATCCACCCCGCATTATTACCCGACTATGGGGGTAAAGGCATGTATGGTGATCGGGTGCATCAAGCTATATTGGATGCGGGGGAAGACGAATCGGGCATCACGATTCATTTTGCGAATGAGCATTTCGATGAGGGTGAAATTATCTATCAGGCACGGTTCAAAATTGACTCCGGTGATACATTGGAAATCATTAAATTCAAAGGCCAGCAATTGGAGCATCTTCATTATCCGAAGGTGATCGAAAACCTACTTAAAAAGATATAAAGCGCGGCAATTATCGAACGCCGGTTTATCATCAGTTTTTTTATCTTTGTGGCTCGTAAACTAAAGTGCTAAATAACAGATGAGTCACCCCGTAAAAATAAAAAACGCATTGGTCTCCGTTTACTATAAGGATGGCCTCGCTCCTTTAATCGATCTGCTGAACAAACAAGGTGTTACATTCTACTCCACAGGCGGCACAGAGACCTTTATCCGTGAACTCGGTTGTGAGGTGGTGCCCGTAGAAGATCTCACTGGATATCCGTCTATTCTGGGTGGACGGGTAAAAACGCTGCACCCTAAGGTATTCGGAGGGATCTTATCACGCCGCCCTCTTGAATCTGACAAACAACAATTGCAGGAATATGAAATCCCCGAAATCGATTTGGTCATCGTGGACCTCTATCCTTTCGAGGAAACGGTGGCATCGGGTGCATCCGATCAGGAGATCATCGAAAAAATTGACATTGGTGGAATTTCTTTAATCCGCGCAGCTGCCAAGAATTATAACGATGTGGTGATCATCGCTTCCAAAAACGACTATAAGAATCTGGAAGACATCCTCACTGAAAACGAAGGCTACACCTTTATTGAGCACCGCAAGGAATTTGCTAAACGGGCTTTCAATGTATCTTCTCATTACGATTCGGCCATATTCAACTACTTCAACCGTCAGGAACCGCTACAGGTATTCAAACAAAGCGAGCTAGACGCACAGGTATTGCGGTACGGTGAAAACCCACATCAAAACGGCGTTTTTTATGGCAATTTGGAAGCCTTATTCGACAAACTGAATGGCAAGGAACTCTCTTACAATAATCTCGTTGACGTGGATGCCGCAGTAGCGCTGATCGATGAATTCGAGGACCCTACGTTTGCGATCCTAAAACACACCAATGCATGCGGCATTGCTACGCGCACCGATTTATTAACAGCATGGCAAGACGCGCTCGCCTGCGATCCTGTTTCGGCGTTCGGCGGTGTGCTCATCTGCAACGGACAAATCGATGAAGCAACAGCAGCTGAAATCAATAAGCTTTTCTTTGAGGTACTTATCGCGCCAGCCTATACCGAGGGCGCATTGCGCTTGCTAACTTCCAAGAAAAACCGCATTCTGCTTAAACGAAAGCAAGTCAGTTTACCTACCAAACAGTTCAAAACGCTATTAAATGGTGTAATTGAACAGGATAAAGATGCGGTTATTGAGGGACCTGACGCGATGAACCCGGTAACCGACAAACAACCCACGGAACGGGAATTGAACGATTTATTTTTTGCAAATAAAATTGTCAAGCATACAAAATCCAATGCTATTGTATTGGTCAAAGACGGCCAGTTATCCGCCAGTGGCGTTGGCCAGACTTCACGGGTGGATGCCCTGAAGCAAGCCATCGACAAGGCAAGGGCCTTCGGTTTTGACCTGCATAGTGCTGTCATGGCATCGGATGCTTTTTTCCCTTTTCCGGATTGTGTGGAGATAGCTGCAGAAGCTGGCATTACTGCCATCAGTCAGCCCGGTGGTTCCATCCGCGACCCCGAGTCTGTGGAAATGGCGAACAAAAAGGGCGTAGCCATGGTTATTACGGGGATACGGCATTTTAAGCATTAGGTTGTCCGAAAGTCGGAAAAACAAATCAGGAATTCGATATGAAATTTGGAAGTGTAGAAAACCCGGAGGCTGTTGATTTCACATTGCCGGCCACCCACCCGGATACCTCGGCATTGCTGAATAAGCACAAGAAAAAAAAGGGTGATCTGGAAGTATACGTAGGCTGTGCCAAGTGGAACAAACAGGACCTGAAAGGTTTTTACCCACGCGGCACCAAAGATGAGCTTACCTATTATGCGACCCAATTCAACAGCATCGAGCTCAACGGTACATTCTACAACTCGCCCGATAAAGCGCAGGTGGAAACATGGAAAGCCAAGACACCCGCCGACTTCAAATTTTTCCCCAAAGTGCCGCAATCCATCAGCCACTATGGGAGGCTATTGAATGTGGATGATAAAATGACGGCATTTTGCGACGCCATCGCCCTGTTTGAAGAAAAGCTGGGTGTAAGTTTCCTGCAGCTCCACGACAATTTCAAACCCAAAGACTTTGACCGGTTGGCCGCCTTTCTCAGGAAATTTGCCAAATCGGCACCTTTAGCCCTGGAAGTACGAAATGCCGATTGGTTTGCAGACGAATCCGTGCGTCAGGACCTCTGGACGCTGCTCGAAAACGAGGACATAGCCAATGTAATCGTAGACACAGCAGGCCGGCGCGATATGTTGCATATGCGGCTCACGACACCGACTGCATTTATCCGATATGTAGGTGCCAATCACCCAACCGATAAAAACCGGTTGGATGACTGGGTGGCACGCATTCAAGAATGGCGTGGCGCGGGCCTGCAATCGTTATATTTCTTCGTCCATCAGAACATCGAAGTAGAATCACCGCTCCTATCCACCTATTTCATCGGCCAACTCAATGAAGCGCTCGGGCTTCATGTAAGAGGCCCGAATGGAAAATTGTTTTAATGTGAATGCCCGGACGTGCCCGAAAGAATGGCATTGATAAAAAATGCACCTTTTACGGCGATCCGGTTATCTTCATCGAGCGTACGCACCGGCGTAATGGCCGTATAGCCCATATCGACGGTACCTTTAACCACCTCGACACGCTCAAAGCGAGTGGCATGCGCTTGTTGTTCCGGAGATTCGTCCGAGACGACGAAAATATAGCTTTTGCCCTGTGCATCCACAATGGCTTCATCAGGAACGGCCATACGCATGACATTGTCCAGGCTGATCAGCGCAGAAACGTTCATCCCGTCAATTAACCCAGCCTTGTCACCACTCACCCTGCAATGGACGGGAATGGACTTACTGTCGTTCTCAAACGCCGCCCCAATAGCATAAATCTGTGCATCGTAGTTTTTTGTGGGATTGTTCGTTTGCACAAAGTGAATTTGCTGCCCCACCTTCAAATTTGGCAGATCTTTTTCAAAGACATTCAAATCCACATGCAGCCGGCTATTTTCGATCACCTCCGCCAAAGGCGTCGAAACGTCCACAAAACTTCCCTGCTTGGCAAACACCTCACCAACCACGCCATTCACCGGACTTGTAATGGAAAGGGTGCTCCACAACCGGGATGGATTGATGGAATTCACATCCACCCCCATCAATTGCAATTGCGCCCGTAACGAAGTTTGCCGGGTTTTCAATTTGTTGTACTCGACTTCGGCCTGTTGCAGGTTTTTTCGGGCACCCACATTTCCTTCGGTCAGCAATTGCTGTCGATTCTGCTCTTGTTCTGCCAACATCAATTGGTCTGCCAAATTCAGATATTCCTCTTGCAACTGAATAAATTGGGGATGCACCAGTGTAGCAATCACTTCGTCTTTTTTAACTGCGTCACCTACATCCACATTCAACTTTTTGATTACGCCCCCGTAAAGCGAGGTAATTACCGCTTTATTAGCATTTGGCACGTTCACCGTGCCATTAACACGTAAGGTTGCTGTCAACGCCTTCTGTTGAATGGCTCCAAGCTGAAGACCGATGCTTTTTGATTGTTCTTCTGTCACAGAAGCCTCGGTATTTTCGGGCTCATGTTCGCTATGCCCGTGTTCGTGTTCCTCGCTCTCACCGCGTGGTCCCCCGCATGCGGTAAGGAAGACAAGCAATCCTGTGAATATGATCAATTGTGTTTTCATGGTTACAATGATTGATTAAGATAATATTGAATACGAATAACCGATTGATTTACGGCGTCGATGGCTTGCAGATGGGATAATTCGGTATCAGTGACCACTTGCAACGCGTTGAGGTACTCGATATATGAAAGCTCACCTATACGATATCCCAATTCAGCCCCTTGAAGTAACTTCTCGGCATTAGGCAGTGCTTCTTCAGCGAGATACCGATACCGTTCCCTGGCGAGGCCATAATCCGTAAATTCCTGTTCAACACGGGCCTCCAACAGTTGAGATTGGTTCCTTGCTTCCGCTTTTGCGGCTTCCGCCTCGTAGTCAAGCCCACGTATACGGGATCGGCTGGCCCCGAAAGTCAGCGGGATATTAATTCCGAAATTCACATAACTGAATCTCTTTTCATGGCCGTATCGCCGGGAAAGACCACCGATATCATAGATTCCCGCGAGCGATTGATTACCGTATCCCACTGAAAAATCCGGCAACGTATTCGCGACTTCCAGTCGCTTACTGCCCAAAGCAATCTCCGCCGCCTGTGTGTATTGGCGGACGAGTGGATGCTGACTTGTGGCCGACGTATCCAGCATTTCCCATAAAGGCAAAGGGGTGAACGGAACATTGTTCGGCATCGTCCACTTCTGTCCATCGTTAATAAGGGTAAGTAGCAGTTTCCGGACATTCCGAAGCTCAGCTTCATTTTCGCGAACCAGCAATTGAACTTCGCCCCGTTTAGTTTCGGCAACAGGGATCGCTAGCTGTCCGCTTTCGCCTGCTTGATACCGGAGCTGTGCTGCAGCAATAAACTGTTCAAACAAACTATCGAGGCGCAGCAGTTGTTTCTGCCGTTGTTGCAAATACCTGATTTTGTGGTAGGCCAACCGCACATCTTTTCGCAGATCGGCGACCGAAATGTCGCGCTGGATTTCAGCTCCTTTCCGCTCCGCCTCATAATTTTTCGCCCGGGCGCCAAACACCGTGGGAAACGGGATGGATTGGGAAATCTCCAATGCATTATCCTTTTCAGGACTGTTGAAATTCCCATATTGACCGGTCACTTGGGTCTTCGGCAGTTCAAAAGCGCCGCCCTTCCGCGCATCAGCCGCGTTGAGTCGAAGCTCCGACGCCAATAACCGGTTATTGTTTTCCGCCGCCAATTTCATGGCCATTGCTTCGGTCAAGGTATCTCGGGCATTTTGTGCTTCCAGTGTTTCCGGCCATGAGACCATCAGAAACCCCAGCACCAAAAACCAAATGCTCATCCGCACCCCCTTCTTGATTCCATTAGACCGGGTATTGAAAATCACGTACAGGAGTGGCAGTACAAACAGGGTCAGGAAGGTGGCTGTCACCAACCCTCCAATAACAACCGTTGCCAGGGGCCGCTGTACCTCGGCTCCGGCTGAGGTACTGAGCGCCATGGGAAGAAATCCCAAACTGGCTACCGCAGCGGTCATCAATACCGGCCTCAACCGGATCCGGGCCCCTTCCATGACCCGATGGATGGCATCGACCATCCCCTCTTTGTGCAACTGGTTGAAGGTACCGATCAACACGATACCGTTCAATACTGCCACACCGAATAGTGCGATAAACCCAATGCCTGCGGAAATGCTGAAAGGCATATCGCGGAGCAGTAACGCAAATACACCGCCGATAGCACTCATTGGGATCGCGGTAAAAATTAACATTGCCTGTGAAAATGAATGGAACGTGAGATACAGCAACATAAAAATCAACAACAGGGAAATCGGAACAGCAAATAGCAGGCGCTGTGATGCTTCCTGGAGGTTTTCGAACATCCCGCCGTAGGTATAATAGTACCCCGGGGGGAGCTTCACCCGCTGGTCCAGCAACTCCTGGATTTCGGACACCACACTGGCCACATCCCGGCCATCCAAGTTGAAACCAATGACAATCCGCCGTTTTCCCTCCTCGCGGCTGATTTGTGCTGGACCTACTTTAACCGAAATATCTGCCAATTGGGAAAGCGGTACCTGGCCTCCGTCGGGTAGTGGTACCCAAAGGTTGGCTATATCATCGATCGATGTACGATAGCTACTGTCCAGACGAACGACCAAATCAAACCGTCGTTCGTTTTCAAAGACCATCCCTGCACTTTTTCCTGCAAAAGCCGTACTCAAGATGCCATTCAGATCCGATACATTCAGTCCATAATTGGCGATGCGCATCCGATCGTACACCACATTGATTTGGGGCAATCCGGCAATACGCTCCACCTGCGGAGCCGTAGTTCCCGGCACCTGCTGAATGATTTCCGCTACACGGTCGGCATAGGCTGTCAACGTATCCAGGTCTTCGCCGAAAATCTTCACCGCCACATCCTGACGGATCCCCGTCATCAATTCATTAAACCGCATCTGGATTGGCTGATTGGCCTCGAAGAACACACCCGGGATTATCTCCAGTGCCTCCATCATTTCATCGGTCAGTTGTTTATAACTCTTTGGCAACGGCCATTCGACCCGAGGCTTCAGGATGATCATCATATCCGTGGCTTCGGGTGGCATGGGATCGGTAGGCACTTCGGCCGAGCCCGTTTTACCGACGACCATTTTTACCTCATCAAATCCCTTGATAATCCGGGAAGCCAGCATGGATGTTTCAATACTTTGGCTTAACGAGGTGCCCTGTGGCAAAATACAATGAAAGGCAAAATCGCCTTCTTCAAGTGTCGGGATAAACTCGCTTCCCATGCGGGAAAATGCAAAAACCGCAACAGCGAACACGGCAATCGTCCCTCCTACGAGCACATATTTAATGTGGATGGCTTTGGTGAGCAGCGGCTCGTATATCCGATGAAGATAGGCCATCATGCGGTCTGAAAACGTTTCCTTGGCGTTCCATTTTTTAGGCAACAATAAGGCGCACATCATGGGGATATAGGTGAGCGATAAAATCAAGGCACCTAATATGGCAAAACCTACGGTCATCGCCATGGGGCGGAACATTTTCCCTTCGATGCCAACCAATGTCAATATAGGAATGTAGACAATGAGAATGATAATTTCCCCAAACGCAGCCGTGTTCCGGATTTTCGAAGCCGATTCATAAACGGCTCCATCCATTTCTTGTTGGGTCAGTCGGTGAGCGGACTTACGGAGGCCCAAATGATGCAGGGTAGCCTCGACTACGATCACCGAGCCATCGACAATCAAGCCGAAATCAATCGCACCCAGACTCATTAAGTTCGCACTGACTCCAAATACACGCATCATCCCCAATGCAAATAGCATTGCCAACGGAATCGCAGAAGCGACAATAAGTCCTGCGCGGAGATTCCCCAGGAAGATGACCAACACGAAAATAACGATCAACGCTCCTTCTACCAGGTTTTTCTCTACCGTGGATATCGCCCGGCCCACCAATTCCGTACGGTCCAGATAGGGCTCGATAATCACATCGTCGGGCAATGATTGCTGGATGGTCGGAATTTTTTGTTTGATCCGGTTTACAACGTCGTTGCTATTTTCTCCTTTCAGCATCATAACTACTCCTCCCACTGCGTCCACCTCCCCGTTGTAGGTGAGTGCCCCATAGCGTATGGCATTGCCGAACCGCACATCCGCTACATCCTTGACAAATACCGGGACACTATTGGCCGATCGTTTAACCATGATGTTGCCAATATCTGTCAACGATCCCACCAAGCCAATTCCCCGGATAAAATACGCATTGGGTTTCTTATCGATGTACGCACCACCGGTATTCTGGTTGTTGTCTTCCAGTGCATCGAACAGATCGGGAATACTGACGCCCATGGCTTTCAACCGCTCGGGATTTACCGCCACTTCGTATTGTTTAAGTAACCCGCCAAAACTGTTGATTTCAGCAATTCCCGGCGTACCCCGCAGTTGTCGGGCGATGATCCAATCCTGCATGGTCCGAAGATCGGTAGCCGTATACTTCCCTTCACTTCCAGCTTTAGGGTGTAGAATATACTGGTATACTTCGCCCAGCCCCGTGCTCACGGGAGCAAGCTCGGGTCGACCGATCCCCCCGGGAATCTGTTCCGTTGCTTCCTGCAATCGCTCGTTAATAACCTGCCTGGCAAAATAGATGTCAATATCTTCTGCAAATACCGCCGTAATAACCGCCAAACCAAAACGGGATATACTTCGGATTTCCTCCAAATTGGGTACGTTCGCAATACTTTGCTCAATCGGAAATGTGACCAGTTGCTCCACCTCTTGGCCTGCCAGCGTCGGACAGATGGTGATGATCTGTACCTGGTTATTGGTGATATCAGGCACGGCATCAATCGGTAGCCTGGATGCGCTCCAAATGCCCCAGATAATCAATACAAGGGTCAACATTCCAACGATGATTTTATTGGTAATGCTAAATTTGATAATCTTTTCTAACATGTTTGTTGTTTATCAACTTATTCTTTTAATCAATTACCTTATACCACATCGGTATAAGCTGCACGCCAGATCATTCCATTGATGGATGAACAGCAGCAGTAATAATTTTAGAAATGAACTAAGCGATAAACTTCGGCGGTTGCCAAATGGTATCTAAAAACGAATCGGGAATGGGAAAGGCATAAGCGATAATTTCATCGGTCAAGGAGGGAAAGTCGATCGGCTTATACGGCGAAACCCAATCGTAGTGCAACCCCACAATCACACCACAGCAACCGCAGGCACAAAAGGGGCTGCATAATCCGTGTTCATGCACATGATCCGACGACTGGAAAGCAGTTACTCCCGTTATATATTCTTCCGCATGTCCATCTGCACAAGGCCACCAGGACAATGCAGAAACATATAGAAACAATATAATGCGGAACCAGCGCATGGGTCAAATATAGCTTTTTCTAAGCGTCTTGATTCTCAGTCATCAAACTTTTCGAGATGGCGGAGCAGTGTGGCAAAATCTTTTGGATAGGTCGCTTCAAAATGATAGTCCTTGCCGTCGATGCTAAAATCCAATTGACGTGCATGCAGCGCGAAGCGCTTCATGATTGGCTGCTCTTCCTGCCCTTTCCCTAAGGTAAATCCACGCTTTTTGATTTGGGAAAGATAAACAGGCTTACCCCGGTAGAGTGTGTCACCCACGATGGCCGCGTGCTGTGTGGCCAGATGGATACGGATCTGGTGCATACGCCCCGTTACGGGGCGGCATTCCACGAGCGTATAATGTTTGAAATAACGCAACGATTTGAAATACGTTTCCGCGCGCTTACCATTCGCCCGATCGATCGTTACATTTTTATTGCCCAAATTAAGGATCGGCAAATCGACCAACAAGTCTTCGAAAACATGTGTACCATCGATGATCGCGTGGTATACTTTGGAGACCCGCCGCCGTTCAAACTCTATGGAAACCAACCGGTAGGTTTCCGGATTCTTGGCGATCAGTAACAAGCCAGAGGTTTCTTTGTCGAGCCGGTGACACACCTGGGCATCTGCATGGTATCGCTTCGCCAAACGCAACACACTCATTTCTCCCCCTTCACGCTCATCCAGCGATGCTACAAAAGGTGGTTTATTGATCACAATCAGATTGTTATCTTCGTGAATGATCAGGTCGGCAAACTGGGGGATTTTAGTTACATGGCCATCGAGCACTTTCATAGTTACAAACTAAGATAAAAATGCGGTCATATGCAAGTTTTCAGTAATTGCCCAACCAATAATACCTTATTCTTTGAACTAAACTAAACATATACCAATGCTATTATTTACTATAAAATTATATGATTATCAATTGTATTTTACTTTTAGTTTATTCGGTTAATTTGCGAATAAAATCCGAATGAACTCCGAATAAAACAAGACTTAAATCAAAGTAAAAAATGGTTTGGCATACAGTTTGGGTAAGTAGAGGTACGTACCGACAGCGTAATTTCTTTTTAAGAAAGTTGTTCGAAACGAGAACGGCGACGTCTATTGCGAAGAAATCAATAACGATAAAACCCGGCTCCCGTTTTTTTTCCCAGCTTGCCAGCCGTCACCATATTCACTAATAGCGGGCAGGGCGCATATTTCGGATTACCAAATCCCTCGTGGAGTACGCGGAGAATAGATAAACATACATCCAGGCCGATGAAATCAGCAAGTTGCAATGGTCCCATGGGGTGGGCCATTCCCAATTTCATAACGGTGTCTATCGCCTCAATGTCCGCCACTCCCTCATATAGTGTGAAGATGGCTTCGTTAATCATGGGCATTAAAATGCGGTTCGCGACAAACCCCGGGTAATCATTCACTTCCACTGGAACTTTATTTAACTGCTTGGAAAGCGCTATAACTGTGCTCGTTGTTTCAACCGATGTAGTATATCCTTTGATTACTTCGACCAATTTCATGACGGGAACCGGATTCATGAAATGCATCCCAATGACCCGGTCGGCCCGCTGCGTAACCGATGCTATTTTGGTAATGGAAATGGAAGATGTGTTGCTGGTCAATATTGTACGTTCTGGGCATAGCCGGTCCAACTCCCTAAATATATCCAGTTTAATTGATTCATCTTCCATGGCGGCTTCCACGACGAGATCGGTATTTCTTACCCCCTCGTTGAGGTCAGTGTACGTCTTAATACGCGCCAATATACTCGCTTTATCTGCTGTAGTCAGTGTCTCCTTCTTGATCTGACGATCCAGGTTGTTATGTATCGTCGTGATCGCCCGTTCTAAAGCCGTCCGCTGGTTATCGATCAATGTAACTTCAAATCCATATTGAGCAAACGTATGAGCGATCCCATTTCCCATGGTGCCCGATCCGACGACGCTGACATGCTGCATAGGGTATCGTATTGGTACAGGACAAACATAACGAAAAAACGCCCACCCGCCAAAAGGCGAAGTGAGCGCTCATCATCAAACTTAACCAAAAAACTATAGAACAATCAATCGTTAACCTTATTTATTTTGACTGCGGCTTCTGCTACCTCTGAACTTGCCATCCTTCCTGGTTTCCTGCCGCGCTTTGAATTTCGCGGCACGATCGGCTTGTTGTTGCTTCAGCGTTTCGCGCTGCTCCTCGGTAAGGATCTTGTCTAGGCGCTCGCGGTCGGCCTTCATCTCTTCCCGCATCTCTTCTCCGCTGGCCAACCGGTCTTTGCGCACTGCTTTCATTTTTTCTGCTCTTTCCAGGTTCAGGGCATAAACTTCTTTTTGCTGTTTTTCGTTCAGACCAAGACTTTCCGTCAATTGATCCGTACGTGTCTTGGCAATCTCTTCGGCACTTCTGGATTGTCTTGGGGTGCGGTGTTCCTGGCCGAAAGCCGTGAATGTCATGGCTGAAATCAATAAGGTAATCAATGCTGCATTTCTCATGGTATGCTCCTTTCGTTATGTTAACACTATAAATATCTTCCGTCCTTTGTATTCATAGAGCGGATTTGCCATGAAAAGTTTAAAAGCCCCGCTGTTAAAAAATGTTAAAATCCTTCAAAAAAATATAAACATTCCATTTCGCATCTCGGGGAATATTTCGTATTCTTGTCTACGACCATTATAATTTTACCATATGAAAAGACCATTTACCTGGAAGCGTATCGGATGGTTTGCTTGGCTATTCGCGTTTCAATTCAGTTTTTTTTCGGCTTTTGCCCAGACCATCCTTTCCGGAACCGTCTCCGATGCATCCGCCACTCCCCTGATTGGCGTCAGTATCCAGGTAAAGGGAAAGGTAGTCGGCACCACCACCAACACCGAAGGACAGTTCACCTTGCGTATCAACGACCAGCCACCTTTTACGCTGATCGTATCTTCCATCGGCTTTGACTCTCAGGAAATCGCAGTGGACCAAGCGACGGAAAAGCTAACCATCACGCTGGAAGAACATTCCATCATGGCCTCCGAAGTTGTCGTTTCCGCATCCCGTGTGGAGGAAAGTGTCATGAAATCACCGGTATCCATTGAAAAGCTGAATGTGCTGGGCATCCGCGAGAGTCCACAGCCCACCTTCTACGACGCATTGCAAAACCTGAAAGGCGTTGAAATGAGTACGCAATCGCTCACCTTCCGTTCCGTCAATACACGGGGATTCGGGTCCAATGGCAACATCCGGCTGGTGCAGTTGGTCGACGGTATGGACAACCAAGCCCCCGGCCTTAACTTTCCGGTGGGCAACGTGGTGGGCATGTCCGAACTTGATGTAGAAAGTGTCGAACTCCTTCCGGGGGCAGCATCGGCACTATATGGGCCCAATGCGATCAACGGTCTGTTGCTGATGAATAGCAAATCACCGTTTATTTACCAAGGGATAAGTGCCTCGGTAAAAACCGGCGTGATGAGCGCTTCCAACCGTACTCAACAGAATACCGGATTTTACGATGTAGCGGTACGGTTTGCCAAAGCATTCAACGACCGGTTTGCCATTAAGGCAAATGTCTCGTACCTTACGGCGGACGATTGGCAGGCAACTGACTACCGCGACCAAAGTTTAACCAATGGAACCAACCTGAGTAATAATAACGGCAACGAGCAGGGAAATCCCACCTACGATGGCGTAAACTGGTACGGTGAGGTGGGTGCTAATCTTTACGATATCCTGTATGCCAATGGGCAACCGGGAGATGGTTCGAATGGAAGTTCGGCCGCCATGGGCGCCATCTTTGCAACGCCGATACCGCAGATCGGCAACCAGACGTTGCCGCAGTTTATCGCTGGCGCGGATCCGATCGCACAAATTGGTGTCACGCAGTCGATTTTTGAGAACATGGTGCCGCAATATTATCAGCCAGCACCTGGCTACTCCGAACAGCAGCTGACGGACTACCCGACAAAAAGCCTGAAGCTGAATGCATCCCTTCACTACCGAATCAACGACGACGTGGAGGCCATCCTTCAGGCCAATTGGGGAAAAGGATCGACGGTGTATACCGCGGCCGACCGATACAACATTCAAAACTTCACGTTGGGGCAATATAAAGCCGAACTGAGGGGTGATAATTTCTTCGTAAGGGGGTATACCACACGTGAAAATTCCGGAGATGCACATGCACTGGGTGTACTGGGGAGTCTGATGGGCCAGCGCTACCTGCAGACGGCCATCGGTACCGGGGCGCCTGCCTTTGTCGAAAATGCATATACCCAATACGCAGGAGCTTTCCTGATGGCCTACCAACAAGCGACAGGAAGCGGTGCCAGCCACGGTGCAGCGCTGGAAGCGGCACAGGGTGCTGCCAATGCCTATGCCGGAGCAAACCGCGAGGAATGGATGCGCAATGCCATGACCCCCGGTTTAACGGCCGCCAACGAGATGTACCTTCCTGGCGGATCCGACTTTGAAGCTTCGATGGCGGATATTAAAACGCGGCCCATCCCCTCCGGCGCCAATTTCCTTGACCGATCCAACATGTATCACGTCGAGGCGATGTACAATTTCAAGCGGCAGATAGACCCAGCTGTCATCGAACTGATCGCTGGGGCCAACTACCGGGTTTACGACCTCAACTCGGAGGGCACGTTGTTTGCGTTGCAGGATAACGGCGAAGAGTTCAACATCCGCGAATACGGTGCCTATGTACAGGCAGGACGCAATTTCAACGATATATTCAAGCTCACGGCGTCCCTTCGTTATGATAAAAATGAAAACTTTAAGGGGCAATTCAGTCCACGTGTATCGGGTGTGCTTACGGTTGCCGAAAACCACAATTTCCGGGCTTCTTTTCAACGTGGGTTCCGCATTCCCACCACGCAGAACCAATACATTGATCTGTTGACTCCGCAAGCTCGCTTGGTAGGCGGCCTACCCCTCTTCCGCGAACGGTACAACATGATCGACAACCCGGTCTATGCGTTGTCTGATATCCAGAACGGCAACATCACACCCTACCAATTTCAAGAATGGGAGCCCGAAAAAGTAGAAACTTACGAAGTGGGCTACAAGAGCGCCATCGACAACCGGCTGTTCGTAGACTTATTTTACTATTACAATAGGTTCCTCACGTTTGAGGGAGCCGCCGTGCTCGTACAGTTAAAAGATCCGGGAGGATCCGTGGCAGACCTGGCAGATCCCACCCGTCGTAACGTATATAGCATGCCGCTGAATGCTCCACAGACCGTTAAAAACTCCGGATGGGGCATCGGATTGGATTACCTTATCGGAAACGGATTTACACTCACGGGCAATGTCACACAGAATGTATTGCTCAACGACGACGAAATCCGTGAACGGGATCCTTCATTTATCACGTCTTTCAATTCACCCGAATACCGGTTCAACGTGGGACTTTCCAATCGGGACATCAAACGGACTGGATGGGGTTTTGGCCTTACGTTCCGCCATCAAACCGAATTTCTGTGGAATGGAAGCATCGGAACCCCGGCTATCAATGTCGCCAGGCAATCCATGATACCGGCATACTCAACGTTTGACGCACAAATAAGCAAGAAAATACCAGGTATAAAATCCATTGTCAAGCTCGGAGGCACCAATATCGGCAGCAAATTGTACACGACCGGCTGGGGCAACCCGTCCGTCGGGGGAATGTATTACGTATCAATACTATTCGATGAGTTGCTGAACTGATCCACTAAACGGGTCAGCTTGTCGTAGTCTAGTTTTGAATGATGCCGCGGATCCCGCGGAATCTGCGGCATCCAATAAATACGGAACTCAGGGAGATCAAATTGATAGAGTGCGTTCGCAATCCGCTTTTTGTCGGCGTTACGCACTGTTTCCACCACCGCTACCAGACGACCGCCGGCTGCCTGAATCACGGTTCCGCAACGGACACCGGGAATGGTCCGCATCCAATATTCACAAATGAAGGGGGAGATCAATTTACCCGCCCACCAGATCAGTGCACTGCATCGCCCTGTGAGGTAGAGCTGCCCGTCCGACCCGATATAACCACTGTCGCCCGTGCGATGCCAGCACCTTCCATCCACAAAAATCTTATTGCGCCGCAATGCCTCCTCATTATTGAAGTACGCTGTCAAAACATGAGGCCCCGTAACCACGATTTCGCCGATCTTCCCATTGGGTAACACCAACTGTTTGAAGGCGGCGGCATCGCATTGGATATCTTCTTCTTTTATCGGAATGATGGATACGTCGGCGTTCCGATAGATGTTTCCGACAAGCAATCCGCTAGTCGGTGCCCCGGCTGCTATCAACGTTTCCGCAGTAACCGAACTGATCGGCTCGGCCTCGGTTGAACCATAGACGACTTCCACAGCCGTGTCCGGGAAAGCACGCAGATAACGTTGGGCTTCGTCTGGAAACACGGGGGCACCTCCAGTAACGATCCTTTTCAGACTGGGTAGTGTCTCTCCCGTTTTTATCGCAAGTTCAGCAAGTAAATTAACAAAGTATGGTGATGCAGTTATCCGGTTCACAGACTGATGATTAAGCTGCTTCCATATCTGCGGAGCAGTGCGATTTCCGGTTTTTCCCGGCTTATAGGGGACAATCACCGAAGTGGCTCCTACACCGAGATTAAGCAGCAGCACGATGGGCAACACCGTCAAATCCACTTCGCCCGGCTGGGGTGACAGGGTTTCGAGGAGCGCCTGAAATTGTGCGTGCAGGAAGCCATGGGTCCGTTTGGCGGCCTTGGGCGTACCCGTGCTGCCGGTAGTGAAGGTAATGAGGGCCACTTCATCCGGCGCAACGGCGACAACCGGAATAGCCTCACCCACACGTTGACGCGGCAGCGAGGTACCACGCCGGATAGGTACATTACGCAATGCCGGGGAAAACCACGCGTACAACCGTGCCTTAAGGACACCGATAAATCCGCGACAGTCCGCCATATTGCAGCACAGTTCCAACCTGGAGCGGTTTACCCATTCATCTACGAACACCGCTGTAGCACCGATGTGAAATAATGCCAATACTGCGCGGTACAACGCCATTCCCATGGGCACAAACACCAACACGCGGTCACCCCGCCGCAAGCCCGCTTTCCGCAGAGCTTGTGCCGTTGCCTGCACCTGCCCATGCAATTCATCGTACGAGATACGCTTCCCTCCTTCCACGATGGCCGTGTGTGTGGGATAGCGGGCTACGGCCTGGTAAAACAACTGTACAATATTTGTGTCCATGTTGGTGACGATCACAAGTCCTTTCCCAGCAATATATATTTTTTGTAGGGCCGGCCCGTAAAATTACCGGACACGCGTGTGGCATCCCCCTGTTCAACAATGAATGCATGTACGACCGAACGGTAGCCGCGTTCACGAGCCAGCCGGATAACGCGGTTGGCCAATACGTGGCCCAATCCACCGTACCGCCGTTCTTTTGCCCGCGCCAACGTTTTAATCACCAGACTTCGTCCCCGCTGGCTGTAGCGGTCGTCATAGCTGAATATGAATCCGACCGGTTGCCCCGCTGAATTTTCGGCAACAAGCACATAATCGCTGTCGATCAAGGCCGCTGCTGCCAAATACTTCGCCTTGAAACGCTCGCGCGAAATCGGGATATAGAACCGATTGCTACGGAATGTCGCATCGATAAACGGATACAATTGTTCAAGCTCCGCTTCCAAGGAGTCTACGTTTAAGGGACGTATCCGCACTCCTTCGCCGGCAAACGTCCGCTCTTTTTCCAGAAGTTCCAGCCAGTCGCACGCCAGCTCCGTGTCGATATTGGAGACGTAGCGGGAAATCTCTTTAAATCCCGCACGGCGAAATTGATTGACGTAGTACAGATGATGGTATGGCTCCAACAGAAAATTCGGGAAATCGTGCGATACGCTGAACCGGTAATTATCCCATGTCGATCCGTTCATTGGCCCGATCAGGTAATCCGATCCGCCAGCTTTTGCATCGACAAACAGCCGCTCGAACAGTGCGTCGGAAACTGGTTCGTCGGGCACGCATTCATAGTTTCCGATCATCCAAACCTGCCTGTCTTCCCCTTGCATGGCATTCCCCTGATACAAGGCTGCTCGCGCTACAGGATGCCCTTCCCTGCATACTGTATAACGCGCCACGAGCGTCTCTGGATTCACTTCTTCAGATTCACGCAGACGCAAACTGTCGGGCGGATACAAATGGCCGGGCACCTTGTCAAACAAACGATCTTCCTGACCGGGTAAAGTCTTTATTATTTCCATAACGGGATAATGAATCGTTCAACGGTAATCATGCCGATTAACACGGCCACGGGGATGGTGATGTTGTCCAATCCCTTTTTGCTGACTGCTTCCGCTAGCGTAGCCAGCACGCTTACGGCTAGGGCAACTCCACTGAAAATACCGAGATCGGGGAAGTCGCGCAGATAAAGGTAGACACCGGCCGTTACCAGGATGGCTGCAGCAAAAAATGCCAGGGAACCACCGATGGTTTTGATACCCTGTCCTACTCTATACGGCTTGAAGCGTGTTCTTCGCCCCACATATGCAGCCACCGGATCGCATATAGCCAGCACGAGTATAGGCAAATAATAATACGTATACTGCCTCCCGAAATATTCATAAGCCAGGAAGCTCACGTACACGGCTACCGGATAGCCGAGACTTCCATACGATTTCCTTCGGATGCCGTTGATGGAGGGTAACAGTTTACACCGTATGCTTATCCACAACAAGACTGCGAAAGACCCACACAACGCCAGTACCTGCCAGTGGGTGGTCAATGCTATCGGAAACAGTAAAGCCAATAAGCCGGTACCAATATGTACGACCTTGCGGGTCGTTTCGGCATTCATGTGCCACACGCGATATAACGCTTCTGCAATCGCAAACAATATAGCGAAAGCACCTGCGAGCGCGAGCATCGGTCTAGTCCAATCAGCCATTACGCTCCTCCACGATAAAGTCACGGTAATAAAACCCACGGTCGGCCGTCTTCAAGGTTTCCGAAAGCTGGTCCAACCGTGTCACCGGTACATTTTTCAAACGCGATAGGGACCGGGGCACCAACAGGTTCCAATAAGCCACACGGCCGTGGGGAGCGAGTCCGGACACCAGTGTTATTGCCGTATTCAAAAACGTTTCCATGTTCATGTATTCAAAAATATTGGAAAGATTCATTCGCTGAAAGGCACCGTACTTTTGGATCGCTTGTTCGGCGTATCCTTCACACAGTGTCAGCCGGTCAATTCGCTGTCTGACAACTGAGTAATTTTCCGGAAGGAGATAATGCGGCAGTAATGATCCGAAATTGCCAGTCAGGTTGTAACGCAGCATAAAGTTCGTCTGCGCCGATGGCAGCCGGAGGTGCCGTTCCGCTTGTTCGAAGATCGTTTTCCCGACGTGAACATCCACCTCCCGCATGAATTCCGGATCGCGGCCAAGCTTCCCCATTACCCACCGGCTGAAAAACAATTTGAATAGCAGTCGCCAACGCCACGTATTCCATGCCTTATCGTAAAATATTTCCTGTTCGGTGGCCAATTTGGGTGCCAGCAGCCGTTCGACGGTCACTTTGCGATGGATCCAGGGGAGTACCTTGCGGCTGAACAGTTGGAAATACCGTTCGAACTTTCCACTATGCACGACACCCATTTCAATAGCTTCCCTTCGTGCATTCCAAAAAGCAAAGTCATCGACGGAAAGGTCACTTTTCAGCGACTTAAAAAGGTGCATACGATTCGTCGCCGTACGGAACCCCAGGAATCCCAGCAAATCCGGATAATCCAGTCGCCGGATGGCCGCTTTTTTCAAAGCGATCAAGGCTAGTTGGGTCCTACTGATATCCACGGCAACCACTTGTTCAGGATCAGCGGTGAGCAGCGAAAAACTGTTATCGCCTGCCGAACCGATGGACAAGATGTGGTCGCCCGACTCCGTTGCCAGTCCATTCAGCAGCAGAAGCGGATCCTCCCAGCAGTTGGCATACCGCAAGATGCTGAAATCCGTTCTGCGGTCAATTGTTTCCATGCGTTTCGATGCGTTTAACCTGACCGGTACTACCATCCATTTCCACCCAATCGCCGGTTTGCAATGCTTTCAGCAACCCAGTGATACCGACAATACAGGGCTTTCCCATTTCGCGCGATACAATAGCCGAGTGACTCAGCAAACTTCCCCGCTCCACCAGGATACCGGATGCAGCCGGGAAGAGCGTGGTCCATCCCGGATCTGTACTCCTTGTCACAAGGATATCGCCATCGAGGGGCTCTGCCCCTTCCGGATCAAGAATCACGCGTACCCGTGCTTTTACCCGACCTGGGCAGCACCCGACACCTTTCAGATCGCCGGAAAGTAGCGGCGGATCCCCTACCGGAGAAATCGCGTGTTCGCGGTTCACCACCCCATAAGTAGCGAACCGCTCGGGCGGTGGATCGGTCCGCCGGAAAGTTTCAAATTCAGCTATGCGTAAGGCAATCAATTGCCTAATATCCACCGTCACCGACCGCCCTTCGATGTAAGCGAAGCATTCGTCTATCGTTAGGTAAAACACGTGTCTTTCCTGTTCCAGGATACCTTCCGCCTGCAGTTGCTTTCCCAGTTGCACCATCAACTGCCGTACCACACCAAACGCACGGGTACGTTCGTATCGTAGGTTTTCACGGGCACTCACCAGCGTCCGCGTAGTTTGAAGCAACCAGTTAAAAAACCAGCGCCGTAATCGCTTGCCGTTTAGTTTATCCGTCATCACCTTTTCGGCGTCCTTCCGCAGCTGTTCCTCCACATCGCGGTTTAACGATGCTTCCGTCATCCCCCCTTTTACGTACGATTGAATCAACTGGATAAAACGGGGCGGGTCCTGTGTGTAAGATATCGTTTCGAGCTTCAGCTCCCCCACACAGCGCTCGCCGAAGTCATCAAGAAAGCGATCGATCTGCTCTTTCAACTCCACCATAGGGCTTTCCCTGCCCTGTTGCAACCGGTTCCAGATCGTTTTTGAGTCCTCCCGCAGAAACAGGTCACGAATGTCACGGGTTTGTGCAATTGACCCGGCAATGGCCAGGCATCGGTGGATGGGTTGCGTGGAGATGATGTCTGCGCTGCCGCAAAGCAAGTCGTTATGAAGGTTCGGATGCGTATCGCCCGTCCATTTTTTTACCTGCTTTTCCAGACTGCCAAAAGCGATCATCGCAAAGAAATCATTGAGCAGGGGTGCTTTCCATTCATTGAGCAGCAGCCGCTCGAAATCGAAGTACAACCGTATTAGCGCGTGGGCATCTTTGCCGTTCAGATCCAACCTTTTATATTCCGATATTGTGTGATCCAACAGCCGCATAAACCGTCTGCGCACGAGCGACAGGGTCAGGAAGCGCCATCCCATCCGGCATGCCATGACAAGGATCGAACCCCAGGCAGACCATTTTGACAGCCGCTCGCTTTGGGGAATATCGAACCGCTCCTTCACGCCCATCATTTTCTCCATGTACCGGGCATTGATGCGGTAACCCGGCAGCAGTGCCAGCATGTGGTACCACGTTTTGAGGTTGTAATAAATACGCCCTTTAATCAGCCCCAGCGTGTTGGCAAACACAGGCTCGTGCCGACCAAGGGCCTTTTTCGATACGCCCAGATACGCACAGAACAACCGATAGGCTCCGGCATATGACTTGCTGACAAACGAAAATGTGAGCGGGGTGGTTACCCCCGGATACGATTCGATGATATTGCTATTGTCCCACAACGTGTATTCGCCTGAGGTATCGGGTAGGGCGTCCAGACCGGTCACTGGCCTCGCCTGCAACACATACAGCGTTTCATCAGCCCAGGCAAATTCAATATCCAGCGGCAATCCGTATAGGTGCTCTCCCCTTTCCAGCAAACCGCAAACCGCCATCACCTGCTCATCCGTCAGTGCAGGGGCCTGTTGCAACTCCCGGTCCACCGGTTCCAGCTTGGTTCCTTTACCGGTCTGCCAGTCGATCGAGAAGCGATGTGTCTTTTCAGCGATCCGTTGTTCGATTCCAGCGCTGCTCACAACAAACTGATCTGCGTCCAGTTTCCCGGATACGACTCCTTCACCAAGCCCATACAGGGCATTGACTACCCGTTCGTTTCGGTTGCCCGAAAGGGGATTGATGCCGAAGGCAACGCCTGATACCTCCGATGGAACCATCGCCTGGATGATGACCGCAATTGGCTGCGAAGCATGGGTGCCGCGGTGTTCGGCATAGCTGCGAACCCGGTCGCTGAATGCTGAGGCCCATACCTTTTTGATATACCGCTCCACGTCATCTTTGGGGACATACAGGTACGACTCAAACTGACCGGCAAAGGAATTGTTTTCCCCATCTTCACCCATAGCCGAGGAACGGACCGCCAGAAAAACACTTTCGTGGAAATAGCTGCCAATCTCCTCCACCACCGACTCTGGAATATCTGCATTCTCAATATAACCAAGCAATTCTTTGGGTGACAAACTTTCGTATCCAAAAGGTAGCCGATTGATCAATTCGGTAGCCGGAATGACACCCCATCGGGGTACTTCGAAGCCTAGCTCGCCGAGTTTACGCAGCTGCTCCGCCTTGCCGCCAATGGGATCGTTGGGACGACCGGAGAGGGATATGGATGTCAAAAATTTCATGGTTACATAATCCATAAGTTCTGTATCATGGGAATGCCCCCGAGTGAAAGATACATGGCGATGGTCCACAATGCCGAAGCATATTCGATCGCTTTTGCGGATTTGGCTGAAAAGCCACGCAGGAAATACCACGCCGGCAACGAGCACACCACAAATACCAAGCCCAACACGGCAAAGGCGACGGTACCGTATCCAGCATAATTAGCTGCAAAGATAGCCAGCACGCAGGTTACGAATAAGATGCCCAGCCAAAGCCAAGCGGCTCTCGCAGTCCCCAATTGATGCGTATAAGTCAGCACGCCCTCCGCTTCATCTTTCGGTGCCCGGACTTTACGTCCCACTTCCAACACAATCCCATTCATATAAGAGACGGCAAAGAAGAACAGCAGTCCGGTGGGAGCATCGGCACCGGCCAACAGCCAATCCAACCCGCTGGCATAGATATCGATCAGGGGAATGATGAACATGTGGGACGTCACATACCAAAACTGATGTTTTTTTAACCATCGGGGTATAAAAAACTCTTTTCCCATCAAGCAAAGGTAGGCGATGACTAGTCCGTAAAGGAATAGCATTTTAGGGAGAAAACAGGCATTCACGATCACCTGAACCACGACGACACCGATGCCAACCGCACGCAGTTCACGCAACGACACCAGTCCGCGTGGTACCGGCAAGTGGCTGCGAAAGCGGGCGTCTTCCTCTTCGTCTTTGTGCTCGTCAAAAATCCGCACAAGCAGAAAAAGCGTGACTGTTGTAAACACCCCGATCAGAAAGGCTGATCCGGATATAAAACCAGCTTCTCCACGGCAAATACGCGAATACGCGGCGGCGGAAAAGCTGAAAGCCGCCACCAACGCGCCGTGTCCCGCAATCGGAAACCGTTCTTTTTGGTATTGGTATAGCCGTTTCCACAGTGGCCATCCCCGTTCGTCAGGCATCGTTTTCGGGATCATTGCGTTTTCCGACCAAGATTTTTATGTGCTGCGGAAAAATGGCCGGCAGCAAGTGCGGCAGCGATTGAGAGCTCACCGGCCAGCAAAACGGCGGCACAGATTTCCGCAAATTTATTAGCCTTTCCGGGGCCATAACAATCCATCATTTCGAGGCACTCACGCTGTGTCGGCAGTCCGGTACCACCGCCTACCGTCCCCACAATCAAATTTGGCAGCGTTATGCTCGCATACAGATCACCACTGGCATCGCATTCCATACGCGTGATTCCCGTTGCGGCCTCGGCCACGCACGCCACATCCTGCCCCGTTGCAAGAAATAATGCAGCGAGTCCGTTCGCGTAGTGACCCTGCGCACCAATTGCCCCGCTTTGGATGGCACCGATGGTCGAGGTGCGCCAGTAATCGGCCATCACCAGCGGCGTCGTTTTCAACACTTCTGTCACCACGTGTTGGGGCAGCACAATCTCTGCAGTTACCTTCTTTCCCCTCACGTGGGTAAACGACACCGCGGTGGCCTTTTTATCTCCGGAAAAATTTCCCTCAATGTACCACGATAGGGGTTTCACAGGACTGTGTTCCAGCATATACCGGCAGATTGCATCCGTACAGAGCGTCACCATATTTTGCCCCGAAGCATCGCCAGTTTGGTAGTCGAATACCAGGGTCAGGTGATTGCCTTCAATGTTCGCTTTTACGTCGAGCAATTTTGCATACCGGCTGTTTTGGGCCACGATGTCCGAAAACCCATCGATATTTGGAAACAACCAGGCAAGGAATTCACCCAAGGCTGCTAGATTGGCAAATTTGAAAGTCGGGCAGCGTTGTACCGCTTCGTTGGTGCACACGGCGGAAGCCCCTCCGGCCAGGTAGCACGCTTTTGCCCCCCGGTGGAACGAGGCCACCAATGCACCTTCGGAAGTTGCCAGTGGCACGTAGAATTCGCCATGTGCATCAATCCCAGCAACAAGCACCGGTCCGATTACACCCGTAGGCACGGCCGTCATGCCGATGTAATTTTCTATATTTCCTTCCAGAAGGCTCAGGTCGTTCAGCATCTGCTTGCCGTTCAGAAACTCCATTTTCGTTCCCGTAAGACGTTTCAAAGCGCCTATCCTTTCGTCAATCCCCTCGGCATTAATGCGCGTATCGGTCTTCAGGCGACTGGAAACAACTCGCTCTTTTGGTCCATTATCTTTCTCGTGCAGGTGTTCCCCGTATCGGCTAATCATTTCCAAATACCGCAGGTGCTGCTCCCGTTTATTATCAGCTATGGATTTCATCGATTCAATATCAACCTGCCCGCAAGATAACACTTCTTACGCAAAATCAACATCCCGTATTCAGCTGTAACAATTACTACAACGGATCGTCAAAGGGGCAAATGAACCACAGAACACACATATGCTGGAAATCAGAAACATTGTAAAACAATATACCAACCACCGTGCGTTGGATGATGTCTCCATCCATGTAAAAAAGGGCAGTATCTTTGGATTGCTTGGTCCCAATGGTGCAGGTAAAACCTCCCTCATCCGCATCATTAACCAGATCACAGCACCCGACAGTGGCGACATATATTTTGACGGCGAACGGCTCAGTCCCTCCCACATTGGCCGCATTGGCTACCTTCCAGAAGAACGCGGACTGTACAAAAAGATGGAAATCGGAGAACAAATGCTGTACCTGGCCCAGCTGAAGGGATTGTCCCGGAAGGAAGCTACCGAGCGCATCAAGCATTGGTTCGAAAAGATGGAAATGCAAAGCTGGTGGCACAAAAAGGTTGAGGACTTGAGCAAAGGCATGCAACAGAAAGTGCAATTTGTGGCCACTGTGGTACATCAGCCCGACCTGATTATACTGGACGAACCCTTTTCCGGTTTCGACCCCGTAAACGTCAATATCATCAAGGAGGAAATACTTTCGCTGAACCGCAGTGGTGCCACATTAATCTTTTCGACGCACCGCATGGAATCCGTGGAGGAACTTTGTGACAGCATTGTGCTCATCAATAAATCCAAAAAAATATTGGATGGTAAATTAAGTGACATCAAGAACGCGTACCGGACCAACACGTATCGGATCGAATACCTGCCTTCCCCCGAACCGGTGTCGTCCGTGGACGGGTTATTTACGATCAGTGACACAACACATATACCGGAGGAAAGCATTACGCTTACTGTCAAAATTGCGCAGGGAAAGAACATCAATGATGTTTTGATGTACCTCATTCCCCGGGTTCATATCCACGGATTGAAGGAGATTATTCCCAGTATACACGATATTTTTGTACAGCAGGTAACCGCCCAAGCGACACATCCTCTTATTGAAACACACGAATGAACAAGATATTACTCATCATTAAACGTGAATACCTCAGCAGGGTAAAGAAACGGTCTTTTTTGCTGGTTACCTTTCTGGTACCGCTGGTTATTATTGGCATTTATGCGCTCACCATCTACCTAACAGCGCGAAGCTTTGAAAACAACAAGGCCACTGTACACATGATTGACCAGAGTGGCTTGTTCGCCGGAAAGATCGAAAGCACGAAGAACATCACGTTTATCCCGGTGACAGCGGCGGAAAACACAACAGAGGAGCGTAACCGGATGTTGGAAGCCGAGGGAAAGAACTTTCTGCTAATCATTCCATCCGATATGCTTACGTCTTCCCATGCCGAGCTTATTTCCAAGGAAACGGCTGGCTTCACAATCCAGAGCGACATCAGTCGCCAACTAGAAAACGTGCTGCGTAATATCGCGCTTGCCGATGCGGGTATTGACCGTAACACGGTAGAAAGTATCCATCCTGAGGTGACACTTTCTGCCAAGGAAATTACCGCTGAGGGTGAAAAGGACAGCAGTGCAGGTGCGGCAATGGGTATTGCTATGTCGCTCTCCATCGTTGTGTACATCTGTTTGTTTTTATATGGATCGCAGGTGATGCGGGGTATTATCGAGGAAAAAACCAGTCGCATCGTAGAGGTGATCATCTCATCGGTCAAGCCTTTTCAACTGATGATGGGCAAGATCATTGGCATCGGACTGGTAGGGCTTACCCAATTCATTCTCTGGATCGTTCTATCGGCCACTTTGATGGGCATTGCCAGTGCAGGCTTGGTAGACGGGCGAGACATCCGAGCACAGATCGAGCAGCAGCAAGCACTGGCAAACGGCGAAGTTCAGCCGGTTATCAAGCCCCAGATGGGTATGTTCGGTACGGTCAAGCAAGAATTGGATAAAGTCGATTTCCAACTCATCATCGCCACCTTTTTACTTTATTTCTTCGGAGGTTACTTGCTTTACAGTGCCCTGTTCGCCGCAGTTGGTTCGGCGGTCGATAGTGACACGGAAACACAGCAATTCATGTTTCCGATTATGATACCACTGCTTTTCACCTATATACTGTCGTTTGGGGTATTGATCAACGATCCGAATGGCCCTTTAGCCTTCTGGCTGAGCATGATACCGTTTACGTCTCCCATCGCGATGTTAGTGAGGATACCTTTCGGAGTACCCATGTGGCAAATCGGCTTGTCGTTGGTGTTACTGATCGGTGGGTTCATCTTCACCACCTGGGTAGCGGCACGCATTTACCGCGTCGGCATCCTTATGTATGGCAAGAAGGCGAGTTACAAAGAATTGGTGAAATGGTTTCGCTATAAAGGTTGATTTTTAGTTTTTAATAGTTAGTATGATTGGATCCGATCCCAGTAAACGGGATCGGATTTTTTGTGCCCTGTAAACTTTATTTCTGCATCAGGCGCCACTCGCCCAGCTGGATGTCGGGACTACCCGCATTGGCTGTCACTTTTAACCGGTAGTACGTAAAGGATTCTGTATTGTCAAATTCGAACACACGGAACTCATTTCGGTAATTAAATTCCTGGTCGCTGCGTGTATCCAATGTCGTCCAGTTGGATCCATCGTTGGAACCCTGAAATTCCCACGATTTTGGATCGCGATCGGGTGCATCATCGCCCGATGAAAGCAAGTATGCATTGGCAGCCATCGGTGTACCAAGTCGTTGTTGCAACCAAAACCCCGTACGGTATTCATTGACAAAAAATTTGGTCTGAATATCAAAATCCGAAACTTGCGAAGAACCTTCCGGAGCGGATGCCCCACCATCGTTCTCCTTGCTGACGGACACGGTTGCCCCAGCGGAGAGGTCTTTCCCGAAAAAGGGATCCTGAGCGTCGTACGTCAGTGAACCGAACTGTTCCTGAGCCGTAGCAAAGTCATCCAGCCAAGCTGATCCGAAGGCCAGCCGTGCCCGCGTAGACAGATTCACTCCCGCCGCTGCGCTCCAGAAATGTACAAATTCGCCCAAGTTCATGCGGCGTTCGTATTCCTGACCCGTTACTGGATGGGATTTTTTCGGAAAGGCCCCCGCCAGTTTTTCGAAGAAGCCATTCAGCACCGTAGCTTCTTCGTGCTGTGTGTAAATGGGATAAAACCAATTTCGGAACCAAGCGGTATTGGCCCGTGGAAAACTGTCTGTACCTTTGCTGAAATCGTTAAACGCATCTTCCAGCTTCTGTGGGCGGTTAAGATGCGCATACACATCGTAAACGAATATCTCCGCCCATTTGCTGTCGCCCCAAACCGTAAATGCCGGCGATTCCGCCACACCGTTGTTGATAAATTCCACCACGTGAGCGATTTCGTGGATAATGGTATTGGTTTCCCAATTCGTCTGGTTTATCCATGCATCCGGACCGGAACCGATATCAATGCCATTTCGGTTATCGTGGCTGTCTTCATAATACATAAAGGGATGCCCTCCTCCGTACTTATCGGTGTGGAAAATGGCAAACAGGCGATTGGTTGTATCATCCGGACCAAAATCGCCGTACACTGATTGTGTATACGTCCATACGCTATCAAGAAAGGGGAACATCCAGTCTGTCTTGATGGTATCCACATCGTCGTCAAAATAAACCGCAATGCGGTCGTTGGAAAATACGCGTTTCACCGCCTGCTCGTGCTCAAACCAATGTTCCTGCCATGTCGAGGGCGGGGGCGGTAGTGTTGGAATATCGTCCGGATTCCCATCCGCGGGTTGTTTCGTGCAGGATACGCATAGCCCAAGGAGCATGGCCAGGATAACCACGCATTCGTTCTTTCTCATTCGGTTTGTTTTAAACGTTCCCTATTACAACGCAAAAAACAATATCTTATTTTACTGTGCACTCCGCTGTACCAATACGGCAACGGTCAACAAGAAGCAGGTGAAGCCGCTGCAGGGAATCCAATGGCATCCAATGATTTGCGCAATGCCAACTGATCTGACGTAGACAGCGCAGCCAGGGGAAGCCGGCAAGGACCCAAGTTATGGCCACACAATTTCATGATTTCCTTTTGTGCCGGTATCGGCGAAAACTTCACAAAGGCCCGGATCATTTTCACCAGTTGCAGTTGTTCCTGCTGCGCCGACTCCAACCTACCGGCACGGAAATGATGCATTACCTCGTAATAACGCGGTGCAGCGAAATTATATGTACTTCCGATCGCTCCCTTGGCACCCACAGCCAGGGCACTGAGCAGTAGCTCGTCGTACCCAAAAAGTATATCGAACTTACCTCCTTTGTAGTGTAAACAAGCCTGGTATTCGTGAATAGTGGCAGCTGTATATTTAATACCAGCGAGCGTCGGTATCCGTTCTTCGGCGAGACTTAGAAAATCAATCATATCTACCGAAACCCCGGTTACCGCCGGTATGTGGTAATAATAAAACGGGAGCTGCGGTGCCGCCGATGCAATTTCTGCAAGGCTATCCACCAGCAGCGCCGTGGATGCCGGTTTGAAATAAAACGCGGCTACCGCCGAAATTGCGTCAGCGCCGATGGCTTGGGCATGCGCAGCCAGTTTCCTAGCGTCACCGATTGCGGTGTGGCCTACGTGGACCATAACCAGCAACCTTCCGTTGGCAGCCTTTACGTACGCTTCGGCCACCAGCATACGTTCTTCAAGGGTCAGGTTAGGGCCCTCCCCATTTGTTCCACATACGAAAACACCTTTCAGACCGTCGTTTATAAATTTTTCAACGAGGGCCGGTATGACACCCAGATCAAGTGAATGGTCATCGTTCAGCGTTGAAAACGCTGCTGCTATCAATCCTTCTATTTTCTTCATTTTTTGTAATTAGTTCATTATATAGCCAGACCTTCGGGCTACGCATGGCATTGCCTAACTCACCTCCCACCAGTAGTACTCCGTTTTCCCATGGCAACGCCCGCGTGGCTGCGATCCCTTCGGGTAATGTTCCCACAACCGTCCAGCTGTCTGTTCGCATATCGTATTTAAGTATCGTTTCATTCAGGTGATATTCGTTGCGCAGTGCCAAACGGTTGGCAATGTTGACCCCATCCGAGCCTCCAAGTACCCACATCGCCGAACCGCCAGTAGACACCCTGGGTGCCACTAAAGCTGCTCGTGGCATCGCTCGCAATCGTCCCCATGTGCCTGCCTTGTCATCGAGCGAGCAACGGTACAAATCGGTTAAGTAATTGTTTTCCGATTTACCCGAGCCTAGTACGACATAACGCCTGTTCCCATCCCGTAAAAAAGCGAAGATCGCCCCGAAACGCGGAGAAGGCAATAGGCCGAGAGATTGCCAGTGTTGTGGTGACGCAGGCCGAAGATCTAACATCCACCAGTTGTCCATCCCGTCGGGAGAGTCGCTGTTCCTGCCTCCGGCTACCATCACCTGCTCCTCCTGTGCGATTGCACTTAAGTAAGCACACGGCTGTGGCAGCGAGGGTAGCTGTTTGATCCGAATGGTCCGTCGTACTGTATCCCAAGTCAGTAAAAGCACAGCATCGGACTCCGCAGTATCCGTGGCTCCGCCAATACAGATTACACCTTGCGGTACGGTCACGGAGGCACCATTCGACACGTGGAACGGCAGCTTTCCTGCATACTTCCACTTATATTCGCCAGCATCTTTACAGAGCACCCAAATACCGTCTAGTACCTGTTTGGTTCCGTCGTTCCATTGCGGTTTTTCAAACTGAGATCCGCCAGCCACAATTACTGCTCCATTGCTCACACCCATAAATGCGCCGGCTATGCCCAGGCTATCAGGGAAGTCGGGAAGGCGGATGGGATCTCTTTTCCCTGATACACAAAACATACTCATCAATAGCACGTTAACAACGAATACCTTAATCATCATATCCGGTAATCTTCTTCCGACTGAACACCAGCTGGCGCTGGCGCTCATTTGGTCTGCGGCCGGAAAGCCGGCTCACCAGTTCTCCCACAAGCAGCGTCGTAATGCCACCGATGGCGCTGTACCACATGAACGATATCTCCGTAGCCAGCGCGGTTGCCAACACCGCTGAGAAGCCCGCTAAAAATCCGAACGTAGCGCCCAAACTTTCTGCCCGATTACTTAGCATTCCCAACAAAAAAACGCCTACCAATGCCCCACCGAAAAAGTTGATAATCGAAGTAGATGCTTCCAGCAAGTTGCCCAGTAACCCGCCCATACAGGCCAGTACCGTGGCGCTAAGTCCGAATACGAATGTGGCCCCGCGCGCTATTCGCACGGAACCGTCGTTCTTCTTAAACCGCCTATAGAAATCGGCCATGAAAACAGTTGTCATTGAATTGAGTACAGAGCTGATGGTCGACATGGAGGCAGCGAACAGTGCCGCCACAATAAGTCCTTTCAGACCAACGGGCAACTCATGGATAACAAATTGGATAAACACCTCATTGGTAGGGATGTTTGTATTGTTTTCTTGTGTATAAAAAGCAAATAGAACCGCTCCCTCGAAGAAGATGAGAAAGCCGATCACCGAGGCTACCAACAAAGCCGTGATGAATGCATAGTTAGCTTTCCGTAATGAATTAACCGACAGAAAACGTTGCATTTCCGACTGATCTGTACCAAACTGAGAAATAATCAGGAACGTGCCCCCAATAATGCCGCCCCATATGGTATATGTGTCTGTTACATCGGTGGAAAAATTGAAGTAGTCAAACTTTCCATGCTGGTGAGCGATGTCAAACACCTGATGAAATCCGCCATCAATCTTGGAAATTGCCACAACGATAACCACGAAGATGCCTCCCAACATAATCATCAATTGGGGTACGTCGGTCCAGATGACCGCTTTCAATCCACCCATTAACGTATAGCAGGTAGTTGTCACGCCTGTAATTAACACAATCCACAGCGGATCAATGCCGGTCAATACGCTCAGCACGAGAGCAGGTGCGTAGATACCCACCGCCAGGAATGCACATTTAAAGCCGATGAACAATCCACTGGCCAAAAGGCGTAATGTGGAGTTGAATCGCTTTTCGAGGTACTCGTAAATGGAATAGAGGCGCAACTTGAAAAAAAAGGGCAATACGATGATGCAGATAATGGCTACTGCGATGGGTACTGCCAAGCGGTATTGGAGGAAGGAGAAATTCGTGGAAAATCCCAATCCCACCGCACCGATATAGGAAATGGCACTGGTGACGGTGGCAATTCCCGCCATGGCCGCCGCCCACCAGGGAATTTCACCTCCGCCCATCAGAAATTCCTTGAGCGACTTCTGCGAGCCGCTGAATTTGCCGGCAACCAGTACGACCGCCACAAAATAGGCAATCACCAAAACAACATCTATCGTATGCATACTATTCTTTGATTACCAGATGGATAGTTATGTTATATGAACTATTACTTTTTTCAAACACCCCTTTCAGGCGCAACCAGCCACCAAAATGACTGACCCGGCGAAAAACCTGACCTTTGCCCGTTATCGGGTCAAATGCTGTACCTTCGTCAAGCCAATTTACGCCATCCACACTGAGCTGCACTTTCAAAAGCAAACTTCCGTCGCCCCCGTCCAGTTGTTCAGCGTCGACGAAAAAGATCGCTTCGGATGCCCAAGCTACTTCCAGCGGGTGGGTTTCAAAATCTGTATTTATCGTTTTTCGCTGTTCGAGCGTACTTGTTTGGAATTGTCTCATAATCGTTTGTCTTGGTTAATCCACTGAAATCACCACCGAGTCTACAAAGAGGAATGCGCGTCGGTCACTATCATTTTCAATCCATATAACCGGGTTAAGGAGGCCCTCGATGCGTGCATACGGCGGCACGTCTGTGGGTTGAAACTCGCTCAAATCAAATACCCGATCCCGAGATTGCAACTCCACATAACGACGTTCGTGCAAATCGTAGGTAAGGCGCAGGTAAAGCCAGTTAATCTTGTCGTCGCTCTCATTATAGCAAAGTTCCTGTCGGCTATCGGGCACGAATTGATACCCATCGGCGCGTCCATCTGGGTAACGCCGTCCATACCACATCGGATCCACGCCACGTTTGCACCAGTCGCCGTCAGTACCGTATGCCCAGTCGCTATCTGATACCTCATTAGCCTTCATAACCTGCCATTCCTTCTTCAGCTCACCGTTTACCGAGTTGACATACCGTACACCCACAAAATTGCGGGCCTTTGCGTCCTGCATATCGAAACTCACACCGAATGCCCGAATGTCATTTTCGCTCAGGCCGGAGCGGTCCTGTTCAGTGGTATAAGCATACCACATTTCAAACTGTACGCGACTGGGTTTACGGTGCATCGTCATCCGTTTGATGGCATGGCTGATACTGCCGGGAGCAGGCGGTTCCTGATAGCGGTTTGATACCGGTCGCGTGGCTAGTTTCAGCGAGTAAATGCCGTCCATGGAGCCGTGTGTACCCGGAAATCGAAAGGTAGCAGAACTCAGCATAATCGGCCCCCATTGTGTTTTTTCCACTACGCTGTTGCGCACGCCAAAATTGTCAAGTGTATAATTGGGCATGAGGTTGGTCCATCCGCACAATCCATTGTCGAAGTCGTCGAAGCAAAGGATATGCTTCAGGGGTTGGAACTTGTCCAATCGGTAGTCTGTCATTCTATTCAAATCTAATTAAAGTTATTTTACCATCCCGGATTCTGCGTTAACAAGGGATTCAAAGTCAATTCGTCTGGCGGCAATGGAAAAAGCATATGCTTATCGGCTATGGGGAGTTTCGGAGATTCCGTCTTTAATGTTTGTATGAGCCGGCCGGTCCGTACTAAATCAAACCATCGGTGACCTTCAAATCCGAGCTCAATCTCCCGTTCATGCAACACCGCATCGCGAAACGACGTCTTATCCAAGCCCACGAGATCGGCCGGACCGCTTCCCGGTTCACTCCCCTCATGATTCCGTGCCCGTGCCCGAATGGCATTGATCAGATCATATGCTTCGGGAGTGGGACCCTGCAATTCATTCAAGGCCTCGGCGCGCATTAAGTAGACATCAGCTAAGCGCAGCACTATAAAATTGCCGCAAAAGGCAAATTCATTACGTGTCGTTGCCGTGCGGTCTACGTATTTCCAGCACGGAGCGGGATAAGGAATCTGGAATTGCTCCCAGCTCACCCATGCGCCATTGGTATTCTTTCCTTCGGTCACTACCGTGGATTCTCTGCGATAATCATCTTCTTCATACAAATTGAAGAATGGGATTGTGCTTACAATTCCTCCTCCATCAGACGGTGTCTGTGCTTCGATCAACCGTATTCCCTTCGGAAGAGTGAAAGATCCCAAAACACTTAGCTCTGAATCCGCGATGGTACGATCCGCCTGCCATTCAAACAACGATTCAGCGTTATGCTCATTAGGAGGGCCAAACACTTGCTGATAATCGGACATCAGCTGATGTTCTGGCATTTCAATTACCTCTTGGCAAAGTTGTGCGCACCGTTGGTAATCATCCGCTTCAGCGGCATCGCTGGAAGCCCTCGTTAGGTATACTTTGGCTAAGAGCCCTTTTGCGGCAGCACTGGAAGCCCGTCCCGTCTGATTAACGGATGGAAGCGCCCCGCCGGCAAATTCCAGATCTGCTATGATGACATTGTACACCTCTGCTATCGGGCTCCGGGCAATTTCCACCTCGCTAATGTTTGCCACTTCCTCGGTAACCAGGGGTAGTGCCCCCCACAGGCGGACTCCATAAAAATAGGAAAGTGCTCGAAGAAACCGTGCCTCCCCGACATATTGATCCTTCAAAGCCTGATCTATCTCCATGCCCTCAGCACGACTAACGACATTATTTGCCCGACTGATTAGCGAATACATAGCTGTCCACACGCGGTTAATATCCGGGTGGTCGGCTGTGAAAATATAATTACTCAATTGCTCCTGTTCGGCCGAATTGGGAGAAAAAGCTTCACCGCTACAGAACCAGGTCAGAAATTGTAGCCTTCGTGCCATAAAACTCTCGCCGGTTCCTCTCAGCCCATTGTAGACACCGATTACCGCCGCTTCTAGGTCCTGTTCGTTTTCATAGAAGTTGTCAGGGGTCAGAAACCCTTTGGGTTTTTCCTCCAGGAATTTTTCACAAGCGGAAAGACTGAGCCAACCGAGTATGATAAAGATCATTTTTGTTTTCATGTCGATAAGAATTATGTTATAGCCCGATATTCAATCCCAATATGATTGTTTTTGCTGTTGGGTAATGCCTGCCGCCGTCAGGGTCGTAGCCCGGGTAATCAGTAAACGTAAATAGGTTCTGTCCGGAAAGATAAATGTGCATCCTGCTAAGTCCAGGAATCTGGTTAGTCGGCAGCTCATAACCCAGTTGAATATTCCTGATTTTGATGTAAGAAAGATCGACTAAACTGAACGATGAGTTGGACAGCCAGTTTCCCACATTTGCACGCGGGATATCCGTATCAGGGTTTTCTGGCGTCCAGCGATTTATCAAGGACCTCACTTTATTACTGCCGGCTGAAGAGGGGTCGAAACTCTCTATGCCAATCAGTTCGTCCATACCAATTTCGCCCTGTACATTGATCCCAAGGGTAAAGCCTTTATAAGCAAACTGATTGTTGAAGCCAAAAAAATAATCCGGAAGCGGGTCGCCCAAAATCACCCGATCGTCTGCATCCAGCTGCCCATCTCCATTCACATCCCGGTATTTCGCATCCCCCGGTTCCACTCCGATCTGTGCTGTTTGCGCATCCACCTCCGCCTGATCCCGGAATACCCCATCATATAGATAGCCCCGGGTCACATTTGGAGGGTAACCCACAAATAGCGATGTTGACGCAGACCTGCCCAGTGAAACCACTTCCGTGCGATTTCTCGAATAATTGGCCTGCAACGACCAGGTAAAAGGGCCCCGCAGAATCGTTCCGTCCAATCCGAGTTCAAAACCAGTGTTCAACACTTTACCGGTGTTGTATAAGGCTGTACTGTAGCCGGAATATGCCGGAAGATTGATGGTGAAGAGCAGGTCGTGGGTATTTTTCCGGTACAGGTCAAACACAAAATTAAGGCGATTTTCGAATAGCGAGATATCCAGTCCGGCATCCCACTGTCCGGCCTTTTCCCAGCGCAGCTCCGAGTTAGCGAGGGAGATCTGGCTCGCTCCCGAAACCACTTGCCCTTCGACAATGTAAATATTGCTTGTTACCAGCTGGGCAAGTGACTGATAGTTTCCGATTTCCTGATTCCCCGTGAGTCCATAGCTCGCCCGGAGTTTTAAATCATCCAGCCAAGCCAGCTTTCCGAAAAAGGACTCCTCCGAGAGCCTCCAGCCGGCCGCCACAGACGGAAAATATCCCCATTTATTCCCATTGCCGAATTTAGAAGAGCCATCGGTCCGGAAGCTTGCCGTAAGCAGGTATTTGTTATTGAATTGATAGTTGACGCGGCCCAGGAAGGATGCCAGCTGCCATTCCTGCACAGCAGAAGCAATCACAGGAATACCTGAAGTTCCTGCCACATTATCCATTCCGAAGCGATCATGCGGAAAACCAGTTGCCTGCATCGAACTATTTCGGCCCCGTTCCGTCTGCCAGGTAAACCCAGCCAGGACTTCAAGGTCGTGTACCTCGTTAAAATTCCGAGCAAAACGTACTGTATTTTCATTTAATATATTCGTCATACGCGTGTCCGAAATAATTCCCAGCCCGCCAAGAAGCCCACCGATGTAGGTCGTTTCACGTGGGAAATATTCCTCATTGTTTCGATCCAACAGGTTCACTCCTAGCATGGTTTTTAATGTAATATCTGGCGCAAGATCATATTCCAGGGAAAGATTTCCAAGCAGTTGATTGCCGGTAAGCCTGTTTTTCACCGTGAGCAAGGATGCCACGGGGCTTTCCGACTTGCTTCCACCATACCAATCTGTTGCATATTTTCCATTTTCCTCAAAGACCGGCATGGTCGGCGAGGTTGCAAACACCTTATCGGCCACTGAGCGTATATTTCCACCACCGGCACTATTGGAAGGTACCGCCCGATTATTGGTACGACTGAATGTCAGCGATTGGCTCAGGCGAAGCCGTTCACCGATCTTGCTGTCACTATTTATCCGGAATGCATATCGTTCAAGTTTAGAATTCAGGGCGATCCCTTCCTGGTTAAAATAACTACCGGAGGTAAAGTAGGTTGTGTTCCCTTTTCCGCTACTGACGGAGACTTGATGGCTTTGTATTGGAGCTCGTCTAAACAGCTCGTCCTGCCAATCTGTCCCTGTCCCAATTGAAGCAGCATTCTCAAAAGGCTGTGGCAATCCGCCCTCGGCAGCCCAGTCATTCAGAAAAGCGGCATGTTCTGCACCGTTCATCAGGTCTATCCGCGAGGAAAGCTCCTGCTCTCCATAATACCCATTATAATCCACATTAACTTTGTCGCCAGCTCCGCGTTTAGTGGTGATCAGGATCACACCATTTGCGCCCCGGGATCCATAAATAGCCGTAGCAGATGCATCTTTTAGCACCTCCACCGATGCGATATCGCTGGGATTGAGTGATGCCATTGCGTTGGTGGGTGTAAACGTGCCGTACGAAGTTCCGGAAGGATCCTTGCTGTCATTATAAACCGGAATCCCGTCAATCACAAATAAAGGCTCATTGCCGGCATTAATCGAGCTACCACCCCTGATCCGCACATTTACCCTGCCTCCGGGTGCCCCGGAGGCGTTGCTAATCTGTACACCGGCAGCTTTGCCTTGCAGAAGCTGATCAACGCTGACCAATGGCTGCCTCGCAATTTCCTCTGCCGATACCGAAGAGACGGATCCAGTGATATCCCGTCGTTTTTGCGTGCCATACCCCACCACGACCACTTCGTCAAGTGCGCTTTGCGGTTGCAGGACAATTTGCACATCTGTTTGTCCATCCACAGGTATCTCTTCCGTGTCGTAACCTACGAATGAGGCTACCAGTACGGCATTCGTCCGTATCTGGCTAAGTTGGAATTTGCCATCCGTACCGGTCTGCGTACTACTTGCCGACGCTTTCAGTGCAACGGTAGCACCAGCGAGCGGTTCGCCAGTGACGGCGTCCGTTACTCGGCCGGATACAACCGGCAGGGTTTGCTGGGCCTGGGCATGCGTAGCTAAACATAGCCCGGCCAGGCACCAGAGGTACATCATTGTTTTCATTTAAAAATAATTTAGTTTTAATGGTTTCATGGAACCTGCATTTTCGTCGCCTAAGACGCTGACATGGCAGGTTTCATCCTAATGAGTGCTTAATTGGTTATATATACAGTTCTTACTCTTGGTTAACCAGTTCGTCGAGAGTAAAACGCGTGCTTACCACTGAATTTTGTTCCGGCCCTTCTCTATACTTCACGTAGGTAGTTGCTACAAACGTGCCATCGGATAACAGTTCAAGACCCGGATAGCCGCAATCCATACCTTTATGGCTGTGCAGTAGCTTTACGCGGTACTGGCCCTCGTTGCCCTTTAAAATATCGTCATAGGTTCCCACCCAGGCCACGAAATGCGTACGTGTCGGATTATCATGCCCGGTATCACGGAATACCACCACAAGGCGGCCGTCCGGTGCATACTTGGCCTTATGCCGATCGCCGTGCAGCGGTCCCGGAAGGGGTTTTGTTTCCGACCAGGAAGCCCCCTCATCATCACTTGTCATGAACAACGCTACACGTTTCACATTTTCACGGATGAGACAGAGCAGTTGCTTGCCATCGGGTGAACGTACCAATTCTGGTTCGCAAGGCTTCAGCCCAGGCAAATCGAGGATTACCTCCCAAGGGGTCCATGTAACGCCGCCATCGTCGGAGTAACTCCGCGCCAAGACATTGGATCGCTCTTCCTGCTGCTCACCCGGCCGCCGGATATTCGACAGGCCCAACAGCCGCTTGCCACCCTCAACGGGCATAATCGTACAGAATGGCATCACACTCGCACCCACATGGTTGGAAACCATGGGCGACCAGGTTTTACCGTCGTCGTCAGAACGTGACTGGTACATGCTGCCATCCGGTCCCTCTCCCGCGAACACAAACAGATTATAATTGCCTTGCGGGTCAGGCAATCGGTATATTGTAGGGCAGTTGTAGACGGTTGACCAGTTTTCCGGAACATCAAGCAGCTCACTCCAGGTCCGGCCACCGTCGTCACTCCGTTTCAGTGGACCACATACCCCACCATGGTTGTACGTCCAAACGCAGTACATCGTTTTGTCGTCGGGTAAAAGTGCCGTCGTAGGGTGACCCTGGTATACATCTGGGGTCCCTTGTGCCACGATTACCTGCCGCGCGGAATCGTTCGACAGGTCAATCGTCTGAATGCCGCTTACAGATTCATCATTATTGTCCCCACCCCGCTTTTCCTGGCAAGCACTGAAGAATCCGACAATTACGAAAAAGACATTCACTAAAAAATAGGATTTCATCACTTGTTTTATCATAATCGGTTTTCAATTACATGTTTATATGTCAAACATATTATATTGAAATAAACATACACGACTGCTCATGCTTTTTAAATCATATATGTCTGACTTATTACCCACTGCAAATATAATGCAGTCTCTTTTACAAAAGCAAATTTTTGGATTTATTTTTTAAAATATATCAGCTAATCAATTGAAAATGAAGTTCGAAATGAACTCTCATTGCTTCGCGGAAAGAGGCGGGATTGCCATTGCGTAAAACTTCGACCAAGTCGGCATGTGTTACTTGGGGCGCTGCTCCGGGTTGATGTATCTGCTCGCGGTAATCAAGCACGTATTGAAAAATGGGCTGCAACATACCTTGAAACCGAGTCAAAACGGGATTGTCGGTAATTTCGTAGAGCGTGGCATGGAACATAATATCCAACCGAATCAGTTCAGACTTATTGCTAGTTTCCCGCTCCTCGGTTAGTATTTTCTCCAGTTTCTTAAAATCCGCAGGTGTAATTCGGCTGTATAAAAAATCACCAAGCCCCATTTCCAGCATGAGTCGAACTTCAAACAAGCGTTTCAGCGTTCTCTTACCCAAGAGTTTCGGATGCAGAATCCGCTCCATGCCCCCCAGCACATCCGGTTCAGTAAGGATGGTCCCTCTCCGCTTCCGTACGTCGACCAGCCCCAGCATACGTAGCCGGCTCATTGCCTCCCGGATCACGCTTCGACTCACGCCAAGTGCTTCGGCAAGTTCCATTTCCTTAGGTAGTATATCGCCGATTTTGAACCCTTTGTTCGCGAAATATTCGCGCAGACGTTGTTCAGCTTGGTCGGTCATCGTGATGCTCACGATGGGATTAAGCGAGTGATCTTCCATACAATTCGATTCCTTCTGTTCATGCAACAGGACAACGTCCCGTCGATAAACCTGCTCCAAAAGTATGAAAATATGTTAAGTTTAACTTTGTTTTTTCAGCATGCGCCGGGCGGCATCCGACACCACGATGAGGCTCGCGGCCAGCATCATCAGGTCTTTCAGCACCAACCGGCCTGCGCCCGAGAGGTAGGGAAAACCATGGTTGGGTGTCGGGAAATCACCTCCTAGGTTAGGCACATACACTTCCGGAGTGGTGATCAAAAAAGACAACGTAACGATCGACATCAGAAACGTCAGAATTCCGCCAGCCAACCCCAATTTTGCCGACCAGATTCCGGCCAATGTCAACAGTCCGATGGTGACAATAACCGCTCCCAAGCCGTACGAAAAGACATAGGTGTTGTTTGCTTTATGCCATTCGATATTTTTGATCACGGTCTTCCCTTCCGGATTCTTATACGCCTGATACTCGGGTGCTTCCTTTGCATAGAAAAAGCACATCAGCGGGCTGTTTGCCACGAAAGGTACGATGCCGTCTGCTTCGTATTGAAACGCCTTCAAGACTCCGATCCAGGCCATGACGACAAAAATTGAAATTCGCAAAAGGTGTATAAAACCGCGCTGTCCATTTGCCAAGAAATATAGAAAATCCTTCATCGCTATTAGTTTTAGGGACAAAAATACCGAACAACAATGTGCGAGAGAATGGACAAAAGCGGATTTGCCGTGAACTATTTCGTTGCTACGATGGAAATACCGACCTGTGCCCGGAAGTCAGAAGGCGAAACACCCACGTACTTTTTGAAGTACCTGCTGAAATAATGCTCATCGTCAAAATTCAGTTTCAACGCGATTTCTTTTATGGATAAGTGAGTAAGATGTAGCAATTTTTTGGCTTCCAAGATGACACGCTCCTGAATTAATACAGAAGGCAACTTACCCAATTGCCGTTTAATTTTCCTGCTAAATGCATCGGTACTCAGATTCAGCTTGCCGGCATAGAAATTTACGGACCTGATGGTCATAAAATATTCTTCCAACAACCGCTGAAAGCCCCCTCCCTCTTTCATTTCCACATTATTGATGAGTAGCCCCATATCTACTTGCTGTTTCTTTGCCTTGCTTGACAGAGCCAGAATAAGCTGCAGATAAGCCTTAAGTACGGAAACTGAAAACGGAGCATCTGTATTTAATTCCCTTTTCATGTGGTTAATCAAATGCACAATTTCATCAAATAGAGATATTGATACGTGCACAAAAGGCTGGAGATAAATATTATTGAACAGCAGTCCATTGCAGGCCACTTCCTTTTTATGGTATTCAATACAATAAAAATCTCCGTGAAACAAAATCCGGACCACGGACTCCAAAGACGCTTTTTTCCATTCGAGGTGCTGATACGGACTTAAGAAAAGTAATGACGAGGAGGCAGTTTGATAAGGCGCAAAATCAACCCTGATCTCCACGGGCTCGGATAGCAGGAAAATTTGGTACAGCGGAAGAGACTCCTGTTTAAGAGACTCCTGAGGTCGGATAGTGTCAATATGGATGTGCATGGATTGTGACTTCAAAAATAAATTTTCTGCTTAAACAGATAGGAGCTTCCCGTAAAAATACGATCCTTTGTACAAGAACGAAAGCAAGTTCAAGAAGATACAGCGGATTTGCAAATCTGTTTTGCCAACACATGTATAAGACCGACAATTCGGGTCGTTAACAAATGTTAAACATCTTGCTCATAAATCCCGTCACGCCTACCTTTACGGCACCATGTATCATCTACGTTTCGCTGTATTCCGCTATCCGATTCTTCTACTCTGCGGTATCCTTTCATTTCAAGAAGGCCGGGCACAAAACCTGGAAGGTGTGATCTACGACCAAAATACCGGCGAAACCATTCGAGGAGTGAGCGTCACGTTGGGTACTACGCGTACCGTTTCCGATATAGCAGGCCGGTTTAGGTTACCGAACTCCGCCAGCTTTCCTGTTACCCTCACTACTTCGCACGTCGGATATGATTCGGTATCTATCAAACTGTATTCTCCACCGGACACGCTGCTGCGCATTTTTCTTTCGGGGAAAACCTTCGGCCTCGACGAAGTCACGGTACTGGGCAGGCGAAACGCTGTACAGGATTCGCTGTGGATGCGTCGGGAATTCAACGACCAGTTCAACTTTAAACCGGTAAAGCCGTGGGAGTCGTTAACCCTCAGTCCGGTAGGTATCGGCATTAACCTCAATGTACTTTTTGCCTCATTTTCACGCGAGCAAAAGCAAGCCAAACGACTGAAAGCCGCATTAATCCGCGATGAACGCGAAGACTATGTAGACCGTCGGTTTACCAAGGCCGTTATCCAGGTCCAAACGGAAATTCCGGATGACGAACTCGACGTCTTCCACTGGTATTTCAGACCCACTTACGATCAATTGATGGGTTTTACTGAATATGACCTGCTTCTGTATATCCGAAAAAATTATCGTGATTTCCGTACACAACGGGATAAATACCCGAAGGACGTACCGAGTCTTGAACAAGAACCATAACCGACGGAAACTTTCTTCACCACCGGCCTCCAGCGCCACCTCCACCGCTGCTTCCGCCTCCAAAGCTTCCGCCACCGCTACTGCCTCCACCGGAGGATGAGCCACCATCCGAAGAAGAAGACGAGCTTCGCACTTTTTTCGGGATCACCACCGTTCCCAAGGAAATGCGATAATCACAGCATGCACATTCTTCGATGCGCTCGCCTTCGCCTGAAGTGCTGTAAGTTGCCGCTTTGATGGTTTTCACAAACGGCTTTTTCAACGTACGATAATGACACGAGGGACATTCGGAGAAGTCTTTCTTACGCAGTCCGTCCCAACCCACTGCCTTGATTTCGCCAGTTTGCACATGCTCCCAGATCTGATAGCTACGCGACAGATTTTTTTCCTCACTCAGTTGTCCCTTGTCCAATAAATCTGTTTTCGCCTTCAATTGATCGCGGTCCAGGCGTTTCCAATTACCTGAATCATCCGGCGGCACAAACCGCACTTCCATCGCACTTCTACGGCTTAGAAACACGAAAAGACCTATCAGCGACAAGGGTGAAAATAATAGCGGCACCACCATCCAACGATGATAAGCTGCCAGTGCTGAAAGACGGTTTTTCTCGTCGCGATATGCTTTTCGGACATACTCCTCTCCTTTGGAATATTTGATCGCGATCGCCAGGCTGCCTCCCGCGGCCAAGTACCACGGAATCAGGTGCACCTGAAAAATAATCTTCGGATCTATCCCCGTAAACCAAAGCACAAATACTCCGATAAACAAGATCATCACCATGCATCCGCAACCACCAACCGCCGCCAGCCCGTTCTGCCCTGCAAATTTGCGCCGTTTGTCTGTTACGATTTTCTTTTCCGCAACATACCCAATCCATTTCAATGCCGCAAACATCAATACGACGATCACCAACGAATAGATCCCCACATCCTGATAGCGATAGAAAAACGACTGTGGTCGCAGTTCAGCCTTCAATTCCTCGGCTTTTTCAGGATTTAAAAGTATGTCATGAATGGCCGATGCTACTGCCAGCACGCCGGCATCGTAGTTGCCCTGCCTAAATTCAGGCACAAGGTGCTGTTCGCCCAAGCGTTTCAGCAGGGCATCGGGTAGTGCGGCTTCCATACCGTAACCCGTAATGAACCGGTACGCCCTGCGTTCCGTCGCGATAAACAAGAGCAATCCATTGTCGTTTTCTTTTTTACCGATTCCCCAAGTTTGGAAAAGCTCATGTGCAAACTCGAAATCATCGTCGCCCGCAAAATCAGACACCGCCACGACGGCTACTTCTGCCGTTGTGTGCGCTTCGATATCACGCGACAAGGCGTTCAGGGAATCCACCGCGTAGCCATTCAGTATGCCATCGGGATTGCTGACAAAAAAGTCCTGCCCCTGCTGTTTCGGATTAGGTATCTCTGCAACGCTGTATTGAGCAATCGCCGGACTGCAAATCGCTGCACAACATAGCAAGCTATTGATAATAATTAACGTTATTCGTCGGACTAACATCATCGCCAAATATAGAGATTTCCACACCGAACGGAATAGCCGAAAACAGGGAGTTTTTGTAGCATCAAGTTAACATTCTGGTGATATTTGCGATTTAACTTTGTAAAGTTATATTTGAACTTGTAAGTTGAACCTTGTTAAAATCGGTGAAACAGGCCGGCTCATGATGAAGAAAGGCTACACCATTATGGCGACGAAAATAAAATGAAAACACTATTCATGATCGTATCCGGATGCTTGCTGCTCACGCTGGCACCCCTATTGACTTTGGCAAACGAAATGCCCCCGCTCCGTTCCGGTGACCTCGTGGTATGTGGCGATGACAAAGTCCATATTTATGACGGTGAGGCAGCGCGGGGCGGAAAAGCAACGCTCACTTGGTCATGGCAGGCCAGCGAGGCCAAGGGCCAGTTGCCTGAGGAGTATTTCGGCATGCTCCGTTCGCTGGACGACTGCAAACCCGTGCAAGGCAACAGCCAGCTACTCATCACTTCTTCATCCGGCGCCACGTTGCTGCTGGACGTGGCCACCAAACGGGTACTGTTTTATGCCAAAACGCCAATGGCTCATTCGGCCGACCTACTGCCCGCGGGTCACATCGCCGTAGCTAACTCCACACACATCGCGGGCAACAGCCTAGAGCTTTATGACGAGCATCTACCGGAAAAAGTGCTTTACAAAGATACGCTGTATTCTGGACATGGGGCGGTATGGGTAGCCGAACGTCAGGAGCTTTTTGCCCTGGGTTTCGACAGCCTGTTAGTTTACAAGCAGCAGGACTGGCACACCAAAAACCCGCAGCTGGAAAAGGTGCGCGCCTACCCCCTGCCCGACGAAGGCGGACACGAACTATCGCCCACTTCATCGGGACAGTTGCTCGTCAGTACCCATCACCACGTATGGCTCGCAGATATGGAAACAGGTATCTTCACGCTATTCGAGCCATTGAAAGACCGCGAGAATATCAAGTCGGCCAATTACGACGCCGCAACCGGGTCACTGGTATATACGGTTGCCGAGGAAAGCTGGTGGACACATCACGTGTACGGGGTAAATCCTGATTTCCGCATCGAAGTACCCGATATGCGAGCCTATAAGGTGCGTGTGGTGCGGTAGGTGTTACGTCCTGTTTCACATACAGGATCGCTTTCAATGTTTATCGCTGTTTTTCAATCTGCGTCAATGCCGCTTCGTAAAACTGGAGGCTTTCTTTTATTTCCTGCATATTATCCGACGGATTGCGCTCATACTCAACAGAAAGAAAACCAGAAAACCCTTGATCAACCAATTCCGCTAGCATCGCTTCCACCCCACTCACTCCTGTACCCCAAACCACGTCTTCGGCTTCTTCGCCGGCCATGGATACATCCTTGAAATGCAACTGCATCAATCGGTCTCGTACCGTTTGTAAGCTCGTCACCGGATTCAGTCCGGAGCGAACCCAGTGTCCCACGTCTGCACACACACCTATCCGCTCACTTTTCCCTTGGATCCGGTTCATCAACGTATCCGGATTCCAATATAGGGAGGGCGCTGCATGATTGTGAATAGCTACATTGATCTGATATTGATCGCATAACGCGGAAACCAGATCCAGGTATTTGGGATCGGGTTCGGAAACGATGTTCTCGATCCCCATCGCCCTCGCAAATTCGAACAGTGACTCCCACTCTTGCTTCGTATCCGGACTGATTACGCCAAAATCCATCAATTTTACATCTTTGGACGCCAAGTAATCCAATACCTTTTCCTGTTGATCTTCATCCATTGTATAGGACATCGTACCCTCCATACCTCCGCCAATGGCTTGACCCGGATAGCCACCGATGTAGTGAATCCCCAATTCACTTGCCTTGTCTACCGCCTCGAAAAATGTATGATTTCGGAATGTGTAGGCCAATATGGCTATTTTCCAGGTTTCCGCCGATTGGCCCGAGTCCGAACGCTTTTCTGACTGGGTACATGCACCTGTCAGTAAAAAAAGCGCAATTAGGTTCACGAATAAAATACGTTGTTTCATGTTCTGATCTGTAATTCCTGTTATCTAATTTCTAATCGTTTTGAATCGTATATTTCAGCAGCAGCGAACTGCGGGGGTCGGGCAAAGACAATTCCAGTCCTCGGGACAACTCATGCCCGGTTTTAACCAAAACATCGTGGCTATCACAATTCTCAATGACATACTTTGCGGTAGGCGATACACCCGACAGCTTCACTGTAATCGTACTATCCCGTGCCTCCTGCCTGCGGAAACCGACGATGTACCCGCTGTTGTCAGACGGCCGATGCAGTTGATAGGCCATCCAGATGCTGTCGGAAGTCATGTCGTCCAGCGTTGTCAGCGGATAATAATCTTCGTAAAAATAAGGCCTTACCTCACTGAATTCTTGCTGGCAACGCAACATCTCTGTGATATTCGAGGCGCGGTCGGTCACCTTCCAGTTGTAGACGACAGACGTTCCCAAGCTAGATCGGAACGTAAATCGGTCGTCCTTGTCGACACCTGTACCCGTCTGTGGCAGGAAAAAATTCAGACCATAGGTATGCGTTTGGTACCCTATCGGCTCGCCGTAGTGGTAATCCGTGCGCCACATCGGTGCACTTCGTTTCATGGATTCAAAATCGATGCGCCTGCCCCCGCTGGCACAATTGTCTACGATACCTTCCGGAAACCGTTCCAATAGGTAATCCCAAAAAGCATACAACCCCTCTATATGACGGATTTCGTGTATCCCTCGCCTACCGGGCTCATCATTTTCCGCCCAAAAATTATCCACCCCCATATTGAAATCCTGCCGGTAGTAGTCAATGCCGTTCGCTTCCATGAAATCACCGATAAACCGGCACAGCCAATCCCGGGCTTCCTTGTTTCCGAGATCAAAGAGGTAAGCATCCGTACCCTTTGCATCCAGCATCCATTTTCGCAAGTTGATTCCCCAGTCCGACTCCTTGATCACCCGTTCCGGTTCAAACCACACCATGAATTTCGCCCCCACATTGTGTGCGGCATCGGAAATCGGTTTCAAACCCTCGGGAAAGCGCACACTATCGACGGTCCAGTTACCCACCGTGTTCGCCCAGTTTTTATTATTCTCCACATCCCCCGCTTGGGCATACCAGCCTGCATCAAGCCAAAAAACTTCAGGGGTAAGCTTGAATTGTTTGTACCGGTTGATGATCGCCAGGGCATAGTCCGTCGTCAGGCATGTATATTCATTGCAGGGAAACGGGTCGCCGTAGTTGAAGCTCGCCGAAACGGGATAACGTGCCGGCTTACCGTTTATTTTCGGCGTTTGCTGCTCAATGATAAAGCGGCGGAACAGGTTATGCCCCACGATCCGGTCTTCGCCTTCCCAAAACAACAGGCAGATACTCGGCGTGCGGATAGACTCGTCGGCATGCAGATACGTATCCAGCCATTTCATGCCAGAAGCAAGCGAAACGCTGTTCGCCGCATTGCCCGCGAAATCCGCATACCAGGTTCCCGACCAGCCGACGGCCACCATCGCACCCTGGCCGGAAGCGGATTCAATATTGAAAAAAGGAAACGCATTATCCGAAGAACGGCCGCTCTCCGGCGAAAACTGCAGGGTTTCTCCGGGAGTCAATACCTGCTTCCGTGGGTGGAAATCCGCTTTCGACACATGGGTTCCATCGGCATAGTGCAGCGTGATGCGGTCGGACGAATCATAGCGAAAGTCCATGTCAATCACCTTCACCGTTTGCAGCGTAGGCGAAGTAGCTGTGCCGCCGTTGGTAAAATGAAGCACCCATTCCACGGCGTTATACGCCGGATATGCCTTCAGCTGGCATACCACCTGTAACTTGGTTCGCTTGTCGGTCCATGTATACGCATATTCTACCACCCCCGGTTCGGTATAGGCTGCACGTTCGGCAGAAAAACTCCACTTCCCGATAAATTCCCTTGAAGGGATCCCGTCATAAATGAACGAAAATGGCGGAATTATACCCTTTTTGAAATGGCTGTTCACCCAATTTACTACATCGGTGGGTCGTTCGGTAAACTCAGCCGCGGTTTGCCCATGTGAGTAATAGGGAGAAAGCCCCCACACCATTAGACTTACATATATAAATATCCTCTTCAGCATAACGATCTCTTTTTAATATTTCATCTTCTTTTATTCTTTCATCTTCGATTAGTTGATAAATATGTGCGTTGCACCGGCTTAATCAGCCAAACCATATAGAACCAAACCAATGCGATCACCGCGATTGCCGCCAGTTGTGTACCGAAATGATCGGACGCGACACCCAGGACCGGCGTCACCACTGCACCCCCCGACACCCCCATGATCAGCAGCGCGGATACTTCGTTGGCTTTGTCCGGCATCCGCTTCATGGACAGGGAAAACACAATGGCGAACAGGTTGGCATATCCCAATCCAAAGATGCTGACAAACACCAGCATCCCCCAAAGGCTATCCACCGTAAACATCCCCAACAGGCCTGCTATGGCTACAAACACGCTGTATTTATAAAATTTAACCTCGGCGTACCTGAGCAGCAGCATTCCGCCCACAAACGCCCCTAACGTACGGGCAAAGAAATACACGCTATTGCCCAAACCCGCTTCACTCAGGGGCAGGCCGCATTTCTCCATCAGTAACTTGGGAAATGTCGCATTCATCCCCACATCCACCCCCACCAGCGCCAATATGCCGACAAAAAACCAGGTGATGTAGCGATCTTTGAACAGCCCGAGTGTCCCGCCTAAAGATACCGACGTGTCGCTTTTAGTCGAATGGATCGGCGTGAACCACAACCAGATCAGCGCAACTAATGACGTGAGTGCGTACACCGGAAAAACCAGTTTCCAGCCATAAGCCATACCGGCTGCCCACGTGGTGAGGATAGGTCCCAAAAACGAGCATACCGCTTTCACGAACTGCCCCAAGGTGAGCGTTCCCGTGAGTTTTTCGGTGCTTACCACATCGGTGACCAGCGGGTTCAGCGCAACCTGCAGGAGCGTATTGCCGATGCCAACGAAAGCGAACGCTACCAGCACGTACGAAAAATCGTACGAAATCACCGGAATTCCTAAGGCAATCACATGCAGGAAGAAGCTCAACAGCACTGTATTCTTCCGGCCCACTTTATTGATCAGCATCACGGTAGGCACCGACAGGACGAGAAACCAGACGTAACACGAAATGGTCAGCATGTTCGCCACCGTATCGGTCATCGAGTCGAAGTCCTGTTTGACATAGTTAATGGCCAAGCCGATGATGTCCACGAACCCCATCACAAAGAAGCCGAACATCACGGGGAGGATACGGATACCGCTTATTTTATTTTGTTTCATTTTGCGGTCGTCTTATTGTTGGCGACAAAGTACAACGGAATGGGGAGCGATATCGACCGCGAGCTTCCCACCCTTCACACCGGTTTGCGCCACGGATGTGAGCATGCGGTCATCATCGGGAAGGGTTTGCTCTTCATAGCGGTAAACGGAAAAGTTTCCTTCGAACGACGGATTGGTTACCGCCAAGGACTTCGCGGAATCCGTGGCGTTGGCAAATACATACGTCCACTTCCCCTCGGTATCGCGAAACGCCGTACCGATAGCGAAATCATCATCGAGGTCAATGGGATGTATTGAGGAACCGGGTTTTACGAACCGGCTGAGCAAGGCATAGGCATGATATTGCGGCCGTACCTCGTAATCTTCCTTAATCCGATCGTAGGTCGAGTCCGTTTTGTACGCTTCCTTCACATACTTCCACAGCCCCAGCTGTTGCATCTGCTGGTAATCGGCGTCGCGGCCGTAGTACTGGTCAATCAGGCTCCAATAACTGATGCCGGCCGCTCCTGAATTCAGGAAATTGAGAGCAAGGCGTGTCATCAGCACACCCCGTTCGTACTGGTCGATATCGCGTTGCCGGGTGGCACCCACGGTCTGGTTCGAACCGAATTCACCCACCAGGTGACGTTTCCCCGCATTTGCGGCAATCTCCACGTTGTTCCGTTCCCATCGGGCAATCGTGTCGTTCGGCGTGTCGTAGCCGAATATATATGTATGAGAGTTGAACACATCGGCCACCTCCGCGAGGTGTTCTGCACAATCTTTCAGGTAGAACGTCCGGGTATCGGTATTGTCGGATAGGTTAAACCGTACCCGGTCGCGAATGCCGTCTTTTTTGAAACGGGCATCCAGTACCTTCGCCATTTTGATGTATTCGGTCGACGTCAACAGCGGTCCGCCATCCGGCTCGTTCATCGGCGTGATCTCCTTTACACATGTGTAATGGCGATCCTCAACCAGGTTTTTGACGAGCACAGAATAGTTTTCCGCCCATTCGTCGTAATCCGTTGGCCCCGTGATCCACACGTCTTTCTTTGCCGTATCGGCCATAAAGCTTGTCTTCACGTGCGCATAAGCCGGATCCAGCAGGGATACTGATACCGGACATCCCCACACCACGATACAGACCTCCATACCTTGTTCCTGTGCCAGATCGAGCACTTTATACAAGGATTGCATTTCCGGCGAATCGAAGGTAAATCGGCTCTGATCAGTCGTATGCGGGTCGTCGTTATCATTAACCGGTTCATACCATTGGGGCAGGGCCATCACGCGGAACTTCTGCAGTTCCATGGCCTTCACCCTGCGCACCACATGCTGCCAGTCTTCCGGCTTCGCGCCGTCGTTCCGCGTCAGGTTTTGGGCAAAAAAATGGGGGTCAAATTCAGCTCCCACGGCTTCCAGTGTGACCGGCGTGGCCTCGCCCACCGTTACCTCGGTATACGGGCCGCCGTGCTGGCATGAAGCAAGCGCCAGCGTGCAAAGCAGTCCGCCTGCAAAAGCAAACCGACCGTATTGTTTGTTTCGTCTTTCCATCGCGATATTAGCTTTTAGGGGTTCGTTTCGTTATGTCCTAATTTTATTTCAATGGCCTGTATCAAGGTATGGATTACCTTGATGTGGATTTCCTGGATCCGGTCGGAATACGCCGCCGCAGGGCTGGCCAGCACTTTATCTGCCAGCGTAGCCAAGCTGTTTTCGCCCACCTGCGTCAACGCCACCACCGTCATGCCCCGTTGTTTTGCGGAAGCAGCAGCCCGTACCACATTGGCCGAGTTGCCGCTCGTGCTGATAGCCAGCAGGACATCACCCGGATTGCCAAGGGCTTCCACCTGACGGGAGAATATTTCCTCAAAGGAATAATCATTGCCCACACAGGTAATGTAGGCCGCATCATTGATGGCGATGGCCGGATACGGTCGCCGGTTATTGCGGTACCGGCCGGTTAGCTCTTCGGCAAAATGTGATGCATCACACAGCGATCCACCGTTGCCACAGCTGATGATCTTGCCACCCGCCCCCAGCGTTTCGGCCATGAGGGTGGCCACCTCGTCGATCAACGCTGCCGTTTCCCAACTTACAAACTGCTCCAGTACCGCTTTCGATTCGGTGAGGCTGTTATAAATCAAATCTTTCATCACTTTTCATTTTTGGTCAATAGATCGGCAGCAACCGATAGTGCCGAATAAGAACCGATCTGTTCGCCCAGCTGGGATCCGACCACCCGGCATACCTTTTGAGCGTTGGACAATGCCTCCTCGCCGATGGTTTCCAGCATCCGCGGTTCCATCAGCGCCTGACAGCGGGTATACACACCGCCGATAACGATCAGTTCCGGATTGAGGATATCGATGATGATGGACAGCCCTTCTCCGAGCTTCCGGGCTGAAATATCGAATACCTTCAGGGCCAGCGCATCGCCTTTGGCTGCCTCTTCAGCTACCTTCTGCGCGGTAAGAAGCTCCTGTTCATCTGCACTGCACCAGGGCACGGCTATCCCCATCTGCATCTTTTCAGTCACGAGCATCCTGGCCACCTGTGTAATACCAGCCCCGCTACAAAAACCTTCAAACGATCCTCCTTTACCATATCCCACCGGGCCGAAGCTCGCCAATCGTATGTGGCCTACTTCGCCAGCGTTATCGTTTGTGCCCGAGTACAGGCGGCCATCGAGGATCAGCCCGGCACCCAGTCCGGTACCAAACGTCATGAACACCATGTTCCGAGTGCCGCGGCCAGCACCGCACTTCCACTCCGCCAATGCGCAGGCATTGGCATCGTTCTGCAAGCCCGCTCTCACGCCGATACGCTGTTCCACAATCGATACAATCGGAATACCATCCCAGCGTGGAAGATTGGGCGGCGACATGATCAGTCCCTTATCCGTATCTAGCGGACCGCCGCAACTGATGCCGATTGCACCCACCTGCGCAGGGGTCAGCCCATGCTTTGCCATCATGCCTTCCACGGCCGAGCAAATCGCCGACACCGTTTCATCTACTCCGGCAGTGGGGAACCGGTCTTCGTCCACTAACGTGATCCCAGCCTCACCGTAGTGACCATAGGTAACCGCACATTTCGTTCCTCCGATATCAATCCCTAACAAGTATTCCTTCATTTCCAATTAGTTAATAGCATATATATTTGTTTTCTCCAATAATTCGTAGTATGTATCCAAGTTAAAGGGCGGTTTGCCATACAGGTAATGGTTGGTATAGGGCTTTCCGTCAATATCACAACGGATCAGTAGCATTCCCTGGCCCTGCATTACCGGCAATTCCGCAATCACGGATTTACCGTTTGCAGGCACGGCATAATCCCCTTCATACAGCGTTTTTCCAGAAGCAATATCCGTCACAGACACTTGGCCCTTGGAATCCTTCCGGGTATCGTTAACAGCTACCAGCGGATGCTTGCCCGCTTGGGCATCGTTGATGAACACGCACACATTTTCCTGTACGTTCTTCAAAAAATGGAAGGCCAGCTTTTTGGAATTGTAGTAATCGGTCACAGCATCCGACAGAATAGGCCAACCGTCGCGGATGTTCCACCAGATGATACCCGACCGTTCGGGCTTATCACCCCGCCATTTTTCGACGAAGAATTTCATCGCTTCGGCCTGTACGGCCTGTGAAGCACGGATGAAATCGTCCAGGTCCGTAGGTACCGATCCGAATAAGATCTTCACCTGGTTGGTCATTAGGTCATTGCGTCCGCCCTGTTTAGGTTCATCGGGAAACGGACGTACCGCCTTGGTCATCCACTCGTCATTCCACAATCCCACCTTTCCATTCAGCCAGGGATTGACGGCGTCTTTGGTGAACATCCTTTCCAGCGTGCTCCGGTTGGGAAGGCCATGGTAACCGATTTCACTCACAAACCGAGCCTTGGCTTCGGTGTAATAGGCATCTTTATAATAGCCACGCGGCCCCCAGAGATGATTCTCGGGCAGGAGGTCGTCGTGGCTGCCTTCGTCATAGACCTTTTGGCTGTAGTAAGGCGAGCTGGGCAGGAACGGGCGGGTAGGATCCATTTCATAAATCACCCGCGGCAGCACTTCCCTGCTTACGCGGTCCCTGTTCGGGTCGATGTTGAAATTGATCAATGTCCAGCGCAGTGCCACGTCATCTTCGTTGTTTCCGGCCCACAGCACCAGCGAGGGGTGGTTGCGGAGCTTGGTTACCACCGCGGTAGCCTCTTCTTCGATCATGCGGGCAAAATCATTGCGTTGGGGATAGAACGTACACCCCATCGCAAAATCCTGCCAAACCATGATGCCGTTCTCATCGCATAGGTCAAAAAACCGGTGGTCTTCGTAGACGTTGCCGCCCCAGCACCTCACCATGTTGCAATTAGTTTCCACCATCAGCTGGAAAGCATCAGCCAGCAGGACGGCATCCCGGCTATGCAACGCATCCAGCGGCACCCAGTTCGTGCCCCGTACGAATACCGGCTCGCCGTTCACCACGAAGCGGAACCGTCCATAGTCATTCTCCACATCGTTGTGTTCAGTCATATCCAGCTGCACAGTACGTATGCCAACGCGGCAGGGTGCTTCCGAAAGCACGCTGCCGCTTTCCTCTTCCAGCACCACATTGGCGTCATACAACGCCGCATCGCCATAGCCCCGCGGCCACCAGAACGCCACATCCTGCAACTCGATGATGCGTCGGAACGCATGAGAAGTGACCCGTACCGTTTCCTCATGGACCACCTTCCCCCCACGGCTCAACGAGATGCGCGCCTGCGTACGGTCGAGCTTTTCAAATGGGATGGCCAATTGCACATCGACAAAAACCCTAGCCGTTTTGGCCTCCAGGTCGATGCTGGAGGTCATCCACTGGGTATTGACGATGTGGGTTTCGTTGACCACTTCCAGGGAAACATCACGCCATAAACCGGCGCTAACGAGCCGCGGCATGATGTCCCATCCATACGCATGCGGAGCCTTGCGGATGTAGGTAGATTCGGTCGCGGCAAAGTTGCCCACGCTGAAGGTACCCAGCATATACTGCTGGGCTTCGATCACCGCTGAGCGGATGATTACCTGCAGGGTATTTTCACCGTCTGCCTTGAGGGCGTCGGTCACATCATATGCATGCTCGATGAACATGTTACTCGCTGAACCGATGTGCGTTCCGTTGAGCCAGATCTCCGCCAGGCAATCGATGCCGCCGAAAACAAGTCGCACCCGCTCTTCGGGCTTCACCCGGGGTGAGGCAAAGGTCTTCGTATAGCACCACTGGTATCCCTCATACTTCCGCAGGGCATAGACATTGCTGCCGATCATCGGGTCTGCGATCAGGCCTGCCTTGAGCATATCCAGTTCCACATTACCCGGCACCGTCGCAGCAATCTGCTGGGCTACCACCCCATCCAGGTCATCCGGGTTGATTACCGGGCGTTTAGGTTGCGGGAAGAAGGAAAGTTCCCACGCCCCGTTGAGCGAAATATCGTCCGCTTTTAATCCAACCGGGCTCAAGCCGATCAGCAGTACTGCTATGCCTAATTTTACGTAGTTCTTCATGAATTGCATTTTTTGTGGCTAACTGTTTGTTAGGGTCTAGCGCATCCGCTCATTAACCTTCCTGATCTCCTGCAGCATGTATTCCCGCGGACCGTTATCGGGCGAAACATTGATCCCCTCTTCGGTATCGTGCGGCGGGTAATCAAACACCCACATGGCCGAGAGCGGCACGTGGTTGGCTTCGATGGCTTCCAGCAGTTCCATGAATTTATCCCGGGTTTCAGCACCGTATTTGGCTTCCTGTGCACCCCACTCACCCAGGAACAACGGCTTGTTGAGTGTGCTGGCGGCCTCCATGCTTGCGCGGATCAGACCATCCACCCCTACGGGATCATCGGAAAAGTATCCCTCTTCGGCCGATCCGGGATACACATGGGTACTAAGCACATCGACCGGATCGGGGTTCTGTACGCCCAGCATTTCGACAAATTCGGAACGGGTATCTTTCGTCCAACTCTGGTTTTTCCAAAGATTCCGCGCCGCCGGCCGCTGAACGGCATTGCCCGTGATCACGATCCGGGTACCGTCGTATTTGCGCACTTCCTTGGCAAACGCCTCCATCATCACCTTAAGGTCAGCCGTATATAGTTTATCTTCCTTAGACCGTGTGGCTGGGGTGCCCAGTTCCGGAACGATGGGTGGCAAGTTGTCGTTATCGCCGGGCAGATCAACCAACAGGTTTACTTCGTTACCCTGCTCCCAACCCCATATCGCCGGTGAATCGCGGTATCGCACCACCACGTCGCGGATAAATTTACGCATCAGTTCATGTGTTTTGCTGCCCGTGTTTCCCCATTGGTTTACAGGCTCACCGACCAAATCGGGCACGGTGGGCGTGTGCCAGAAGAACGAAGGGATCAGCCCAATGCCAAACTCTTCGGCAGCCGCCACAAAAGCATCCAACTGCTGAAAATAGGCGTCGGGATTATTCAGGTAAAGATCCCAATTTTTTGGCCAATAGCCATTTATGGCAAATCGAACAAAGGGAATGTCGCGTTCCTTCAGATAGGCTAATCCCGTCCGGTACGATGTATTATTTTGCTGTCCGTCGTCCAGCGTCCGGATAAACGCATTGAAGTAATTGACGCCGATCGCCTGGTAAGGTTCATCGTTGAGCAGCAGCTGGCCCAACGCCGAAACGGACAGTCCGGGGTAATGCTCCTCCTTTGGAGGCACGTCGGTATCGTCATCCGGCTCCGCCTGTGTGCCCGGACCTTTACTGCATGAATAACTGCCTCCAAATACCAGCAGTAGGGATAAAACAAGGCTCCATTTTCTATGCATCGTCAAGTCTTTTAGTTAGCTAAATAATCAATATCCCGGGTTTTCCACCAAATTTGGGTTCGCGGCGATACGCCCCTGTCCGATGGGAAAATAGTAATTCTTTTCGGGGAACGTCGGTGTTTTTGCGCGGCCGTCAATGTTGTTAACGAAATCCAAACGGTATTTTCCAGAAGCGGCGTCATACATGTACCGCAACCCCGCGTATGTGCGCGTCAGCTCCGAAACCGCCGTCCGCCAACGGCGCAAATCCCAATACCGGTGATTCTCGAACACCAGCTCCACTTTCCGTTCGTGGCGGATTTTATTGCGGTCTACACTGCCCAGTTCGGCAATTCCAGCACGCCTGCGAATCTGGTTAACTGCATCCAGCGCATCCCCTGCCAGTCCCAGCTCGAAAGCAGCTTCAGCATAATTCAATAGGATCTCGCCATAACGAAAAATCAGGTAATCGGTGGTCGACTCACTGAACCACGTGAAATTATCCGCTTCGGGATCCAGGTATTTCATCACCCCGAAGCCCGTACTCGGCGTATTGCCTTCCTTGAACCGCACCAGCTGGTCGCCGACAGCAGCTACCCCTTCGTACGAATCATAACGCCCGTCGACAAGGTCGCCGCTGCGCGAGACGATGCCATTGTGCATATCAATGGTGTTGTCGCCCAACACGCCCCCTTCCGCACCCGGCCAGGATGTACCATTTGTCCAGATCGATGCGAAGAAACGCGGATCGCGGTCGCCCCACAGTTCCTCCATCGTCCACAGGCGGCTTTTGGCAGCGGCACGGTTAATCACGCCCGAGGTGCCGTCTTTGCGTTCAAATTCCTCAACCATATCCAGGTACGGCCCGTGGTAGTTACCCACTCCCCACACGTTCGGGCGCGGACATTCTACCATATCCCACGACCACCTGTTGGATCCACCGGCCTGGAAACCCGGCCCGGAATGCCGCTTCACCATGATCGCTTCGCGGTTATCCTTTTTCAAAAAGATGTTCTTGAAATTCTGCACTTTATCGGCATCGTCGTCGTACAGCCCGTGCGCGCTTTCGGTCATGATGGCTTTAGATGCATCGTAGCAGATCTGAAAATACCCTTCCGCCTCACCGGCCGGAATACCCAGTAGGCCGTCGAGTTGCTGGGTACCGAACTTCGCAACACTTCCGGCATACAACGCGGCCCTTCCGCGGAGTGCCAAAGCTGCCCACTTACTGGCACGGCCAGCCGCCGTTGCAGCCGGCAAAATCGTCGCTATCTCACCGGTCTCGCCGATGATGAAATCGTACACCTCTTTCTCCGAATTCCGCTTCGGGTACAACTCAGCAGAGTCTGCATCCAAGGCCTGCACATTTGTAATTAGCGGAACACCTCCGTATCGCTTTACCATCGCGAAGTAACAGAATGCCCGTAAAAAGCGTGCTTCAGCGATGCGCTCTTCGACATCCGAAATGGACGATTCCGCGGCCCGCTCAATGAAATTGTTAAGGTTCCGAATGGTGTAGTAGGCATTGCCCCACCATTGCAGCTCGGTGCCGTTTGCCTGTATGCCATTCTCTTTCACGCCCAGTAAATGTGCCTGTGCACCGAAATTATACTTGGCTTCATCGGTGATTTCGATGGTACGGACAGGCCCCTCCATCTGGGCGCTGAATCCCATGATGGTTTCAAAGCTATTATCGTCGCGGTTCATCGGAGCCCCATCCCAGGTATTCATCAGGTTAATCGCATCACCGACCATCACGGGTGTGCAAGCGTAAAGCTCCGCTAGGTGCGCATCCAGTAAATACGGATCGTTCCAAACCACGGCATCTGTATACCGATCCGTGGGAACCTGATCCAACACTTTATAACAGGAGGTCATGGCCGATGTAGCTAGTGCCAATATGACCAATTTTTTATAATTTGTCTTCATATCTAAAATCAATTAAAATGAAAGATTACATCCTACACTCATGGTAAATTGCTGGGGATAATATACCCCTGCACCATATCCTTCGGGCATCTCTGGGTCAACTCCGTACTTATTCAGGGAGCTCACTGTGTAGAGATTCGCTCCGGCCACGTAAACGCGGAACCTACTGATTCCCACTTTCGTCAGGATTTCCGACGGAAGCTCGTATCCCAACGACATGTTTTTCAGACGCGCATAGGCCGTGTTATGATTCCGGTAGTCCGAATAGAAATCGTTGGTGGATGAGCCTGCAGGTCTCGGAAGCAGGGCATCCGCGCGGTTATTGTCGCGGTTGTTCCAATAATTACCGTAGAACAGCATGGTAGGTGCGCTTTCCAGCACGACATTAGTCGTATAATCAAACGCCCCCTGTACGAGCGCCGAAAAATCGAAGCGCTTGTATTTGAACGACAGGTTCACCCCGAATGTCCAATGGGGTTCAGCTCCTTTGCCGATCTCGGCCTGGTCGCGCCAGTTGATGACGTTATCACCGTTCAGGTCTTTATACCTTACGTCGCCAGGTCTGAGCGATGCGTTGTCTTTATTTAAGGCATCGAACGCCAGCGGCCAGTTGTCGATCTCTTCCTGGCTGGTAAACAACCCGTCAAAGAGGTAACCGAAACGCCTATCGGTATATTCTCCGCTTTGTTTATACAGTCGAATCTCATCGGGGTCGGTATAATTGGGTTCATCAATGGATAACCACTTGGACCTTGAGTATGCGATATTTCCGGAAACATCATACCGCCATTCGCCCACCGTGCCGGTTGTTCCCAGCCTCAGCTCCACGCCCTGTGCGCGCTGGCTGTTCAGATTTTCCACGGGCAGTGCCGCACCGAAAGTGGTTGGCAGTGACTGCGTCCGGCTACCCGGAATGCCATTCCGCTGCCGCCGGAACACTTCAAACTCTCCATAGAGTTTTTGGTGCCACAGTGAGAAGTCGAGCCCAGCATTGTAAAGGGACATCTGCTCCCACGTCAGCCCAGCGTTTGCCAGCCCCGTCGGTATTAGCCCTGAATAGAGCGTGCTACCGAGGGTGTAGGTACCGTCAAATTGGTAACCCGCCAGGTAGGCAAAATTTGCCACCGCATCGTACCCCGACGATCCGTAGCTTGCCCGGAGTTTAAGGATGTCAAACACGTCGTATCTGCTCAGGAAATCCTCCTTCGCTACGTTCCATCCCAAAGACACGCTGGGGAAATAGCCCCACCGCTGCCCCTGTGCAAACCGGGAGGACGCGTCGGCCCGAAGAATTGTTTCCACCATGTAACGGTCGCGGTAGCTGTAATTCAGCCGCCCGATCCAGGAAACGCGGCCGTTCGCGAAGCTGGAAGAATTGTTAGCCGACGTCGTGCGGTCGCCCGCAAACAGCTCTTCGATGGCCATGGACTGGAACCCGCCACGCGACGCGTCAAATCCCCGTCCCCGTTCGTAAACGTATTCATACATAAACATGCCCGATACGTTGTGGGCATCCTGAAACGACCGGTCATAATTCAATGAATACTGCTGCACCAGCCGGGTGTCCGCGCTTGCGGCCCTGCTGAGGAACATCGGGTCCTGTGAGCTACGCACATAGGTGTAGTCACCGGTTTCCGCACTGTATGTATAGAATCGTTCCTGGTTCTTTACAACCTTCTGGTCGAACGAGTTCGACCGGTAAATCATCACGCCTTTGGCATTCAAGCCGGGTACCGCACTGAAGTCGTACCGCAGTTCCCCCCGGAGTTGCGTAATGCTGTTCAGCTTGTCCTGTGCCCCGCTTAATTCCGAATTCGTGCCGAATATCGGATTCCCATAGGTAATACCCGCATAAGGTGCCATATTCGGGTCGGGCAATTCCAGCGCAAAGGACGGATCTGCCGCGTAGATCAGATCGCGCCAGAAGTTATTGTTCGAACCCACCCCATCGGCTCCCGAAGGATACATGCGGTGCTCATTGAAATATTGGATGTCCATAGCCGCCGAAAGTTGTTGTGTTACCTTTGCCTCCACGTTGGCCTGGAAATTATAACGGTCGTAGTTTCCACCGTTGGTTTTCAGGATGGTTTCCTGCCGGTTGGCACCGAAATACCCGTAATATTTAACCGACTCGGTACCTCCCGAAAGCGAGAAGTTATGGTTCTGCTGCGGTGCATACCGACGTATGGCGGCATCAAACCAATTTGTATTCAAGTACTTCGGATCCGACCCATCCCGGAATTTCTGGATTTCTTCATCGGTAAATGGTACCTGGTCGGCAGGCTTCTCGGAGTTGAGCCATTTATCCACTTCAAACTGTGCACGTTCGGCCGAGGTTGCCGGTCTGATCACCCGCGTAGATCCCTGAAGCGTTAACGAGCTGTTTACCTGCACGTTGGGCTTACCCTGCTTACCTCGTTTGGTCGTTACGAGGATAACCCCGTTTCCCGCCCGGGCACCATAAATGGAGGCGGCACCGTCTTTCAGGATGGATACCGTCTCGATCTGATTCGGATCCAACGTATTGATATTGGTTTCGATTCCATCTACAATCACCAGCGGGCTCCCAAAACCGCGGATGTTCAAGCTGGCATCGTCGGAACCCGGGATTCCGGATGTTTGCTTAGAGATCAGTCCCGGCAGCTGCCCCGCCAGCGTATGGGTTACGTTGACCTGCGGGGCTACGGTGATCTTGTCTGTTTTGATCTGCGAAACCGAACCGGTCACCGTAGCAACCCGTTGCTGGCCGTAGCCCACTACCACCACTTCATCAAGCACCGCCAGATCTTCTGTGAGTGTAATGGTCAAGCGCTGTCCCTGAACGGCTTCTGCTCGCTGGGTTGTGTAGCCGATTGAGGAGATTTCCAGCGAGGCATCCCTGCCCACCGTTAAAACAAACCCGCCGTTTTCGTTGGTTGCCGTACCGTTGGCGGGCACCCCTACTTCGACCACCCGGGCCCCAACCAGCGGTTCGTTCCGTTCATTCATCACCGTCCCGTTGACCGTCACGCGTTCCGGTTGGCCCTGTGCATGCACCGAGCCATTTTGAAATAGCCATAGGCAAATGAGTGCAAGACTCCATTTTAAATTATCCATCATCGTTAATATTGGTTTAATTAATTGCTCGTAAAAACAAATTCGTGATTGCCGCCGCCCACCGTCTGGGCTTTATCGGTGTATACGGTAGCCGTGGCGTTGTCGGGGATCGTCACCGACAGCCTGATCTGGTTTCCCTCCCTTCTCCATTCCGACTTAATAAGCCCCTTCACCGAACGGTACTCGCCCTTCGCCCAGGAGAGGTCGGCAATGAAATCCGGTTTGATCAGGATGTGTTCAAAGCCCCGGTGTTCGGGATCGTAGTTGATGCCTGCCAGGGTGTTGACCATCCACGCGCTGATATCGCCCAGGAAAACGTGGTTTACCGATGCGTCTCGGAACTCGGGTGAAAGCACCCAGGTTTCAGCCAGGGTAGTAAAGCCAAGTTTGATCCAATTGCCCCACGATGGGGCCGTCTCCTGCGCCGCCATCCGGTAGGCCGTTTCCGCAAAGCCGTGTACCGAAAGCATGCGGGGCACGTACTTGCTACCCAGCACGCCGAAATCCAGGTGATAATGGTTGTCAACGATCAACCTATTCAGGTTTTCCGCCACCTTGCTTTCGGATTCCTGTGGAACGATCTCCAGGGCAAGAGCCACGGCCTGTGCCGTTTGCGACCCATTGGCATACAGGGCACGCTCCGCATCGAAATATTTCCGGTTAATCAGCGCTTTGAGTTCTTCCGCCTTTTTGCGGTAGGGTTTGCTGTCGTGACCGGTCTGGTCGCTGAAGCGCGCCATCAACACTTGGTCCCAGTAATAGAAACAAGTAGTGGTATACTCGGTGGGCGTCTGCGTATCGTAATACACCCAGTCGCCGATACCATAGGTTACCGTGCCCTCCTCATTTTCTCGTTTTTTAAGGTATTCCAAGTACTTTTCGCAGGTCGCGTATACCTTATGGATCGCCCGCGTATCCCCGTAGTAGCGCTCCAATGCATCCGGAATGATGAACAATGCCGCATCCCATACCGGGCCTATCCAGTCGTCGTACCCCCATCCCGCACTGGGGATGATGCCGGAAATGTTGCCTTCCGGGAGTTGGTTGTCTACGAAATCATCCAACCACTTTTCATAGAATTTGATACCATCGAAATTGAGCAGTGCCAGGTCGATGGCAATGTGGCCATCGGCCGTCCATCCATTTTTTTCCCGCTGCGGACAGTCGGTGGGGATGCTGTGCAGGTTGCTTACGTAAGATTGATTGGTAGCCGCCCATATCTTATTGAGCAGCTCGTTGGAACAACTAAACTGTCCCACCCGGTCGAGATCGGTATGGATGAATAATGCAGTCACATCCTCCTTAGACAGCTTGATGGGCCGGTCTGACCGCACCTCCACATACCGGAATCCGTGATACGTAAACTCCGGGGTGAATGTTTCTTCCCCTTTGCCGTTCATGAAATACGTGTCGGTCTGAAACTCGATGTCCTTTATCGGCTTGTAGTAAATGTCCAGGTTGCGCATCTCGATGCGGCCATTGTCTTTCAACAGCTCACCGTGGGTCAGCATCACCTTGGTCCCCTCCTCGCCGTGCACATTGATACGGCATACACCGGTGAGGTTTATACCCATGTCAAAGACAAACACCGTATCGCCGAATGCCTGCATGGCCACTGCCGGCACTTCTTCCGTGATCCGCATCGGTGGCATGGTCTGTGACACCAGCCGGGGTGAAGGTGCCTTGGTTGGTACCGCCGGTTGCCAGGCTGCGTCGTCAAACTGCACGTCATTCCAGCCCTGCCACTCCTTGCGTGCGTCGTAGGTCTCTCCGCTGTAGATATTATTGTACACATGGGAACCGGTTGCCGTTTTCCATGTATCGTCGGTAGGGATCACTGTTACGGTACCATCCGTGTGTTGCACATGGATTTCCATCACCATGCGTGCGCGGTCGCGCCACCGCGCCTTCTCAAAATCCCAGGTAGCCACGGGAGCCGCCGCGTTGTAAAATCCGTTGCCCAGCACGGTTGCCACTACATTCTCGCCCCGTTGGAGCGACGAGGTTACGTCCAGCGTCGTATACAGGTTACGCTTATCGTAATGGGTGTATCCGGGATCCAACTGCGCAGTGCCAACCGCCTTGCCATTCAGGTAGAGCTTGTAATAGCCCGCCGCACTCACATACAGCCGTGCAGCGGCGATTTCCTTGTCGATGTTGAATACTTTCCGGAACATCGGCGCCGGGCCGAAGGCCGCATCGTGCTGATCCGTTATCCACCGGGCCGTCCAGTCCGATTCGTTCATTTTAGCTGTTTCGAAGCTATCGATTGCCGAAACCACACGTTGATGCCGACCGTCCCAAGCCGTCACACGCCAATAATACCTTGCATGCGGAAGCAGTCGCTCCTCGCCCGCGTATACCGCCTTACTGCGGCTGTCTTCTACTTTGCCGGAGGTCCATAGTGGTTTTCCCTGCTCCAATGCCCCCTTAGCAGCCGCCATCTCTACCTGATAGGCGGTTTGCATCCCGCCAGCCTCGCCGGCCCCTTCGTATCCCCAAGTGAATCTCGGAGCCGGTGCATCGATGTTTATCGGCGACCGGAGGTATTCGCAGCGCAAATCCGAAATCGACCAATGCCCTTCCGTGCAGGCTGCCAACACCCCTAAATAAGTAATTAGAATCCCACCCAAAAAAAACCTCGTCTTACCGTATGTCATTCGCATAAAAGTTTACTTAATCGGTTAAGTAATCGACCCAAAAACTGGTTATATTGTCCTATCAAAATTGATATATCAATTTACTTAATCGGTTAACTAACTGGTTAAAAAAATTTAACTACGAAACTCCAGCGAGCAGGACAGCATAATCCGTTTGGGTTCGTGCTGCTGTTTCTTTCTGGATTTCGCCTTTCCCTTCGCATATTCCATCTGTTCGATCAGGGAATTCACTGCGGTTTTGCCAATTTCCCCCACCGGCATGCGTGCCACGTTGATCTGTGGCGCCAGCACTTTAAAGATGGGTACTTCGTGGATGCAGGCCATTTCAAAATCCGGCTTTATCCCCTTTTCATAAAAGTACTGGAACGCTTCCAGTGCCAGGATGTGGGTCGTAAAAAAGAAACCATCCACATCGGGCACCTCTGTGAAGATGTTGTTCAGCACCCGATGGACGTTCTTTTCGTATCCTGCGAAATCAACTTCACCGCATAACCGCGGGTCTACCTGCAGCCCGGATTCGCGCAGTGCATCCTCCACCCCTTCACGGCGTTGGCTCATTGTTGTCAGATAGGAGTTCGTTGTCAACAACGCTATTTTCTTACAGCCCTTGTTAATCAGGTGCTTGGCCAGCATATAGCAGCTATCCCGGTTGTTGATGATGATGTAGCTTGCATTCAACTCGGGGAAATAACGGTCTATCGTGGTCAAGGGGTATCCCTCGTCGATCAACCGCTGCACTTCTACCTTCGATCGTTTTGTGGGCGCAAGGATAATCCCATCCACGCGCTTCGCTTTAAATAGCCGAATAATCTCGTCTTCCCGGTCGATATCAGACTCTGAGCTGCTGATCATCAGGGAATATCCCTGGTTGCGTGCCCTGGATTCGATTTCCCGGGCTACTTCGGAATAAAATGTATCTGAAATGGAAGGCAATATCAAGCCAATGGTTTTGGTTTCGCCCGTGTTGAGACTTCGCGCAATCATGTTTGGCTGGTAATGCAGCGATGCCGCATACTCCAACACTTTCTCCGCCGTAGCCTGGCTGATGTTCTTCTGCTGGGCCTGCCCGGAGAGCACCCAGGACACCGTCGTCTTAGAAAGACCCAAATGTTCAGCGATATGTTTCAGTGAGGGCTTCAAACCAGCTCAATTTATTCGATCGGATTATATTGGGTTTACTTAACCGTTTAAGTAAACATTGCAATGTTAACTCATTTTTTTGATATCGCAAATTTTTTTTGAAAATTTCAGCGACAGCCTAGCGGTTGGTACGTTCGGATCTAACAGATAATCGTTGCGAATTATCGTTCAATCGTTAACGTATCCCGCTCTTCCAATAAAAGTTCCGGTTCAAACGTCAACAGCAGGTCGTTTCCCTCAACGGTGGTCTGAACGTCAATCACGTTGCCATTACGGCTGACGGAAAGGCGTCGCGCGGGCGATTCGGAGGCGGATGCCAATCTGAGCTGAGAAAGCTTTAGGCGGCCATACCCCAGTTCGAGCAGATGCTGTTCACCATTAGTCAAAGGCAGCCGGTGATAACTGCCCCAACCTTCGGCTGCCGTAAACGCTGCCTTGAACTCCGGCTGCCGCATCTTAGGCGCAAATGCCAGGTATCCTTTTGGCCCATGGTACGCAAAGCCACAGGCATTGATGAACGTTCCATAGCTCGCCATGGCCCGTGCGTAGTGATCGCTGCATTCGATTTCATTAAAGGGGTTTCGCCGGGCCGCGTGATAGCGGTCGTGAATCATCCGCGTCAGTATCATGCTCTCTTCGATCATCCCCTCGCCCATCATGTGCGCAGCCACTTGGTGCTCAAAGCCGCTCATGCACTCGTGGAAGTATCCCATCTGCCAGGTTACATTATCCCCATACGGCTTTTCCTCGTTGTGCGGGTTGGTGTTCATCACCATCCCTCCGTCGCCCGTGATGGCGTAGGGCCGACCTCCCACGTGTGTTTTGATATACGGACCGACATCGGTTGTGAAGTTATATTTCCAGAGCGCGCGCAGCGCAGACAACGTTTGTTCCCTGTCTAGCACCCGCGGCAGGCCCACCTGAAATGTCCATGCCTGCCCATATACCTGGTCGATATGGCAGGTGTTGTATGAGCCCAGTTTCTTGCGGCCAGTCACCGGATCCGGTCGGTGGATGAAGTACTCGCCGTTGAAGAGCTGCATTTCCATATTCAGTCGACCCTCTGCCACGTACTTTGCGCAGCGGGCAGCAAATTCGTTATCGCCAGCCTCTTCCGCCAAGGCCTGCCCCGCGCGCACGGCGGCGATGCATAGGCCAACAATCCAAGCAATCTCGCCTTCCCAAACTGCATCCAACGTATTTTCCATGGGCGTATCGGTCATCCCGTCGCCATTTCGGTCTTGTGCAAAAATAAACTCCACCGCTTTCCGGATGTTCGGCCAGTTACGCCGCAGAAAGGCATCGTCGGCACTGGTTTGATGTTCGCGGTAACACCGCAGGATGATGGCCGCCTGTCCATCAATGGCCGGCCTCGTCTCATTTTCCGCGCGAAAGATGACCGCACCATCGGCGCGGAAGGCTATTCCCAGATCGACCCGCTCGCGCAGGTCACGCTCGAGTACCGGAAACAACCGGGCAACGGCCTGGGCATATTGCCACACATGGGTACAGGTGCCTGCACACGCCCCTACTCCTTCCCAACCCCAGAAACGGCCCGAAGCAAAGCGGTACGTATTGGCCGTTGCCAGCGTGCCTATGTTCAATACGGCACGATCCAGAAACCAGCGCGGCAATGTCGAATCGATCCACGTGTCCCGCCAGCGCTCGGTTAACCCGGTCAGCCGCTCGAAATTCTCGGCTACGTACTGTCCCACGGCACGCGCATCTTGAAAGCGATTGGCATAGTAATATCCGTCATTCGCATCGGGAACGATTTTCTTCAGTTTCGGATGCGGGTTATTGAAGTGCCAGCCGATGGAAAAGTCCACTTCGAACTTTCCACCCGCCCCGGCTGTCCCTTCCGTGGTGATGCCACCCACCAGCACCGAAGGCGTCTCCTGCTCTGCCAACTCGTTTGCTCCGTCGTCGAAAAGGGCCTCACGGATGGGCCATGGCCGGATACTGGCCATGGCTCGTGCACCGCGCGTATGTGCCATCAGGTACATGCTACCTGCGTCCGTTGCCTGCCGCAAAGCCTCATCTGCCTGTGTACAAGTATAACTCAGCGCGCAGTTTCCGCCCAGTGTCACCGCCTCGTTCCGCAAGTTACCCTTTCCCGGTGCCTCTTGGTGTTCATCCGTGCCGTGATTGCCTGGCTGTACATTGCTCGACAATTTGTTGACCCCATTTTCCAGCCAGCCCAGCACGGCAACCTGAACCTGCTGTCCCATCCGGTTATTGATCTGGAGACGAAGAAAGGTAACGGGTAAGGAAGAAGCATCGGCATCCAGCGGGATAAACGGTGCATAGGCGGTAAGCAGGACATCGACCGGTAAATCGGCACTTTGATAGTGCACGCTCGCCGTGGGATAGGCCGACTCGAAGGTAACTTCGTCCCAACTGTCGGCATCCAACGTTTTCACCACCGTTTTGTCAGCATAGCGAATGCGCACGGCAAACCCCTGTTCCAGTACGCGGCGGTTGTCGGCGATGGCTGGATCCACATAAGCCGACCCATCCCGCGGGCGGATGCTTCTCAGCGTCACCCCGTCGTTCCACTGCACGGTCTTTGGATCAATGCCCTCATGGGTGCCCTCTATCGTTTCGTTATACAGTTGCCAAAGCCACAGCCTTCCATCGCCCCCCAGGTAGAGCGTACCGGCGTGAAAACCACCAACCGGCATGCCAATAAAACGCAGTTCATTCCTGCTTTTGGTATAGCGCACCGGGTTACCGGGCGCCATGATCGATTTGATCCACGCGGGATCAAAGTCTTTGGTGGCCGGGATGTTGTGCTTCGGGTATGCACCCACAAACACACTTCTGCCCCATGCCGGAAATTTTGCGGCCATCAGCGAAGCAGTCAACACCCCGGTTGTTTTTAGAAAAGTCCTTCTGTTATGTACAGGTCCGTTCGGATTTGCTTTCATGCGCTTTATTGTTCTTATTCATACCACCCGTACAGATTTTGAGCAGTAGATTCTCGTTCGCAAATGTAATTTATTCTCCGCAGTATCCCTGCCGTTCTTTGCGAACGAGCGCATTCCTTATAGGCTAAACCCCGATTTACCCCGTTGCCGGATTTCGAGTTTGCGCATATGCTCGAAATGAACAGTCTTCCCAAGAAAATCCCCATCCAGTTGGTTGTCCTGCAACATGACCTCTTTGCAGCCATCCAAGAAAATGCCGATGGGCCGGTAAAAGGGTTCATAATCAAAGGTTCGTGACAGTCGGTTCCGCGCGAACACCAGCCCCGAAACCGATCGCGCATACAAAATCGCGTGGTCATAGTGTTTGAACGTATTCCCCACAATCTGTATGTGCCGGTGAAACGCCGGGAAATCAGGCCGGGTCGGCCGAATAGATGGTGTAATCGTGATGACGCCTTCGCCCCACCCCCACGGACTATCGACGATATTGTTTCCGGATGTATAACAGTTTTCAAACACGTTGTTACGTATCAGTACATCGCGCACCCCGCCCGATTCATACCACAGATCCGTGTCGCCCTCAATCAGGATCGCCGCACCGGCGGTATTAAAATAATTGTCTTCAATCACGACCTTACTGGCTGTTGTCACCAAGACTCCCCGTGCCCTATGTTTTTTCAAAATCCGGCAATTTCGGATGTAGACCGTTGGATTCCGGTCGGCATTTTCGAGCAGGTCGCCCGCCGAAACTGCCCCTCCGTGGGCACGGTCAAACACCACCCGGTAGGCATCCACCTTTCCATCCTTCCAGATGGCTTCCTGTTTGACGACCCGTATCGAGTCCTTTCGCTGCATGGTCACGGTGTCAATTACCCAGGCCATTTCTCCTTCATCGAAGCCAATGTACCGGGAATTCGGTTTAAGCAATACCGATTGATCATCGGAAACGGAAGCGACCGGCGCATACATCCCGTGCACATTGGTAAAGTCATCCCCCGCGCCGGTTATGGTTATGCCATCCAGTACGATCGTTCCTTTACAGCCATTAAAATGTGTCGCGTCAGCGACGGTGCTGAACACCCTTCCCTTCGTTTCATTCGCCACAATCTGTACATTTTTCAGGGTGATATCGGTACTTCTATAGCCACTTACACCACAACTCAGCGTGTGGTAAATGGTAACATCTTCCACCCGGATGCGTTCACTGTTGAGAAGCAGAATTCCATCGGTAATGTAGGCCCCGTGATAAAGCGCCACATAGGTCCCTACCTCGGGTTTAACCTGCGGTTGGAAATGGAATCGGACACGGTCGGGCCCCAGGTTACTGACGGGGGCATTGGGAAGGCCGCCCAGCGGATTATCCCGGGTTTGGTAAACGATATCCTTGGTATCCTTATCATACAGGTTGTTGTAATTTTTGGTAATCGGGCTCCGCCAGCCTTCCCCCACAAAAAAAATCGAATCCCCGACAACCTCATAAGGATAAGCCCTGCTGTCGATGGCCATATCCACACAGGAGTCTGTAACCGAAATGATTTGCCCTTGGGAGATGAAGGGTCGGTCCCAATCGATACTGAACCCTTTCAACAGGATATCGGCTGCGTGGTCAATTCGAAAAGGCATCATCCGTCCATGGAAGACAAACTCGGTTCCTTCGCCTGTAATGGACACGCGCTTCATCCCTGTGAGATCGAAGGCCACTGCAGGTGCAAAGAGGTGTTCGTCGTGGTGATGGGGCCAGAAATCATAACGCCCGGCAGGAAAAACCAGCTGGATGGGTTCGTCGCGGTGCCCCCGCAACCATTTACGGATCACCGGTTCCACATTCAATCGACTGTTGGGCATCAGGCCACTATCCGCAACCTGGATGACTTTGGGTTGTTCTACCGTAATGGCGGCTGCTTTCCCCCGGCTGTACATCAGGCCGGTTAAGATGCAGCAAATTATTAATATCCTATTCATTCCTTTGTAAATGTAATGGTATACCGGAAACCCGTACGTTGCCCGCTGAGAACGTCAAGACCGGCGGTATACAATTCAAATTGTTGCCCCATATGATGGGGATTGCTATCCTCCCTGTTTACTTGCCAATTGTAAAACGAAGTGATATCGGGAAACGAGAAATCCCGTTCGGTCCAGTCCTGCCGTTCCATATCCGTGGCAAAACTAATGAAGGAACGCCCCGATGGTGCATTGCCGATACAGACAAACCTGTCTAAATATATATTATATGCCACGGTCGCAATATTGACAAAAGGGATAACGACCGATTCCTTACCACCCAGTCCTGCTTCATCCCATTGGCCATCGTAGAACTTTTTCCATTTCCCCGGCGCTAACCGGTCATTCAGTGCACAACGAGCCACCGAAATATCCTGTTGTGTACGGTCCAACGTGGTTAACGAGTAATATCCCTTTTTGTAGTAAATGTAAGCATATCCGTCGCCCGGCAGAGAAAAACTGATGTCTCCAACGCCGTAGTACTGGCTGTTGGCCGGTGGAGGTGATGATTTATCCTGCGTCACGATATCGCCTTCGTAGGTCCAGGTTTTCCCCTGGTCATCCGACATTGCCAACCCCAACCGACGTTCCTTTGCTTCAGAGGCCCATTCATTCATGTAATTGTATTCGCTGTAAGCGATGGAATAAAAAACACCGGTCGATTCATCTACCCACAGCCCCATAAGCCAGTAATAGCACCAATCATTCCCCTCCGTTCGCAGGTACGGAAAATTGGCATCCATCCGTGGCTGGGACAGTTCCACAAGATCTTCCATACTGCTCCCCTTACGCAACGCCCATCCGTTCCATGTGTTGTCATCGGCATTGTTCCACATCGTCCCTGCATTTCCAAGCATATACAAAGTGCCCTGGTAATGGGTTATCCCCGGTAGCTGATCCAGCGTATAGGGTTGGGCAACGGGCTGGCTTACCTGCCAGCCCACCCAGACATCTTCCTGTTCATCTTCCGCCGGTGCCTCCTGATGCTTTCCACACGACAGAAGTCCCAAACCCAGCCCCGCAAGGAGCAAAAAGAGCTTATCCATATAACCTCCGTAATTTTAGAAGGCCCCTAATTCGGCTACCGAGGTGACCGAGCCGGTACCGTGGATCTCCGTTACGATAAACTTGAAATAGCGCGCGTCCTGCTCCTCGTCAAACTCCAGACGTATCCAGTTTCCGGCAGGTGCCGCTCCAGCTTCAGGAGCAGGAATATCTGAAAATTCCTTAACGGCCTCCCAGGTTTCCCCATCCGCGGACAGTTCAACCGCCACGGCCTTCGGCTGTCCGTTGGAATAATCATCCCAAAACGTGCGATTCATGAATGAGATGCCATGCAGCGTATGCGATTCTCTCATATCGATCACGATGTGATGAGGCAACGGCAATTCCCCGTCCATCCATTTGCTGATCCAAAACGTGTAGAAGTTGCCGTCAAGCACCGAATTAGCATGCCCTTCGGCACCTCCTTCCCAGGGGTCGTGTGAAGAATATGAAGCCACTTCCCACCCTGTTCGGTCAAGGTCTTCATGATAAACCGGCGGTGCCGGGGCAACCGTTACGATAATAAACAACGTATGTATTTCCTCGCTGTAACGGCCGATCTGCCTGGACACTTCCACCAACCGGATAGGTAACAGATACTGTGCGTCGTCTTCAAGGGCCTGTGGATCGATGACCACCTTGCTGAGTGGAGAGTTGATCTGCCCCGCCGGTATATCTACCGTTTCATCGAGCAGTGTCAACGCATCGGACGGCAATAGCGGATAATCGGTATGGTTCGCTGTGTTATACGCGTCCACCGCGTCGCTGGCGACTTCGAAACGAACCGCTATTGTGCTGGCAGGCACATCGAAGCCTCCAACCGCGGCCCCGAAGGCAACGGTATCGGGCAAGGTTTCGCCGGTAGTGAAAGCAACGGTTACGGTGCCTCTTGCCGCCTGTGGTATGTAAAGCTTCTGGTAGCCGTCCCGCTCCGGAATGGCCACTTGTTTGTCGCACCCAGTCATCACTTGTGCGATGCAGGCCATAAACAGGATGGCCCAATTCATGATATCCTTCATTGTCTTATGCTTTCTGATTAGTTGATCACTGATTACCAGCCGGGGTTTTGCGTGAGTACGCCATCGCTCTTTTCCACTTCCAGTTGCGGGATTGGAAACAAGTAATGCCTCGTCCGGTCAAATACACGATTACCCCATATCGGATAGGTGATGGTTCCGGTGGCCGACACGTTGATGCGTCTTACCGAACGATTATCCACCACTTCCGCAATCTTCCATCGTCTTACGTCAAAAAAGCGGTGGTTCTCCATGGCCAGTTCAATCCGCCGTTCCCGTCTGATGCGTTCGCGCATGTCTTCCTTGCTAAGTCCGGCGGGCAGGTCGGGCAGTCCCCCCCGTCTCCGCAGTATATTAATGGATTCATAGACTGCATCATCGGGCGCACCCAGATGCTCATTGCGGGCTTCGGCGTAATTCAGGTACAACTCCGATAAGCGAAACAACACAAACCGGCGCTCTGCCATGCCTGTCCCTGTGTACAGATTATGATCTTCCAGCGTATACTTTCGCCAAAAGTAATTGACACGCGGCTTGTCCGTTGAATAATCCGCACCACCGGGAGCCACGTTCACCGAGCGGCCCTTCCAGGTAGCACCGTGATAGAGCACCGTCTGATAGAACCGTTCGTCGCGGTTTTCAAACGGATGCTGGGGGTCGTATCCCGATGCGGAATTGATGATGGGTGTTCCATCGGCTTCATATCCCGTTACGGGCAGTTCCCCGGCCTTGGTTTCGTAAGCATCGACAAAATCCTGGAGCGGCCCTTCGCCGTACCACCCACCCTGCCCCAATGAGCTGGCCCAAAAATCCCAATAACCACCGTTACCTTCGTATGGGCCGAAACTGGACCACAGCGTTTCGGGATTCCGCATTTCCAAGAAAATCCGCTCATAGGCACGTCTTCCACCGCTCGCGGTCTGCGAGAGGGCATATCCGTTCTCCTCCGCATCCTGTATGGCCTCCCATGCCGCTTCCTCGGCCCGTTCCCACCGTTCCACTTCAGCAGTTGGATTGGAAAGCGGGCTGGCGAAATACAAAAACAGACGTGCACGAATGGCTTTCGCCGCCACCGATGTGATACGTCCAAATTCGCCGTCAGGTTGATTGGTAGGCAAGAGATCTTCCGCTGCACGCAGATCGGCATTGATCTGTTCCACCAGTTCGGGCAGGGGTGTGCGTGGCAGATAAACACTTTCACTTCCACCTGGTAGAAGCGGTGTGGTTAATACCGGTACCTCTCCCCACATCGTGTACAACAAAAAATAGTAATATCCTCGCAGCGCATATGCCTCACCCAGCAACCGCTGCTTACGTGCGCTGGCAGACTGCCCGGAAACCTCTTCCGGGATCTGTTCGTAATTTTTCAGGAACAGGTTTATCCGCCGGATTGCCTGGTAATACGCTGGCCATGTCCAGGATAACGGGAAAGATACCGAGTTCCAGCTGCCGTTATTGAAATCCATTGTAGATAGCGCATGCCCCCACATCTGGGCTGACTCATCGGTAGCCGAACCGAGGTTGAAGTAGCTCGTACCGCTCGTGTTCGTCCGATACACCAATTGAGGTACGTCGCGGTATGCGTTATTTAGAAACGCTTCTGCATTATCCAAGTTAGAGAATACTTTTTCCTCGTCAATCAAGTCGCTGGGCGACCGCTCGAGGTAATCTTTTTCACATCCGGCCAATAGCAGTACGAACAGCATCGATACGCCGGACAGGTAATGATATATCATCTTCTTCATCTTCCTTATAACCTAATGTTCAACCCAAAATTGAAAATCCGCTGAATGGGGTATGGCAAGTTATCGGTACCGCTCACCTCCGGGTCCCGGTCTTTGACCCAAAGCCGGTCCCAAATCGCCAGGTTCTGGCCGTTGATAAACGCACGCATGGTGCTGATTCCTTTATTCCTGAGCCATTCTCCCTGCAAGGCATACCCAATTTCCGCGTTACGGAGTTTCAGGTAATCCGTCCTGAAATTATAGAAGTCTGACATCAATGTATTGTTGGACGAGTTTTTGGCCACAGGCACCCTGGCGTTTTCCTGGTTTTCTGTCGTCCATCGTTGCAGGATGATCGGATCCAGCGGTTTCGGCACATAACGGGCTGTGCCGCCTCCGGCCCCATTTAATAGCAAACTAAAATCAAACGATTTATACGATCCGCCAAGTGACAGTCCACCCATGTAGCGCGGCACATTTTGCACGAGGATAGGCACCCGATCAAAGGCGTCGATAACCCCATCACTGTTCACATCCAGGTATTTGATATCGCCGGGGATTACTTTGTTGTCGAACTGCTGCTTGGCACTGTTATCGATGTCCTCCTGCGAGGTAAAATAACCGATGGCGCGGTATCCCAGGGTGTAGCCGATTTCGTAACCCCGTAGGTCTTGATACGGGAAGGCAGGATTGGGCTGGTCGTTCTCAATAACCTGGTTGCGCGCATAGGTAAATTGCAGGGTAGCAAACAACCCAAAGTCAGACCAGTGTTTGTTGAATCGTAATTCCCCGTCGATCCCTTTGTTCACTACTTTTCCTGCATTCAGGGGGGCGAGCGTCGATATTCCCAGGTAGTCGGGCACCGTTCCAGGGGTAGTAAGGATGTTCGTACGCACCTCATGGAACACGTCAAATGTCAATTGTAACCTATCCTGTTTCAACACGGAAAGCTCAAAACCTACGTTTGCTTTACGGGCCTGCTCCCACGTTACGAACGGGTTGCCCACGCGGGACTCGTTATAACCCGGCCTCCAAGTCGGATTTAAGCCCAGGCCATAGCCGCCGCCTTCCGCAAAATCACTGAGGTACAGCCATCGCTGTCCGCCGATTTTATCATTTCCCACCAAGCCGTACGAGCCTCTGATCTTCAGGAAATTCAACCACGGGGTGTCTTTTAAAAACGTTTCGTCGCTGGTTACCCACCCAATGGAAACCGCCGGAAAAAAACCATACCGCTCTCCTGTCGGAAAATTTTCGGAGCCATTGTAAGAGAGGTTGGCTTCCAGAAAATATTTTGCATCGAAGTTGTACGTGGTGCGTGCGCTCACCCCCTGGTATGCATAAGGAAGGTCATAATTATAGACCCGGAGTGTTCGGTTGCCCAGCACCTGGGCCGTCAGCTGATGTCGATTCCATTGCGTTTCATACTGTAACCGGAAATCGAGGTAATTTGATCGCTCGATATTGTTGGTTCCAGAAGTCGCCAATGTCGTGGCAATACGCGTTTGCTGGTACATGGTCAGTCCATCCACATCCAACCCGCGGTACCAGTAAGAGTCGAATTCCTGGTTGCGCAGGGTTTGATTGAAGTTGTTGTTTTCAAAGCTAAAAAACCCTTGGACGGACAGGCCGTCCACCAGAAATTCCAAGTTATGTCTGGCCGAAATTGTCCCATACATCACGTTGGTTGAGTTTTCGTAGTAACCACTCTGGGTAACCAGTCCGTAGGGGTTCCGCCAAAACGGGATTTCTACATTACTGGCCGCACCGAGCGTCCCATCCGGGTTAAACACCGGCAGGGCAAACGGCGGCATGTTATTGATCTGGTTAAACACTTCCTGGAAACCTGACGACGGGCCGATGCGGCGTTCAAGGCGTCCGGCAAGGTCTACCTGTACCTGCAGGCCTTTTGTTGCCTGGATATCGACATTCGACCGGAAATTATAGCGTGAAAAGCCGCTTTTTTTACCATAATTCTCATGGAATAAGTCGTCGTGCTTCAACAACGCGCCCTGCGAAATATGGCTGCCCGACACGAAATATCGCACACGGTTGGAACTCCCCGAAATATTCAGGTTATACTGCCCCTGCCAGGCGTTCTGTTCCAATATTTCGTCAAACCAGTTCACTTCCGGGTACAGATACCGATCCGAACCCGTACGCGCAATCTCCAGCGCTTCGTCGCTGAAGCGTGGTACGGAATTGTTATTTGCGTCGTATTCATTGAAATACAACGCGCTTTGGTAGGTGCTGATCGGTTTAGGTAGGCGGATGACCTGTTGAAGCGCTTGCTGGGCGGTGAAGTCAATGACCGGTTTCTGCCCATCCCGCCCCCGTTTGGTTGTCACCACAATCACCCCATTTGCCCCCTGGATACCATATAATGCAGAAGATGAAGCGTCTTTCAGAATCGACACCGATTCCACCTCATTGGGATCAATCTGGCTAAAGCTTCCCTGCCCCCTGGGCAGTCCGTCGATAACGATCAGCGGTGCGGTATTCGAACCGTACGTAGCAATACCCCGTATGTAGAGTGACGCTGCGTCATCTCCCGGCTGGCCGGATGACTGGACGCTGATCAGCCCCGGCAATCGGCCGGCCAACGCGTTATTCAGGTTTGCAACGGGACTTTGACGCAGCTCTTTGGTCTGGATGGTTGCCATGGCTCCTGTTACCGAGCGCTTTGCCTGCCTGAAATTCATCCCCACAACCACCACCTCATCCAGGTCACTCACGGCGGCACGCATCACGACGTTCATCAATCCCGAGGTGGGGACTGCCAACGTCTCGCTATAGTAGCCAATGAGCGAAAAAGTCAGCGAGTCAGCGCTATCCGGCAACGTTAGCTGGAATTGGCCATCCTCGCCCGATGTGGTCGCCACGGTCGGCGTCCGGGTATCTGATACGGTAACCCCCGAAAGGGGATTGCGCCGGTCGTCGACCACCGTACCGGCTACTCGCCGTTCCTGCCGTCGGGCAGCTTCCGACGGTGTGGGCGTTATCACCACCACACCATCGTTAAGTGTCCACACCAGAGGCAATCCCTTCAGCATCCGGTCCATCGCTTCCGCAAATGGTGTGTTCGTTAAGTCTACGGTAACTTTCTGTAAGGCAATGTCACGGCCCTTCAAGAAATAGGTGACGCCGGACTGCTGCTTCACCTGCTTCATTACCTCAGCCAGCGGCTTTTCCTTCGCCTTAAGGGTGAGCAACTGCGCATAAGATGTAGCATATGCCTGCACAGCGAGTACACAGGTTAAAAGTAGAGCAAGTTTCATAATGATTAGCCATCTTGCGGTCAAAGGCCAACGTACGCCCTTAACACATGGGGAATAATTCATATGTTTGTATCGTTTGGTTAAAAATAAAAACTGTTTACGCCAAGCATTGCCGGATGGCGCGCGAACACCATCCGGCTTTTTACGATGCATCTCCTGCATCACGTCAAGTATATATCCGCTATGTCATATCTTGTTTATTAAATTGGTTATGGAATGACCGTCAAAACTTTCCGGCCGGTTACTTCTCCGATGCGGAAATTGACCCCGCTGCGCTTTAGCAGGTTCAGCACCTGCGCCAGCGACTTATCCCTGCCTATTTCTCCGAAAAACGATGTATTCGGGGGAGCTCCCTTGTAAACCACCTCTACGTCGTACCATCTACCCAACTGCTTAATAGCTTTCGTCAGCTCGGTATCGTTAAAGAGAAACATCCCTTTTCGCCATGCAATAAAATCGTCTGTCGCCACATTTCTGACAAATGTTTGTGCCGAACCAACGATACTTTGCTGGCCAGGCGTCAGCTGATGCGTGGTGCGCATACGATGGTTCTGTACGTTCACTGATCCATTTACTAATGTGGTCTCGACCTGTACTTCTTCCGGATACGCATAAATGTTGAAGGAAGTTCCCAATACGGTCACCGTTTGCCCGGTCGTCTGTACCGAAAACGGCACGGCATCCGGTTTAACCTCAAAATACCCCTCACCGATTAAGATTACGTTGCGATGCTCCGTCCCGAAGCGCATAGGGTATTTCAAGGTCGATCCGGCGTTGAGCCACACACGGGAGCCATCAGAAAATGTCACCGCATATTGACCTCCCGCCGGCGTCGTCAGTACCAGGGTGTCGGCAGGCGCGGGTACACCCGTTTCGGTCACATCCACTACGGCACCGCCATTTTCGTAGCGTACCATCTCGTCGACCACAATGCCTCCTTGCTCTCCGTTCAATGGTATGGTATTACCATCCGGTAACGTCAGGTACGCCTTATTTCCGCCGGGCAATGCATCACTTCCGAATTCGGACGCCAGGGTAGCATCCGGTTGTCTGGCATCCTGCGCTATGAACCACCAAAGGCCAAACGCCACCGCCAACATCGCCGCCGCTGCGGCAGGAACGAGTATCCTTCTCAGCTTTGGTCTGGCAATCCGTAGATTAATGTTCGTATAACTTTGGGCAAGTTCGTCCTTAACCCGCGGATCTTCCAGAAAACGGTCGGAAACGGGCTCGGTCAATGAACGCGCGGCCAGAGTGTCCCACCGTTTCCGATTGGATTCATCTTCGAGCAGCGTACGAAGCTCAGTACGTTCTTCCTCGGTTAATTGGTTGGATAGATACTTCCCAAATAGGCGTTCCAGCGTTCGTTCTTGTGCCAAAGGTTCTCCTGTCTTTTAAGGATAAGACACACAGCCGCCGGCCGACATCTGCTCGATGCGAAAAAAAATTAAATTGCGGTTAGACTGGCTATCAGCATAATCCCGACCGCACCGGAATACCGTAGGCGTTGTTCGATAAAGCGCAACGCCTTGACCATGTGGTCGTTTATGGTTGAGGTAGAAATTCCCAACTCGCGGCTCACTTCCTCGTAGCTTTTACCTTCGTGTTTACAGAGCAGGTAAACCGTGCGGCGCTTCGGGGGTAAGGCGTTAACTGCATTGTCATATAACAGCTCCAACTCTTTGGCAACCACGCCCTCTTCGATGTGAGAATAACCACTAGGGGTCCCGGCCGCCAGTACTGAAACCACCCTTGCATCCAAAACTACCCGTCTTGAAAAATTAAGTGCCATGTGTTTGGTGATGGAAAAAAGATAGGCGGCAAACGACGATTCGACCTGGATCGATTTCCGCTTTTCCCAGAGCTTAAGAAAAACATCCTGAAGCAGCTCCTGCGCTACATTCCGATCCTTCACCAGTTTGATCAGGTTCCCATACAATCGGCCGGCATAGCGTTCGTACAAAGCAGCAAATGCATGTTCGTTTCCCGCACGAATCTGCTCCAAGAGGACTCTATCCGTTTCCCTGGCATACTCCATTTGCTCCGTGTTGTTCAGTTTTTCTTGGTGTATGCAAACTTAGGTAAATTCCTTATATCTGCAACCCTGGAATTCTTTTAGCGTTTTTAGCGTTTCTCGTTCGATTTGTTTCAAACAAAACACCTTGTTTTAGGTTTATGCAGTAAATGCCGTAAGTTAAAAAAAAGAGTATGAGCACAGAAAATTTGCAACGTCAGGAAGCCATCGAAAAATTAAAAAGTCTTGTTGACAAGATAGATATCGGCATGTTATGCACCTTCGTTCCGGAAAGTGACTATCCACATGCCATCCCGATGAGCCGGCAGGAAATCGACGAAAATGGCGATATTTGGTTTCTCTTTTCTTCGGAGAGCGATACGCACCAAAACCTCCAACGAAACAGAAAACTGAGCCTGTTGTATTCCGATGTGAGTAATTACAACTTCCTTAGCATCAATGGCACCGGCGAAATCTCGCAGGACAAGGCCCGTATTGAGAAATACTGGAACAACATCGTCGCGGCTTGGTTCGAACAAGGCCAAGCAGACCCACGTATTCGCGTGCTGAAAGTGACACCGGAAGACGCGCATTATTGGGATAATAAATCCAATAAATTGGTCACTTTCCTGAAAGTAGCAGTCAGCGCTGTATCCGGTAAGCAAATGGATATCGGCCGCGAAGGCGAATTAGACTTATAGCGTATGAAAGATTTCAAAATCGACACTGACGAGCTGGAACGTATCGTTACACACCTGCCCACGGGAATCAAATTCAGGTTTACACCTACTGACACCGAGCCGGAAGGCTTGGATCGAGATAGCGTATTGCTTTATGACGACCTGGGTGGCGTATGGATCGGCCAAGTGATTACCGGCGAGCATGACGAGGTGATCATGCAGGCGGCGTGGGATGCCATCAATGAAAAATATTGGGAAGAAAACCAGCATCCGGAGTGATCGCACGGTTTGACGCAGATTTCCGGCTCTTTCAAGTAAAGATAGCCAAAGAAATCTCAGATGGAAGCATTGGGGAAGGATATCTGGGTGATTTGACTGCTGCACAAGCGGTGCAATTGAAGGCCATTCCTGCGGTGGATAACGCTATGCCACAATTCAGGGATGCAGACATCGCTAGTGAAGAAGTTTTCCCCGGCGATATTACATTGCCTTGGAATGTTGATTACTATGGACCGCTTACCCTTCGCAAGCCTGTACCAAGCCCTCATCCAGTTAGATAACCCGAGCAGTCCGGCAGCTGATGTCTTTGGTTCATACACTTTTAACCACGACTTCTATTTTATGATGGGCGATAATCGACATAATGCCTATGACTCGCGGTTCAGGGGACCCGTTCCGGATTATCTCCTCCGCGGAAAATTGTGCTATGCTTGGTGATTTTAATCATCTAAAACCGGATGCCCAGTATAAAAGCTAGCGCATTGTTCCGGTAGCCGTCATTGGGCATATTGGAATCGTTGCCATTGGCGAAATTTGTAAACCCGGTCATGTAACGGGCATTCACCACCAGGTCCACACGGCTATCCGGCAGCCGCAAGCAATATTCCAACCCATATACGCCCGCTATATCGGTATCCTTCACATTATACGCCTCATAGCTTTCCCCCGCACCCACTTTGTTTTTGGCACTCAGCTTAAACCTACCTGCGGACCGACAAATATGTCCAAATCGATGGGTTTGAAGCGGTATTTCAACAAGACCGGCACATTCAGGTAATTCATGTTCAGCTCTGCGTTCCGGTAAAGGATATCGCCAATTGTAAATGCGTCACTTTTGTATTTGCCACCCAGCTGCTGGAAATTTACCTCCGGCTGCACGTAGAAATTGCCAACCAGCGGAAAATTGGCGTGCACGCCGCCAATGAAACCCGCCTTTCCGTCAAACGTATCACCCGAGATCCTGGACATGCTCCACCCTGCATGGACACCGAAACCGATTTTCTTCTGACGTTCCTGTGCATTCGCAACCACGACGGTGAACATAAAAACAAACAAAACTAACGTATTTCTCATAAATGGTCTTTATTGCCTAACGTAATGAAGAATGAGATTGCTACACGTGTTGCAAGTCCCAGGTGGCTGTCGTATTGGACACCGCGGTGATGCTCGTAAACCAGTATACTTTTACAGCCCTTAGTATATGAGTACAGGCTAGTATTTTTTTTAGAGCCGGGAGCTTCGACAAGGCTACGAATAAAAGCGTACCCGAAATCTTCTTGGATGGCGGGTATGGTGGCAATATGGTAAAATCTTACTCGTTTATATAAGAAGATGGATCACATAGCTACTATTGGAAAAGATGACGGAAAGATCCTCCACATTGGTAACGGCCAGTATCGGACGATCGTACACGGCGAGCAAACCGATGGCGCGTATGCGATCATTGAGATGACCGTGCCGCCCGCTGCAGGTCCGCCCCCACACGCCCATACCGCGATTGAAGAGCTGTTTTACGTCGCCCGTGGCGAGATAGAATTTCGTTCGGAGCAGGGGATATACCATGCAAAGGAAGGCGATACCGTGCGGATACCCCGCGGAGGAGTCGTACATGCTTTTAAAAACACCTCTGCTAAAGGCGATGCCATCCTGATATGTACCGTCCACCCCGCGGGTCTTGAAGAAATGTTTGCGGAAGTTGATGCATCCGATCCGTCGGAGGCAATAAAAATCGGAGAAAAATTCGGAAATAAATTCTATCCCACTGATTATTTGGATCATATCGGTTAGTTACGATTCCTAATTACGCTCTGGATTGTTGTTATGCTCCTCATCCGTTACGGGTTCCAGCCATACTGCACCACCGATGTGGGTATTGGTCCCGATGGCAATATGTGTCATAGATTCCGTGGGTGTGGCCCCGTGCCAATGCGCGATGTTCGGGGGGCATTTTACCACATCCCCCTTTTCAATCATTTCGACCGGTTTTCCTTTTTCCTGATATAAACCTTTTCCTTCCGTTACCAGCAATATCTGCCCTCCTTCGTGGTAATGCCAGTTGGTCCGTGCTCCCGGTTCAAACGTTACGGAACCAATGTTTACGTTATGGACTGTATCGGTTTCAGCCAGGTAGTTGAGCCAGACCGTTCCCGTGAAATTATCGTTCGTCACCCGTTCGCCTTTTGTAAAAGCGGGCGGTGTTTGCTGATTACACGAAGATGAAACCGTTCCAATGAGCAAGGATATTGTTATAATTTTAAACCTCATCGTGCTCGATATTAAAGGTTTGAGTGATAGAAACTAATCAATTTATTCACCGCTTGTGATACATACTCAGGCTTCCAATAGGTTTGTATATGGGTAGCCCCATCAATCACAAATAACTCCTTATTTTTTGCATTGGTTGCTTTGGCAAATGCTTCATCGGTCATGTATTTGGTATCGGCGTTGCTTCCGGCCATCATGAGCAAAGGTTGATCGATCAATTCAATCTGGTCGGTCGCATCCCAGGTCATTAAATCAAGCAGGCTGCTTGTCGTATATAAAAAAGTTGAACGGGGATGTGCGTGAGTTCTGTAATAATATTCATATCCTTCACGGTATAGATCCGTGGGCGTTTTAGCGATTTCTTCATCGGTTATGCTTGCTACACCCGAATATCTCACTTCGCCTCCTGCCGCTTCCTGCGCACGGGCATCCGAAGCCTGTTTCAAACGTTCCTGAATGGTGTTTAATTGGGAATTTTGGAAGCCATTACGCCTCACCTCACCCGAATTGAACATACTTAGGGTAGCTACGGCTTTAAAGCGTTTGTCCGATTGGGTAGCTTTTAAGGTATAACCACCCCCACCACAAATGCCTAAGACACCTAAGCGGTTTGCATCAACTCCGGCGTACTGGGTAATAAAGTCGGCCATACCCTGTACATCTGCGGTCCGGGATGCCGGATTATCCGTATGGCGCGGCTCACCGCCGCTTGCTCCCTGGTAGGCTGCGTCGGCTGCTATGGTAATGTAACCCGCCTCTGCCAGGCGTTGTGCATATAGCCCGGCTGTCTGCTCTTTTATACCACCGTTAGGATGGGCTACCGCTACTGCCGGGTATTTTTTCGATGCATCGAAACCCGGAGGGGTATACACATTCGCAGCGATATCAATCCCGTTCAGTTTGTAGGTAACCGGATGGATGTTTACTTTTCCCACCTCGTTTTCGATAAGGGCTCCTTCGTAGACCAAGGTGTAAGGATTTTCCGCATACCCTTTTTGTTTAGTTTGTGCATTTACCATGGCTGTTTCTGCTATTGGCATTGCAAATGCGATTATTAATGATAATTTTTCCATCTTTTAAACACCTTATATACTACTACTTACTTTCCATTACCTCATCCAGTACTTTTTGTACGGCTTTTGCTTCTTTTTTACCAAGTGTTGTTTTGATAACCCCTACAAACTGCTGCAACTGGCCAGGCGTCAAGCCCACATGCAGGCAGAGATTGAAATGGGAGCGCAACATGGGTTCCACGCCGCCGATGCTGGCGAGCACCGACACGGTTACCAGCTCTCTTTCCTGATAGGAGAGCACATCCCGTTCGAAGATATCGGCAAACAGGTGCTCTTTCAGGAAAACTTCTATGGCAGGTGCAAAAGCTGCATATCCGGTTTTCGGCCCGGTTTCCGGTACCCCACTTAGTTCTTCCAAAATGGCTTTGCCCCGTTCGTATTTACTGCGATCATCCGTGATGGGCGATGCTTCAGCTCCCATCACATCCTCCCTCCCGCCGGCTTTGCGTTCATCCAAAACAACCATAAACGTCTGTAACCCGCGCAGGCTGCGGGGAAAACCGGCATAAGCGTAGACATGCATGATGGCTTCCTTGATCTGGTTGATCGTCATTCCCGCATCAAGCCCCGCGTTCAGTTCCGTTTTCAGTTTTGACAGATCACCTTTCCCTGTGAGCGCCGAAATGCGAACAATTGCCTGCTGTTTGCTATCTAAATTCTGCGCTGCATTTGTTTGAGCATTTGTGCTTGTGGTAACAATTGCTGCCATGGCAATTACTATTGATTTCAAGAATTTATTCATCGCTATTTCCATTCCTCTATATATCTCAACCAAACCCGCGATGGGGATTTTGTAAACTTCATAAAGCTGCCATTAGTACAGCAGCCACTTCAAGTGGACCTGCGTTTTCATCTCCGTTCGATTTACGGGTTGTTATCTCCGTTCATTTTAACCGGACGTAACAAACGCGAGAATGTAAGTGATCCCATTTTCCATTCACCGTCTTCTTTGATATATACCTCGGTTACCATAAAGGGATTGGTAACGGTATTGCCGCCAACTACTGCTTCCAGATCAATGTCATTTAAGAGTATGGCAGTATTGCCGATGATGTTCACCGTCACAGAATAGACTTCCGCTTTCTTATACCAGATGCCGCCACTTTTTATGACATCGAGTTCCCGCTGTTTCCCCCAGGAGCCGCCCATGTGTACAAACACGGATTTTTCGTGCAAGAGACTGTCCAGCACTTCTACATTTTTGTCCGCCATCCACTGCCATTTTTCTTTGGAAAGTTCAATGATTTCCTGGTCCGCAGCAGCTTGTTGTGCAACCGTCGATTGTGCACTCATAATGACTAAAAACAGCGCAATCGTTAATGCTTTCATATTGATAATTAATTATGATTCTTGATTTTTTGCTTAATCCAACCCATTCTGCTTTAACCACTGAGATAACAGGTCGGCTATTTCCCTATTGTTCAGGTCGGAAAAGGGGAAGTGCGTGTTGCCCGTTACCCCGATTTCCGGCAGGTGTACTACCGTTGCGTCGCCACCGTGTTTGTTGATCGTTGCTGCCCATATCCTTGCCATCTCCAGTCCCGAGCGCCAATGGTCCATGTTCCATACATCAGTCGGCTCCTTGGCAATGTTATCACCGTAGTAGATCACGATCGGTATTTTGGTTAGTTTCAGGAAATCGGCTACGGGTATTTCCTCACCTTTCAGATCGCCGAAGAGACCTGCCGATTTTATCGGTGGGGGCAATTCACCTTCGGGGAATAGGAAACTGCTGTACGGCTCATAGGCGACGATGGCTTTCACGTGGTCGTTTTTGATGGCCGTAAACCAGCCCGGGCCACCACCTTGCGAATGGGTCACCAGGATACCGCCACCGATTTTGTCAAACAACCCGGAAATGGCGTCTGAAATGACATCTGCATCGAAATTGCCTGTGTTGGGGGTCATCTGCCTATAAAACTGCTCCAGGGAGGCTGCATCCTTCGGGAACTGGACATTGGGGAAATAATCCGGATAATTGCCGATCCGGAATTGCGTAAACCAAAACTGCTCGTCAGGGGTTGGGGTTATCGTTGCTTCAACCGTACTCTTCCCCGCATCACCACGTCTGGGCTGGTCAAGCAGGTAAACAGTAAATCCCCTGCGTAGAAAAATGTTCTGGAAGCCTTCCCTTCCGTCCGGTGTTGTTTCCCAGGTCTTTTTCGACTGTCCGGCGCCGTGGAGGAAAACCAAGGGATATTTACGCGCCTTTACCGGAATTTGATAGAAGACGTAGGCATGGTCGCCATGAAAAGTTTGTCCCTGGGGTTTCGAGGCGTTGTTCACATCAAAGGTGCCGGGTTCCGTAAGCGTTGTACCACCGATGGCGAAGCTGCCCTGCTCGGCAATGCTTAGCGGCTGCTGTTTATTTTGGGCGGTTAATGACGTCGATACAACCAGCGATACGGTCAATGCACCGGCGTATTTCAATAGTTCCTTTCTCATTCCTATTGGATTTACTTTCCTACTATGTTTTGTAAAGCCTCCGGATATCGCGCTCCATGTATCGTGATTTTCAAAGCCGCCACTTTTATCTGTTCAATATCTTCAACGGAGAGGTCAACCGAAGTCGCTCCCATATTCTCCTGCAAACGGTGTCGCTTGGTCGTGCCCGGAATGGGTACAATCCAGGGCTTCTGGGCCAGCAGCCATGCCAATGCGATCTGTGCAGATGTCACGTCCTTCTCCGTCGCGATTGTTTTCAGCAGATTCACCAGTACCTGGTTTGCTTTCCGGTTTTCTTCCGAAAAACGGGGCACTGTGTTCCTAAAATCCGTGGGATCGAATTTTGTGGTCTCATTGATCGCTCCGGTTAAAAAGCCTCTCCCCAGCGGACTGAATGGCACAAAACCAATTCCGAGCTCTTCTAATACCGGGATGATTACTTTTTCGGGTTCCCGGTAGAAAAGAGAATACTCACTTTGTAGCGCCGCTACGGGTTGTACACCGTGCGCTTTTCTGATCGTTTCAACTCCTGCTTCCGATAAACCCCAGTGCCGGATTTTACCTTCTTTTATTAAATCCTGAATAGTTCCGGCAACCTCTTCAATAGGTACGTTGGGATCCACTCGGTGTTGATAAAATAAATCAATATAATCTGTTCTAAGCCTTTTCAGCGACGCATCCGCCACTGTCCGTATCCTTGCCGGACTGCTGTCCAACCCTTTTTTTGAATCACCGTCTTTAAAGCCGAATTTAGTAGCGATAACGACTTCTTTCCGAAACGGGGCCAACGCTTCTCCCAATAGTTTTTCATTGGCAAAAGGGCCGTAACATTCCGCAGTATCAAAAAAAGTGATGCCGCTTTCATAGGCTGTCCTGATCAGTTGTACAGCTTCCTCTTTATCGGTGGCGGGACCATACCCAAAGCTGAGTCCCATACAGCCCAACCCCAGTGCTGACACTTTCAGTTCGCTGTTTCCCAGTGTTCGTTTCTCCATTATCTTAATTTTAATCGATTAAATATCCATGAAATACGCCAAATCCAAGGATGGGCATTTCTATTCCGTTATTCAATTTAACCGTTGTCATTTCTATTTCTTTGAATATTCTGTATATATAGAACCAACCCTACAAAGGTCCGGTTTGCCATCGAATGGATTCGTATACCGATTACGGATTTTACTACCAATATTACTGATTGCGAGTTTATTGATGCTGCAATCTTAGCAGAATACGTAGTTTTGTCTTAGCAAAAAGAAGGAAACTATGGCACAGGCATATAATTTTGATACGGTAAGCCAGTATAATGCGTTCAACAACCACGAAACGCTGCACCCATTGGTCAGTATTGTTGACTTCTCAAAGGCTAAAGAACGAACAGGTTCCCGCATGACTTTTGGTCTTTACTGCATTTTCCTTAAGGACGTACATTGTGGGGATTTAAAGTATGGCTGTAATTACTACGATTATGAGGCAGGTACTTTGGTATTCATTGCGCCCGGCCAGGTTATCGACGTGGAGAACAAAATAGATTATTACCAGCCTATCGGACACGGACTGGTTTTTCATCCGGATTTGATAAAAGGAACGCCCCTGGCCAAGAGCCTGGATGCGTATAGCTTTTTTAATTACAACACCAACGAGGCATTGCATTTATCCGAGCGGGAACGGAAGATCGTTTTCGATTGCTTTGATAAGATTGAATACGAGCTGAGCCAGCCGGTGGATAAACATAGCAAAAGGCTGATTGCCTCCAATATCGAGCTGTTCCTGAATTACTGTGAACGATTTTACGACCGTCAATTTATTACGCGGGAGAGTGCCAATAAGGGCATACTGGAGCGATTTGAAGCATTGCTGAATAGCTATTTCGCGTCCGAAAAGCCGTACACAATCGGATTGCCTGCCGTATCCAGCTTTGCCGATGAGCTCAATCTATCGCCTAATTACTTCGGTGACCTGATCAAAAAAGAGACCGGTAAATCAGCCCAGGAATACCTCCAGAACAAAATTATTGACATCGCTAAAGACAAGATCTTCGATGACAATAAGACGATCAGCGAAATCGCGTATGAATTAGGCTTCAAGTATCCGCAGCATTTCAGTAGGCTATTTAAGCAACGGGTCGGTTTTACACCGAATGAGTATCGGAATTTGAATTGATTTTCATTTCCGAATTGTTTTCAACTTTACGGCATAAACAAATCGCCGAAATCTGGGTTACTACGATACCATGCTCATCCTATTTGCCAGTAGAACAGGAAACGTCAGGCGCTTTGTAAACAAGGCTGTCGAACTTTCTGTGCTGCACCTCCGTACCTGTGAGCTTCCCGACATCATCCCCTTCCAGCAGGCCCACCTCGTTACCTATACCGACCCAATGGGAGCAATACCTCCCATGGTGGAAAGCTTCCTTGAACAGCATCACCGTAAAATACATTCCGTCTCAGGGAGCGGCAACCGGAATTGGGGTCGCGATTTCGCCGCTGCGGTGGATCGGATACACCAGCAATACGGCATCCCCATAAATCTCAAATTCGAACTGTCCGGAACCAATAGCGACATACAAAATTTCATTGATTACATCGATAATAAACCCGAAACCGTCGGAACGAACCTGCGCATCATCAAATTTCGGACCGACCACTGCGCTACCTGCGCATCCGTAGCCGCTGCATTAGACAACGACGGCATCCCCTACCGGGACGTCAATCCGTTCGACCATCCCGACCTGGCCGCACAGTATCGTGTGCGGTCGGTACCCACGGTCGTAGTGATCGAAGGGGACCGTGAAATCCTCCGGATGGTGGGATACAAACCCGAGATCATCGAGCAGATCAGCCATTTATTCGGCGCATAGTTACGTCCCGCCACTCCGTTTGCGGGATCCTGTTAGGTGTCGGTTTTTTAACAATCCTTTTGAAAATCAAAATCGTTTAGCTTTCTTTATCCTTCCGATATGTAATTGAAGGCTTTATGGAAAACTACACCATTGTTCTGATCATTATGGCTGTCATGATCATCGCTTCCGCAGTAGCGGACAAGATCAGGTTTCCGGTCCCGCTACTGCTCCTGATCGTAGGGGTTGCCATCGGATTTGTCCCGGCCATGCCGGAAATTAAAATAGACCCTGAAATCATCATGCTTTTGTTTCTGCCGCCCTTATTGTATGATGCTGCCTTTAACATTTCATTCAAACAGTTCCGGTCTAACTTCAATACCATCAGCACATTGGCTATCGGGTTGGTTTTCATCACCACGGCCGGCATTGCAACCGTAGCCTACTATGTCATTCCGGACATGACCTGGCCATTGGCCTTCGTGCTGGGCGCGATCCTTTCTGCGACAGATGCCGTGGCGGCCATCGGTATCACGAAGGGGCTTGGATTGCCCCACAAGACAATTACCATTCTGGAGGGCGAAAGCCTGGTCAATGACGCCTCCGCATTGGTCGCCTATCGTTTCGCGGTAGCTGCGGTGTCGGGTATCGCATTCGTTACCTGGAAAGCCGGACTACAGTTCTTTATCACGCTGGGCGGTGGTTTCCTGATAGGCTTCATATTGACCAAGTTGCTCGGGTTTCTTCTTCGTGTGTTCCGCACCAATGACATGGTTATTATCAGCCTCACGCTGTTAATGCCGTTTGTTGCCTACCTGGTAGCCGAGTATTTCGAGGTATCCGGTGTTATTGCTGTCGTTATGTTGGGCTTGGGTATGTCCCGTTTGAGCCGAGCGAAATTTCCGGACCGGATCAAAGAACAGTCCCGCCATTTTTGGGATGTGATCATCTTCCTGCTGAATGGGTTGATCTTCCTGTTGATCGGCCTGGAGTTCCCATTCGTGTTGAGAGAGATGAATGATGCGCAGGTATGGCCCTTCATCGGCTATGCATTTATCATCGCGCTCACTGCGCTGGCGATACGCATGGTTCGCGTATACCTGCAGCAATTTAATTTGCAACAGGCATTCAAGGGCAGGCGCCCCATCAGTGAGGACGCTTTATTTGATTCCAAAACAAGCTTCATCATCACCTGGTCGGGTATGCGGGGGATTGTTTCCTTGGCGATCGCAATCGGGTTGCCCGTCACCCTTGATCAAGGGGATACCTTCCCGATGCGGAATGAGCTCATTTTTATTTCCATTGCGGTCGTATTATTTTCATTGCTCGGGCAGGGATTATCGCTTCCATGGATCGTCCGGAAACTGAGCGGCCCTCCTACATCAAGCTAATTAACTTTTGAAAAATTGTTTTCAAGATTGACTAGCCATTTTTTCCTTTTTTCCTGACTTACAGACTTTACCAAAGCAAAGCTGATCCAATTCAGGTTTTTATAGCCCATGGTTTTAAAAACACTTCGCAGCATGGCTTTTCTGATCAAATTGCCAATGAGCAAAGAATACATGATTTTGGGTTTATTCATCGTCGTGATGATGGTTACGCTTTTTAGGTTTTTTAAAAGCGGCACCAATCCAAAACCTCTTGGGTGGTGGTCATACACAACACCGGGACTTAGCACCCTGTCAATAAATCCTTTGGTCATTGCAGGCATTAAATCCCACCAAATCGGAAAAATAAAAATCAGGTGGTCTGCTTTTTCCAGACGTTTCGTATAGTCTATTACCTGCGGGTCAACGGGTTGGTGTTCCACAAAGGCTTTTAAGTCTGCCGCTGACATTGCCGGGTTAAATCCGTCACGATCGAGGTGCATCAGGTCAACTTCGTGATTTGCTTTTTGAAGCCCTTTGGTTACCGAGCTTAATATTGCATGGTTATAACTTCCTTCGTAAGGATGATTAAATACGATTGCTACTCTCATTTTTTGCTTTGTCCATATTTTATGCTGCAAAATTGAGTAAGTAGCAACTCCCTGAACGATAACAATTGTAAAGAAATACGTGTTACCCCCTGCTTCGTATCCTGCTTAATGAAACAGGAGTAATACCCAGGTAGGAAGCAATATAATGCTGGGGAACACGCTGAATAATTTGGGGGTGCTCTTCAATAAGTTCTTCGTAGCGTTTTTGAGGATTATTTTTAAGGTAGGAATAGAAAAGCTTTTGGGCATGTAGAAGTCGCTTGAATAAATGCGCTTCCATTTCTTCTTTTATTTGCGGTAAATCCGCTAACGCGAGTTGAAAGTCTTGTCGTGAAATCGTCTGCAAAACACAGGGTTCTAAACTTTCGATGCTATATAAACTGGGTTGATCTGTCGTAAAACTTTCAATGGAAGCAACTCGGTCGCCTTCGAAGAAAAATTGGGTGGTGATGTCTTTACCATCGTTATTAACCCAAGTCCGCAAACAACCTTTCTCAATAAAGAACATCGTTTTTGAAATTTCTCCTTCCTGCAAAAGCGTTGTTTTGGCAGGAATTTCCTGGCGTTTAAAAAGGTGGCTAAATGAGTTCCATTTATTGGTCATGGTTCCTGTTGTTTGTTTGTATGCCATCCTTAAAGACCTGAGACTGTCAACGGCTTCACCGTTTTAGCTGTCTGTTTAATTTTTTCCCGGTGTATCAGTCCGAAGTCAAGCAAGGCTTCGATAACCGGTTCCACGTGTTTCGCATGTTCCGTAATCGCGTAGGAAACCGTAACGGGTTTTGTGTTGTTAACCGTTCTCGTAATGAGCAAGTTTTGTTCGAGATCTTGTAATTCTTTCGACAGGACTTTCGGGGTGATTCCCACAACCGTTTCCTGTAAATCCTTAAACCTCATTGTCCCGAAAGACAGGTTTCTAAGAATACAGACCTTCCATTTACCGCTCAATAAATCAATCGTATCTCGTAGCGCGAGCGTCCGTTCCTTGATGTTTTCTTTTTCTCGGCAATCTCTCATAAAAATAAAATATAGTCACTTTCCTATAGGAAATGAATAGCAAATGTATAGTAAATATCAAATAGTTTTGCTTCCCAACAAAAGATATAATCATGAAAGTAACTGTAATTGCAAACATTTCAGCTAACGGCAAAGTACTATTGTCTGATAACCCTGCCCACGTAGCCTCACAAGGCGCAATGGCCTTTTATTTAAATCGTGCAAAAGCGGCTGGAAACCTGGTAGTCGGGAAAAAAACGTATGACTTCTTTCAGCAAATCCCCACTGCTAGCCAAGACGCTTTTTCCGGCATCGAAATTGTATTGTTATCTGCATCCCCCTTAATCGTGGATAAGCATCAGGTGGTAAGCAGTCCTGAAGAAGCGATTAAATACCTGGCTGCAAAAGGTTTCGGCGAAGTTGCCGTAGGTGGAGGCACACAAACCTATAACTCGTTTATTGAAAATGAGTTAGTGACCGATATTTATTTCAACATCAGCCCGTTAGTAACAGGCGGCGGCGGAGTCTTAGTCGACGACATCGATCTTACTACCAAGTTCAAGCTGGCCGACCATACCGTTCATGACGATTTTATTCAGCTCCATTTAACGACACCACTGCCCCCGGCCGTAGACGTATGCTGCCAATAATCGCATCCCAAAGTTGGATAGCCTGCTCATCCCGCTCAAAAACCGCGTTAATCGGCTTACCGGCTTCGGTGTTTGCATAGGTGCCGGCTTCGAGCGAAACGGAAATATAGGGATGTTCCAAGCTACTGCCTTTGCTTGGTACCTTCAAATCGAATTGATAAAACCACCTGCCATCGTCCCTGTACTTCCGCAATACTTCATGGGCCTTCAGGTCGCCCCACTCCCTGGTTTTATTCCGGAGCATTTTTACACCGGATAGCCTTGATGTCGACGATCTATCATTTGTGCGCGTGTGCATGTCGTCGCGGGTCACGAAACTCATCATTGACAGGTTTACGTGTGGCATGCCGGGCAGAAAAAATCCCACGGTCATCTCCTCCCGATTGATCCGGCTATCAACGATCAGTCCGTCGCAAATGCAAAGCCCCTCTCCTTCCGGGATTTCCAACGGTTTCCGGTAGCGTATTTTACCTGCAAACGCACGTTGTACGGCGGCTGCTTTTTTCCTGCTTTCCTCATCCGCATTGCCCTTTCCGGTGAACAGGTATAAAACCGCTGCTTCCGGGAGATACTGGTACTCGTCATATTGATAAACCCGGTGCCCCACGTTGCTGGACCAGGATATCAATGTGACATGATAGGGGGAAATATCATCCCGTGCCACGAACATGGTTCCGCCACCGCGGTGTTCGGTGTCCTGTAATTCCTGTTGTCGAGCTGCCAGTTGCTGTTCGAATGCCTCGGCTGTAACGTTAGAAAACGTCGTTACCTCACTTCCTGCTGTGATGTAACTTGCTTTTACCTGGGTACCTTTGGGAAGGTCAATTAAAAACCGACCTACGCAATGTGTTTCCGTTTCCATTGCATCGGCAATCTGAAGGTCATTCACGGGGTTAGCACAAAGTAATAGCGATGAAAGCAACACCATGGTACGCATCATCCCGGTCGGCCTTGTTCGTCTATATCGCATTGTTCCATACAAAAATACACCGTTTGGCTATGGGAAAAAATAGTGGTTTTCTGGGGTTTTTCCCGACTGCCGCAATAATTAAGATGGTAAACAGCAATTTGGGGAGAAAATTTGATCTACGAAATGACGCAATGCAAAAAGTACTGCGTGCTTTTTAATGAAGGGTATCCAGCATGTGCTTACCAGCAGCCTGTCCGATTTCATAGGGTCGTTGTTCGAATGTAGTCAATCCCTTGGCAAAGCTATGCCGAACAGCTTATCAAAGTGATGAATGAGTAAGCGGTTGATTAATCAACCAGGAAACATACTGTGGTAACATAGTTACGGCAGCCATAGGCACCGCCCATCAGAAGCTCTTCTTTTTATGATGAGCTTTTGAGATAGGCTGCAGCCGCTTCTCCACCACGGCTTCCCGTTTGCGCCAAGCGCGCAGCTGGGGCTCTTCGTATACCGGTAGTCCTTCGTCATTCAGTAGGCCGAGCGACGTTGCAAGCTTTCGGCTCAAAGCGGCCGAATCCCGGTCTTTGTCGTCAAAGGCCTGCTGGCTGGATGCGATGGCGGTTTCTGCGGCGGCGATGGCCTGCCGGATGGTCTCCAGTTCTGCATTGTACTTCTTTTGCTTGCGGAGTATGACCATCATCCGGTTGTAGGCATCAGCATTCAGAGGCTTACGCCGGGCCAGTGCGCGGTATATTTTCAACGCATCGGCAGATTTCCCTTCTTTCTCCAGTTGCCGTGCTTCGTCCATCCGGGTCTTACGGGCTATTTTCTGTTTGGCCATGGCGGATCGGTATGTTGGTTCCGCTATGGAAACAAGCGAGGGGCAGTTTGGTTTCCATGGCACCGCGCCTTTTCGTCCGTGTATTTTTTGGTGTGAAATTTGTGCGTTTTACCTGTGTATGAGACAGAAAGCTCTTGAATTGGTCACAGCGTTATTACTTACACTGGTTGCAGGTGTTTTTTGGGGAACCTGGTTTTCGCTAAGCCGGAGTATGCACGTCCTGTCGCCCGATATCTTTATCACCATCGGCAAACAGATTATGGAAAATGTCGCTGCCACCATGCGAATCATGATGCCGGCCTCCGTTATCGCGTTGCTTCTTTTACTGGTTGGTTCGTGGAAGGCAAAGAACCTGTATTTTTACTGCATACTTACGGCATTGGTTCTCTTCCTTGCAGCGCTCCTCATTACCCTTGTCGTTGAAGTACCCATCGATAATCAAATCCGAACATGGACCGCCGCGACGGTTCCTCCAGATTGGGGAGATATACGCGACCGGTGGGAGAAATATCACACCGCGCGGACATTTCTATCCCTTGGAAGCGTTGCCTTGTTCACTGTTGCCATCCTCAATAAAAGAAGCAGCTAATTTGTCTGGAGTATCCGCGGCGTTCCTGAGCGACCGGGCGACAACAACAACATCTAAGCAAGTTTTTGAGTTCCATTAAAATCGATATCCAACGGTAAACACTGCCCCTGCCGTCATCAGCCGTTGGTGGTATTTCTCCCCGCTGAAGGGAATTAAGGCATATTGCTTTACCGACGGGATAAGCGAAAAGGACCAATTGCCCAACGCATACCTGCCACCAATACCGGCTGAAAAGCCGATACCATCCTGACTGTCTACGGATTCCCATTTTTTGGGCTGGCAAGTTTTTTCCATGTAGTAAAGTTATGCATTTAGACCGATTACCTTTTTTTTCAATCCTTTGTATTTCCGGCAAATCCACCGAGCAAACCGATGGTATCACAATTTTCGTCGTAAGCACAGCAACCGTTAGCAATGCATATAAGATGTTCTTTCGAGTGGCGATCTCCTGCTGACCCAAATTCACAAAAAATTGAACCAATTCACAAAACCTATTGGTGGTATATATCGCACCTTTGTACTGTTAAACATGTTCATTAATTTTAAAATCATAGACAATGAAACGTACCGCAAAAGCACATTGGGAAGGAACCGTAAAAGACGGAAAAGGAAACCTGACCACGCAAAGTGAAATTCTGAACCAAACCAACTACAGTTTTAGAACCCGTTTTGCCGATGACGAAACAGGCACCAACCCGGAGGAGTTATTGGCAGCAGCACACGCAGGCTGTTTCACGATGGCAGTAAGCTTCGGATTAACCGAAAAAGGATTGGCACCAAGCACGTTAGACACCGAAGCCATCGTATCAATGGACAACGCCGGAATTACGGGTGTTCACCTCGTCATTACGGGTCAGGTTGACGGAATTACGGCCGAAGAATTTGAAGCCATCACCAAAGGAGCCGAACAAAACTGTTTTATTTCAAAAGTACTCCGTATTCCCATTTCATCAGAAGCAACCTTGATTTCAGCCTGATTGCGTTTTCTTAAGCGTTGCTTCCCATCATCCCATTCAACACGTTGTCCTGCGGTCAAGCGTTGAATGGGATTTTATCGTTATTTTTAAGCACTCGAAATGAACAGTTAAATGATTACCGATTACAAAAAATTCGATCTTTTCGGGAAGTCCTTCCTCCAAAAAATGGTCATTGAGCCTCCCTATCGGTACGACTTCCCCGTCGAAGAACGCGCTTGTTTTTTGTACGTGCTGAACGGTGACATGCACTATCGCTTTAAGGGAAACGAAACCCAAATCCCGACCAATCATTCGTTATTATTGAATTGTATTGAATCCGGTAAACAGATCCAATCCACTCAAGAACGCCAAGTCGGGGAAGTAGTTATCCTTACGTTTCACCCGGAAATCTTAAAGCAAGTTTACCAGCGAGAATTACCGGCAATTGTCCAACCATCCAACACTATTTCCAACCAGTCGAGCAGCACCATCAACAACGATTTTCTGATCCAAAAATATATCGAGGGCTTACTTTTCTATTTTGAAAATCCCTCGTTGGTAAGTGATGAAATTTTGGTTTTAAAGATGAAGGAAATCATTCTTCTTTTATCTCAGACTCGTGAATCGGATAACATTCAGGTCATTCTATCCCAACTGTTTTCACCCACAAAATTCACCTTCAAACAAATCATAGCAGCCCATTTGTTTTCGCCAATCAACGTAGAAGAATTGGCACAGAAAACTAATTTAAGCGTTTCATCCTTTAAACGGGAATTCAAGAAATTGTATAACGATTCTCCTGCCAATTACATTAAAGCAAAACGATTGGAAAAAGCTGCCGAACTGCTCCTTGCTTCGGATCAACGAATTTCTGACATTGCTTTCGATTGTGGATTTAACGATTTGGCCAATTTCACCAAAAGTTTTCACGATAAGTTCGGTGTTTCGCCTACCCATTATCGCATAGAAAAAGATAAGTGAACCAAATTCCCAAATTTCTGGACCGATTTCCAAAATGAAATGCGCTGTTGAATGCCAATTTTGCATTCATAATTAAACATTTAGCAGTTAACATTATGGAACTATCAAGTTTAGGAATTTTCCACACGGTCATTGGTGTTTTAGCGATTATTGCAGCAGTTATCGGATTTATTAAACATGGCAAAATCGCGTTGCATTCACTTACAGGCAAGATTTATTTTTACGGCACGTTGATCACGTCGCTCACGGCCTTAGGTCTGTCTAGTGTCAGCGGGTTCAATCCGGGTCACGGGCTAGCGTTGATCATTGTTGGGTTAATCACAGGTTCGTATTACCTGCATACCAAAAAACAAGGGTATAACCGCTTCCGTTTTTTTGAGAACTTCTTTCTTTCCTTCAGTTTTTTCCTGTCCTTGATTCCGACAGTAAACGAAACGTTAACCCGTGTTCCCGTTGGGCATCCCATTGCAACAGGGCCAACAGATCCAGTGATTGCACAAACACTTGGAGTTGTTCTCCTGCTTTTTGTGATGGGTTCGATCTATCAATTCATCAAGCAGCGGAAATTGAATGCCGTTGCAAAGCAGCATGCTTTATCCGCTTAGATAATGATCGCATCCATGCGTGCACCGAGTTCTATTAAGTATCCGCTGATATCATCGACAAACGCTTCCGGCCCACACACATAGAACCGTTTGTCAAAATCGCCGATGGCCTTCACCAGGAACTCGCGGTCTATTCTTTTTTCACCAAAACCGATTACGCCCTCTTTACTGAAAAAATTGGCGTAATTTTTACCCAACATTTGAGTAAGTTCCTCGTGCAGAATCACGTCGTTGTGGTAGTGATTGGAATAGAACAAGCCGATGTCTCGCATATTGCCACTGTAGTATAAGGCCCGGAAGATGGCTATAAACGGAGTAATGCCGGTACCACCTGCAATAAAAATACCGGGGCCTTTATAATCAATGGTTCCGAACACATCTTTCATCCGTATTGAAGTCCCTGCATTCAGTTTGCCCAATTGCTGTGTGACACCGTTATGATCGTCATAGATTTTTATAATAAACTCAAGGTAGTCCCATGAATTAAGCGAAGTAAAGGAAAAATTACGCCATTGGTCCTCCCATCCCGGCATATTAACAGCAAGACGCGTGGAGTGTCCGGGTATGTACGAAAAATCGGCAGGTTTTTCCAACACAAAACGTTTTACGTTATGCGTCACGTAATTGGTATCTAAAATCTTTAAGTCGTAAATATCGGTAATGATGTTGGTTGTCATTCTGTATATTCGCTTAGCTTAACCCATTTTCATTTTAATTCCCCAAACTACGACTAAATTAGGAAAACAGAACTATAAAGTGGCGGGAATCCGGCAAAAAGGCCCTATTTGTAGCCGCTTCTCCACCACAGTCTCCTTTTTGGGCGAGGCGGTAACTGGGGTTCTTCGTGTACCCGGGAGCCCTTCGTTGTTCAGCAGGCGGAGCGACTTGCCGAGCTTTCCGCTCAGGGCAGCCGAATCCCGGTCTAGGACAGATGTGGTGATTACCGTCTGTAAATAAGAAAATAAAGCGTATACCCGCTGAACCTCGTCAAGTATTGGTTTGCCCGGGATATAATGAAGCAAGCCATTAAGGTCATCAGCTTTTGTTCTGCTGCCAACTAGTTTTCTACTCCCACGTATACCCGGCGATCGCTGCAGCGGAAAGCCGGGGTGCCACCAACGCATGGAAAACATAAGGCTGTGCACCACGCAGCTTTTCTATGCTCGATGTGATCATCGTATCCTGGTCGGTATACCGTGAAAATTCCCGGTAGGGAAATTCAACATACGCCCAGTTCAGCGAAAGTCGCATACTGTCGATATGAAAACGGTAGTTCACCCGTAAACTATCCCAAAGGGGGGTAATGGTCGTGTCCGCACTCTTTATCGTAAATGAGGATGAAATGGGACCAGCGGCACTTAACATACTGGAAATCAATTCCGCCGTTTCGGAGATTTCACCCGACGAATTGTCCAACCCCCACGAATAGGAGGATGAAGGGAGCGGCTTCTTCAGCCGGTAATCCAGGTATGAAACAGCCGCACCGCTCGCCAACGGGCCAACCATATAGGTCTGCTTTTCTTCGTAGGCCCATTCCGCGGAAGCATAGTCGATCTCCAGTGGGTAGCCGTTCACGGTATCCAACCCGAGGAGCTCCACAATATCCGGCGAATTGTCCGTATAATACAATGTAAGGGCTGCCGGTGACCATGAAGATGGGTTATTGGTGAGCGTATCCAGCAGTTCCCCAAGCGTGCTTTTATGCAGATCGCCTAGCTGCGGACTAATGGCCAGTGTGAGGGTATCGCCGTCGCCGGTCGTTGTCACGGAAAACGAACGGGTTGGCGTATGTGGTCCCGCCGACAGCGTGAGCAGTCCCTTCAACTCGTCGATAATGCCCACCGTATCCACAGGCTTTCCATTTGTGAAAAGCAATAGGGATGTCTTTGGCGGTTCGGGTGTGCTACAGGCCGATACAATAAACGCCGCCAACGTCCATGATAAAACAAGTCTCATGGTACAAATGTATTGCTGCACCACCGGACATACAATGGCTGAAATCGGGGATTTTAATGAAACTTTACTGATCCGGAAAGGGTATAAGCATAGATACTTACACTCAATGGAATATTGCTATTGCATTTCCAAGATTTTTCAAACGTTTTGCCCATATCCTACCCGATAGCAAAAGTTGAATTAAAAAAACCAGGCTGATAACCGCCAGCAAGACATACCTACTCGTAGTGAAGCTTAATCCATAGGTAAAGAACAATAAAAGTCCCGCCAAGTAAATTTGCCTTGAGATAATGGAGATGATCGCATATATTTTAACTTTAGATAGGTAGTTTTTTAGCGATTCGTGGATATTGGCTCCATGAACGAGATACTTTGCAAAGCGATACCCCATCAGGTTATGAATAAGCGGCAGCAGGACCGAAAGAACAAGCAGTATATTGATCCATAGCGGCTTCAAATTTCCATCAAACAGGGTATAGTAGCAGGATAAGAAAATACACCAGCCGATGATTTCTATAGTCAGCTGCTTCCGAATGCCTTTTAAAACCGGATGCCTGTTTTCTGACAACATCGCTTGAATTTCTGTTGTCGAAATGGTTGGCGTTCTCACCGTATTCCAAGTAGATTTCAATTCATTAAATTCCATAATTATTGGATTAAAAGTTTTTGAATTTTGATTTTTATCCTATTGAGTTTAACACCCACATAATTTTCACTGATACCCGTAATAGCTGCTATTTGTTGATAGCTCAGCTCCTCAAAGTATAGGGTAATAAGGGCCTTATCGGCATCATCCAATTGTTTCAACACGGCAAATAGACGTTCCTGACGCAAGGCTAATTCTTCGCTGGGCTGTTCTTCGGGAAGATCGGGTAAAACAGGACGGTACTCGATTGTGTGTTTCTTTTTACGGAAAGTGGCAATTGCTGTGTTCAATGCAATGCGATAAATCCATGTGCTTATTTTTGCCTCATTCTTAAACGCGGGGTATGATTTCCAAAGTTGGAAGGTAATTTCCTGAAAAAGGTCTTCACGATCTTCCGGTGTATCCCGGTATAAGCGGCATATCTTATGGATAATCCCCTGATGCTCTTCAATACATGTTAAGAACTGTGTTTCATCCATATATATTTATTAAAGGTACGAATTTGATCCCTACCACCTGCCGGTAGTTTGGTTATCAGTAGGAGAAATCCTCGAAAACTTACAGCAGTTCAGAAATTCAGTGTGTGTAAGTTTCTAATAAAACCAGCAACTAACTGGTTAAACTATAAAAATGAAACGACTTGCTTTTATTATTTTGCTATCAATAACTGCCTGCAAAAGAGAATCATCACCCGATGGAAGGTCACAAATACGAGATGAACAATTGCAAAAAGAAATTGACTTTTTAAAAGATCAGAACACTGCCATACTTGATAGTATTCGTATCATTAATAAAAAACTACAGGATCTCCAGTGAAACGCCATACTTTGTTACCTTGGCACTGCCGCCAGCAAATCACGGCTATGCAACACATCCATCAAGTCTAGCGAGTCGCTTACCCTATTGGGATACCGAGGTCGCCCGGGGTCGAACTCCGGACCGCAGAAGCTAATCATGCCATTACTTTCGTACATGGCTAATCCGGCCTCACGGATGTAGCCATAGATTTTCCCCACCGGATCTTTAAAATGTATCGAAGCCGTAATGGTCTTTTGTTCAGGAATGCAGTTCACGCTCTTGACCCCCAGGTTATACGTCCGGTTCATCTCCAGAACAAACTCCCTGAGCGAAACATTTCGGTAATTCCGCTCCCGGGTGGTCCATGTCACTGCCTGCCACGGGTCTGTCCGTGTAACTTCTGAGAGTATCATGTTGATGTTTCCCTGGACATCCGTGCAGCAGCGGTCGTACGTAACCTGATCGCCTGTGTTGGTGAGTATCCGGTACCCGTTGTCGATCGGGAATTGGGCTTCCACCCTTCCACCCAGCAGCGTCACCCGCGTGTCCGTTCGGTTGGCTAGTACGGCAAATTCGCCCTCCTGTGTAGCCAATGATCCATTGGGTGTATGGAGCAACACCGTCCGCGGATGTTGATCCGCATGTTCGTGTACCCGAATTAATGCCCGGCCCGTCAAGCCGATTTCCGTATTTGGAGCACTCCGTTTCTCCATCGGAAACGACAAGTCGGATGCGGCATCCAACCGTATCAAACTCCCATCCGGAAGCCACACCGCACACTGCTGCTGCGCACCGGTAATCACCCGGATGTCGGGCTGGTGACCTGTCGAAAACGCGAACTGTGATGGCAACTGAACCAGTTCCAGTTCGCCATTGTCGCGGCGGCGCAATTCTTTGTCTCCAAAACGTCCCAGGCGCCCCCTGCTCTCCTTGCCCACAATCGTGGCGGAATTGCCCCAGTAAATCGTACAGGCAAATTCAGACGATGGAATCCGGTCGCCGGCCGTCACCAATTTTTCGTATGCAGACGGTACCGTCTGCTCACTCCACCAGTCATTGATGGCCATTATACCCAACCAGATCAGCCACAAAGCTGCAATACCGCCACCCACCCGCATGCCCTTGATCAATCTGCACCGGATACACTGATGCATCTCTGTCCGTATAATCGTCTCTGCATCCATACTCGGTTCTGGCATGACTCCAGGAAGTTCCGCTTCCAATTCTTCCAACACGTCCATCTCCATTTCCAGCAGTTCGTTTTCTTCATAGATCATCTGTGCAGATTTGAATATTGCGACGTCCTGTGCGGTAAATGTCCCTTTTAGCCCTCGTCGGATAATGTGCTTGATATCTCTTGGATCATACATTACTTCCAACCCTCCTTCCTGCTTTTTTTTAATATCTTCCGTAATTGCAGTTTGGCTAGGTATAAGTGGTTTTTAACGGTTTGTTCTTTCAGCTTCAGCATTCGAGCGATCCCTTCGATGCTGAATCCATCCAATTTCTTCATGGTAAAGATGGTCCGTCGCATGAGTGGAAGCCTTTCAATGGCCTCTTGGATTCTCTCTTCCATTCTTCGATAACGCTCTTCGTCAAAATCAGGATGATTTTCGGGGATCTCGAAATAATCCTGCGGTATGTTGCCCATGTACTCCTCATTGTTTTTCCTCTTCCTGAAGGCATCGCTCACCTTAAAGCTCAGTACTTGCAATAGCCAGGCCCTTGGCGTTTCCACGGACGCCAGCGTCCGCCGTTTTTTCCATACATCCATGAACACATCGTTTAATACCTGCGCTATCAGGTCCTCATTGTAAGGAATCAGCGTCCTTAATTTTCCTACCAGCGGCTTTTCATAACGTTTGATGATTTCACCGAGCAGTTGTTCTGCCTCCCGGCGTTCCCGGGTCTGGGCAAGCTGCTCGAACAACTGTTTAACGGTATAGGTCTGATACGGATCCATGCTGAAAAAAAATTCATACGTCTATTGGTACTTTATGTCTGGCCGCAGCGACTATACTTAGTATACAGCACAGCGGTTATTAGTTAGTCATGCCAAGGTAGGAATATGAAATAGAAAAAACAACAAAAAAATAAAATAAATACCTGATTAAAAGCAAGTTGTGATAATATCACAATGAGTAATTTGTATTGTCCTGCCCCAGATACTAAAGCAGACCATTATGATTAGACAGTTACTTTCCATCAAACAGCAAATTGATACGCTCCTGAATAATTCGAATCCCACGGTCCCTGAAACGAAATGGCAACACTTCGACCAGCAACTAACCCGTATTGAAACCGAGGTGTACACGGTATTCAAAAACAATCCCGATCGCGTAGCCGTATGGGATGCCCAGAACTTCCATGCCGATCTGGTGCAGCTCATCAACCAGCATACACCACCGAGCCTAGACGCGCCCCTTACACCGATGCTTGCGCGGCTCCTTGAAACCCTGCAATTCTGCGAGCAGAAATTCCAAGTGCCTATTGATCTGAAGACTTCCGTACCACTGGTGCATGAACGGCAACTCCAAGACGAACTTCGCAGGCAGGAAGACATCATCGTACCCGCGTTGATCGAAAAACAAGTTAACTCCATACTCATCGATAAAATCACACACGGTTTTCACTTGATCTGTAGGCAGCCTACTGGCACCCTGAAGTACGCCACTTACCGATACTTACAGCAGTTTCTGCCCGTCCTTACCGAGCTGAGTCAAAGTACGCTCCTGAAAGACTGGAACCTACGCCTCTTCCGATTTTTCATCCAATACAATTACAACCACATGGGTGTATACAATTGGTGGGAACGTACAACAGTGCAGGCACTGCAAGGCAAAAGCGCCACCGATGCCCTTGAACTCATCTACCAGTTTACCAACGACATCGAACACATCGACCAGCAAACCGAGTTGGGATATGAAACGTGGCGGAAGCCATTGAAAGCGCAACTGCTGGCTTTCCTGGAACGACGGAAGGAACTGCTTACAGACAAAAAGCTGCTTCAAGAAGCCCAGGAGGCCTATACGTTGATCATCAACATCCCTGCTGACGAGCATAACGTGCATTTCAACCGAGACTTCGAAGCGGGTATGTACGCGGCTTACGCCAGTAAAAAGGAAGCGTCAGAAGTGTACGCCTCGGTCATCCGAGGACCGGATGGCGTAAAACTCTCGGCCCATTCCCTCCGCAAATCAGACAAAGCCAAGTTTTATAACGCGGCCGACCGAGTAGAAGAATGGTTGAGTGAAAAAAGGGAAGCCATCATCAAGCAATTCGGATTGCTGCTTTCCAGTCGGCGCGGAAAGTAAGATTTTTACGGAATCTGCAACTTTTTGGGGGGCGGTGGATCCGCCCCTGAGCTCACCAGAAATCGCCCCCCTCACCTTTTCCTACCGATAAGCCTAAATTCCTGCTGCCCCTAATTTATTTTGGTGTATCGTTAAGGCCATCTGCCCGTCCCCCCAACCCAAGTCCTCCCTATCCTATCTTCGAAAGAAATAGCTCGGTATGCACTTAAAACGAAAAGGAGGATGAAATGAGAACGATTCAGACTATCACAAACAAACCCTGGGCAATACCGCCCACCCCAGCTACCACACCGGAGATGATCCTTGCTTTTTGGCACCAGTTGTTTCGTGAAAGAACCAGCTATGCCATACTCGAATGGCTACCGGGGTTCGGCAATGTAGCCTACGCCGATCCCGATGTATCTCCGTTTATCGTCCGGCTATACCATGACGTCCCTCATGACCCACGTGTCGCCTATCTCAGTATCATCGGGTCTCATGCCCAATGGCGTCTCGGCACCAAAGATATGGGACATGCTCATTGTCCCTTGGTAACGGATCCCGCACAACTTGCCTGGCTGGACGGACTTTTTTGGTGGCACACAGCTACCCTCGAGAAGCGAAAGAAAAAGATAGGTCGCCCAACGCAAGCCCACCAACGGACGATCGATTGGATCAAGCTACAAAGCCATTACGCTAATCAGACAAACGCATGAAAACGAAATCTATCATAATCACCTTGGTTCGGCTAACGTTGCTTGCATTGTGGGGTTCGGTGGCCGTAGAGAAGCTGTGGGATCTCTCGGGATTCCACAGCACCCTGCGGCGTCAACCAATTCCGGAGTGGAGTACTGATATCCTGTTCTGGCTGCTGCCGCTGTTGGAACTGGGCGCTGTAGTACTGCTTGCCTGGCCTCAAAACCGGAAACGCATCTATCAGGGCATGTGGTTATCGGCTATCCTGATGCTGGGCTTTACGCTCTTTATTCTCTTCGGTGTATTGGACTGGTACGAAAAGCGCCCCTGTAGTTGCGGCTCAATAATCAACGGGCTATCGTGGAATGAACACCTATGGTTCAACCTTACTTTCCTGACACTTAGCTGCGCAGGAATCATTCTCTCGAAAAAACAGCGAGGCAGCGCCGACAAGGACGGCGCTACCGAGGGCGGGTCGGCCAAAAGACCGATAAATACAACAGGTGATTTTTTATTTAATCGACTCAAAAAGTAAAGATTATGAAAACGTTAAAAATTAATTTTGCAGCTATTTTTGCTGTCGTGATCGGCTTGGTTACCATGTCATTCCAGGCAAACCGTAGTGTTCAGGATTATGAATGGTACGAAGTCGGGACAGATGGAAGCACCATCGTTTCCGACAATCCTCTGCCCGAGGAACCAAGCGAGCCGGAATGCAATGCCGACAATTCGGAAACGCTCTGTGCTATTGAAATTCTGTTAGATCCGGATGAGGACTTCCCTCAAACGGTTGCGGAAGCGATGGCTAATCACCAGACAAGGGGCGAGACAAAGCGGGACGAATAGACCGTTCGATTGCCCGTCCGGCAAAGTAATGGGATACGCCTGGTTAAGCTAACCCGTGGCGTATCCCTTTGATTTATCTCCCGTTTTGCTCAATACCCGAAATTTCAATTACCGCATCCGGTATCGGGAATATATACCGTGGAGAATTTGGTTCTAATGAAACGGTTTCTTCTTCCCAGGCCCGCTCCAATGCCTTTGCGTATCTCGGATCTAAATTTAGCCGCTTCAGATCAGACCAGCGCAATCCCCTAAATGGAAGTTCTTTCCTACGCTCCGCTAATATGATATCCAACAGCAACTGCGAATCGGTTTCCTCGATGGCAACTAAAGTACCTGCACGATAACGCAATGCCAATAACGCATTTAAGCATTCCAGCGCCTGCGGAACATTTCCGATACGCGCATTGCATTCAGCAGCGATCATGAAAACTTCATTTGAAGACAATCCGGTAAAGAATGCGTTCGAACCGTAATACGAACCCCTGTAAATAATTGAACCGTTGTTTTCCCTAAAAAAGCAGGTTTTCCTCAAATCATCCGCTTCATAAGCCTCCATAAGGTCGTCTGCCACTTGGAGCCTGCTTTGATTAAGAATAGCGGGCGAAGACATATGGCTGTGGAAGATCACTTCGTCATTATAGGGCGCAAAAGGGAAATTCCCCGTTACGTCAATGGAATTATAATCCATCAGCGAATTGAAATCATCCAACGATAGATTAGCATGAAGCAATGCGTTTTCATAATCTCCCATTTGGAGGAATACGCGTGCGAGAAACGCATGGGACGCAGGTTTCGACGGTCGGGTTTTGAAAACTGGCACTGGGGGAAGCAACGTCGACGCCTCGGTAACATCTGCTACGATCTGCCGATAGGTCTGCTCAATCGTCGCACGGACCGATGGCAAAGTTATATCCGATTCCAATCTAAGTGGTATCCCCAAATCCTGTGATGCAGATGAAGGCCTGTAAGTATCGCAAAACAATTGTGCTAGCTGGTAGAACGCATACGCCCGGAAAAACAGCGCACTGCCTTTCAGATTATTCCATTCATTGAAATTACGATCGTCTCGCGTTATTTTTGCTGCGCCCTCCAATGCCAGGTTGGAATAGAGGATAACGAGGGAAGGGTTATTCCAATCCGTACTTAGCTCGCCTTCGAAAATCTCTTTTTCCCACACGTACGCATTCCGCTGAAACGCATTGGTCAGGTTCTCCCAAGCAACCCTTGAAATGAAATAATTATCCCCGCTGATTTCCCCCAGTTGATGCCCCGACCCTGCATTCATAATCGCATTGTTGTCAAGCAATGCCTGAAAGTCTTCCAGCCTATCGGGAACGACAATACTTTTATCCGGCTTTATCTCCAAGAAATCTTCACAAGAAATGCAAAGGCAAGCCAGGTAGACGGCAAAAAAAATAAGTATATGCTTTGTTGTCATTTTTAGTTGATTTTAAAAGTTAACATTCAATCCCACCGCATAACTCGTAGGATTTGGATAACTGGCATTTGGCACGTCCGGATCGATCCCCTTTGAATTAGCTCTCCACAGTATGCCCAAGTTCTGCATATACAGCGTAAGCACCATGGATTGAAAGGGCAGCCGTCTAAATGCAGACCTATGGAACGTGTAGTTCACGTTGATATCCCTGAGCCGCAGGTGATCCCCCTTTTCAACCAAAATGTTCGAACGGGTGTATACCAAATCCATTCTTCCCGACGCATCGTAAGTCTCCAAGCTCGGCATCGAGGGCACATTGGTGAGTTTTTCGTCGCCCGGTTTGAGCCACCTGTCCGCAAAATCCCTGTGTCCCAGCCACTGGCTGAACAGGCTGTTGTACTCGATGCTGGACGGCCGGAAATAATAGCCCGATTTCCAAGAAATATTGAAGCTCAGCGACAAATCTCCCCATCCAAATGTATTGCGGATGCTTCCGAACCATTTTGGGATGGAAGAACCCGAAAGTATCAGGTCTGCATGCGTCAGCTGATTGATGAACTGCCCATACTGGTTGGAAAGTGTACCGTCAACATGCACCAACGGCGAGCCATCATCCGGGTTCAGTCCATACCAAGGCAGGCTGTATAGTGGGTCAATCGGCCTTCCCTGCATGGGCGATATCGGGCCCGTTGTGACGGTGTAAGCCAATATATTCGGGTCGTCAGTTCCCCGGTAGTTGGTAATCAGGTTATTGACATAATTCGCTAATAAAGCCGTGGACCACTGAAATTTTCCCCGCAGGTTTTCGCTGGTCACTTCAACGTCCAGACCTCTCGTTCTCGTGTTTGCATAGTTGATGCGATTGGAAAGCGTGCCCCCTTGCAATGCTGGAAAGCCCAGCCCCGTAGTCGGATCCGAAACGTCATCCCCTATTAAGTCCAGCCCTCTTTTTACATAATAATCTACACTGCCGGCAAGCCTGCCTGACAACACGCGGAAATCTGTTCCAAAATTCAAAGTCTGGACTTTTTCCCACCTTAACGAAGGGTTTCCGGGGCCTCTGATAATCGCGCTGAGAAGCCCGCTCCTCGGATCGGTGCTGTAGGTTGCTGTGGGAAATGCCGTTGCGGATTTATCGATGTTTCCGCTGTAACCGTAGGTGGCCCTTAATTTGAGGAATGTGTCTAATCCCCAATCCAAAGAGCTTTCTTCACTCACTATCCAGGCTAAGCCTGCCGACCAAAGTGGTACAAATTTCTGGTTGTATTTGACCCCGAAAAGATTCGAACCATCCTGACGCACACTTGCCGAAAAACCATACCTCCCGCCGTACAGATAAGAGATATTTGCGTAGTAGGAAAGATACCTGTCAATCAAATAGCGTTGGGCGGATTGTGGAGCCGGTATCGTGACCCGGCCCTGGGGGCGTGTGGGATGAGAGATACTGTAATCTAACCTATTTTGGCCAACCAAGATATCATTGTCCACACCATAGAGCAAATAGCCCGGCCTGCCAATGGTCTTTGTCTGCCGTATTTCAAACCCTATCAGTCCCGTTATCTCATGCAATCTAAACAAGGTTTTGCCAAAATTTGCCTGTGTGCGAAAAGCATGATCCGTCGTTTCGCTATTGTTGCCCTCCAGCACGGCCCCTTCCGGTATGACCTGTGTACCATCCTGTTGCGTAAACCGGTTTATCAAATCCCTCGCATAAAACGAACTTTCGTGGAAGTTAGTTGCATGATCATTCAGTATCCGATGATATTGATACTTCGCATCCAAGCGTAGCGAGGGAACGATTTGATAGGAAATCGCGGCATTCGCCCGGTTTTCGATTGTTTTACTGACCGAGTTGCCTAAGGCCTGTTCTTCCAAAGGCCTATATTGCCAATTTAACAATCCCATCGTTTCAGCGTTGTCTACATAAAGCTGCCTGTAATTATGGTTGATAACGGAAGGTACACCCGCTGCATCCAAAAAGGTGGTGTAGGGAAGCAACGCCGCCTTGCCTGAACTAACCATGCTGGTAAGCCCAAGGCCACTGGCAGCCACCTGGCTTGCGGCGAGGTTCAACCCCAAATTGACCTCCAACTTATTTGTCAGCTTTACATTGAACTGGGTAAGCAACGTAACCCGATTGTCGCTATTGCGCTTTATGCTTGCTCGGTTTGCGTCATATCCACCCGATATGTAATATCCAAAGCGGTCTGCACCGCCCCGGAAATTGACTGCATATTGCTGGTTTACTTTCTGCTGGTAAAAAAGCTCGCTTGCATCGTCTCTGAAATCAATCTGCGCTAATTGGTCGATTGCCGTTTGTGTACTGACCGATGGAATCTCACCGTCTTTGATCAACATTTCAATTACAGGGCTAAGCACCGTCCTGTCGTCCGGATTATCAAAAAAACCCCGTCTGTATAGCTCCTTTTCCACTTCCAGAAAATCAGCCGCAGCCATGAATAAAGGGCTATAATGCAGATCTGGCCGCTCGCCGATGGTCAGGTTACTGTTGAAGCTTACAGTTGACTGCCGATTCGTGCCGCCTTTTTTGGTATTGATGACAATAACACCGTTTCCCGCTCGTGCACCCCAGATAGCTGCGGCAGCGGCATCTTTCAATATTGTTATATCCTGGATGTCATTCGGATTTATGCTATTCAATTGGCCTTCATATGGAAAGTTATCCAGCACGATCAACGGGCTGCCGTCTCCGTGTATGGTACTTTTTCCCCGGACACGCAACTCGGGGGTGCGTTCACGCTCCCCCACCAGGTCCCTTCGTGTAAAAGACAAGGAATTGGTCACGCTCTCCAGCCTGCTAAGAATATCCGGGGTTATGCTACGATTCAGCAATCCGTTGTCTATCAAGGTGTACGAGCCCGTGGCTTTTCTCGTATTTAACGATTCGTACCCTGTGGATACCACAATTTCCGAAATTACGTGGTTATCAGGTTGAAGGTAGACAACTATGTGCCCTGTAGCTTGGGTGAGTCGTACAGTATCCGTTTGGTAGGCTATGTGCGATAAGATAAGGCTTCCGATTCCTTTAGGACTATTGATTTTAAAAGCTCCGTCGCGATCCGTCTTAGTCAGCACCTTTCCATCGATGGAATTTACAATCGACACTCCGCCCACTGCTGTACTGTCCAGTACGGAAAGTACTCTGCCGGTAATAGAAGATTGTGCGCGTAACGAATAACTAGCTGTTACTAACAGCAAGAAAAGTAAGGTCTTTTTTTTCATGAATAAGCTGATTTAATTATTGGGATGGTATAGGATTATCATTTTTACGGTCCGTTCTTCTTCCACCATATCGAAGCCATGCCGGTTCAACTCCTTTTTTACAGCGGCAAGGTCATCCAACCTGCAATTGAATTCCATATCAACGTTACCCGTATAATCCGTGGAGTCGATAATAGGATAAGGCGTGTATTTGTTTTGCTCTTCAAACACATGGAGGAACAGGGAATATGGTTTGTTGTGAAACCTAAAATAAGTGTTGTTACTATCGTTTTTATAGAATGATGAATCAAGTTGATTTCTTTCGTCCATGCTACCGATGCGTTTCAGGACAAGGCATTTGGCAAGCCTATTTTCAACTTTGGCACGAACGTTTAGGTATCTCTCAAAAAAATCGTTGAGGTCTTTCTTCGCAAGTTCAATAATTTCTTCCTTGCCCACCTCATTCGGAAATACCAGATTATAACAGTAAAGATTGTCTTGTCGGTGAGCCTCGGTTACCACATTGTCCCATACGGAATCCTGCTTAATTATTTTCTTGTAGAGGTATACCCTGTTCAATACCGAGTCGTCAAGTTCCAGTCGCAATCTGTTGAATCTGGCAGACCAGTTGATATCGTCCCTGTAGAGGTAAGTGAGCATGCCCGCGATGTCGCTATTATAGATCAAAAGGCTTTTTTCATCACTAAAGACACCCGATATATTGGCATCAATGGCTTTGGTTACGATGGAATGGTGTAGAAGATTTTCGCGACCACCCCCGTTTCCGTCAATTAACAAGGGTTTTGATTTGTCGAAAGCCATTTCGGTTTTGGATTCAAAGTCGGGTGTGTCTCCTTGCAGCACTCTGGCAACGTGCATGGAATCGGCATATTCCGGACCTACGATGGCGATGACCTTCCCTCCTTTTATCCATACCTGGTGAGGAATGCTCTGATGGGGAAAATAGCCTTTTAACGTAATCTCCGAGATCGCCGCAGGTAGTGACCACCTTCTTTCCCTGAAAAATGGCCTTACCTTTTCAGCCTTTTCATATGTGGTGGGAATGACAAATAGGTCTTTCACGAATCGGTTTTGAAGCGTATCAAGTTTTTGAAGCGATTTAATACAGGGTACGCACCAGGTTGCCCAGAAATCCAGTATGATCAATTTACCCCTGTAATCATTGAGTGTAATGGTATCCCTCCCATCCGGATGGTTTACCACCTGCAATGGCAGGTGCCACGCCGCGTCAGGAATCGTATCTCCGATCTGTAACGGCCTGATGCTACCTACAGGCTTTCCCTGTTTTGAGTTCGTCTGGGCATGCACGCCCGCGCCCACTACCAAGAGAAGAAACAGTGTCATCCCCAAAGCGAGGCCCAGCCCGCTACGGGCTGGAGCCTTCGCATGGGTCCAAACACATGATTCTTCGGAGTTTCTTCGACAGGTGTTCGACTGTTGTTCGAGACTTGTTCGACAATCCTTCGAGAGCGCTTCGAGACTTGTTCGAGTGGGCTTCGAGAAACCTTCGACAACGCTTCGGGAAAATACCGAAGCACAGCCGAGCAACTGCCGGACGATTGTATTGCCATTTCCGAACCAAGCCCAAGCGGTTGACAGGCGCGCCACGGTCACCCGCCTTACGGGGCATTCTTGGAGATGGCTTCGGAGCTTCGTCGTACCTTGGTTTGGTCTCGGTTTGGACTTGGTCGTACCTTGGTTTGGTCGGAGGCAATCAAGCGCAAACCGAGGTGGCTCTGAGTTGGCATTGAGCTCCGAATCCGGTTCCAGGCGATCTCCGGTATTACCCCGTAGCGATCCGTGCTCCATTCCATATCTTTCCCCATGTGCCTTTTTACCGCTATGTAGCCGCTTGCCCTTCGCTAAAGTGCCGCTTTTCGGGCTTTTTACCGAGATATATACGGGACATATGGGGATGGGACCCGAAGGAAGGGTAACGGAAGGTGGGATGACGCACGGGATTGCCCCTGCTTTCGATAGATCAGCCCCACTAACTCCTGCCTTTTTCCTGCCGTTGTTCTGCCGTAATCTAACCCGTATGTATGTTTCATCTATGCCGTGTCTAACGATTTGACAGATACGGGTTAGATATGCCTTAATGAATTCATAGCAGATGGCAGGAGAAAGGGAGAAGAAAGTACGGAGAAAGGCTGAAACCGTTCGGGAGAATTCCGAATGGGTGTTTCGTGAATCTCGTGCATAGCGCTGGCCTATATAGTAAATTGCTTGTGTTCGCTTTAGGCAATACAAGCCCCTTAAGCGTAAATTTTGCTTCATTTAATGTTTGACTTTAGGTGTAAGAAAATTGAATTGAGTCAGGTTCCTAACACAAAATCAAACGGGTGCTTTAACGATATTTTTGTAAAGATTGGAGGTCGGCTGTACCCAGGGCCGGGATCGAACCGTTAATGCACGTTCCCCTTTTTGGGCTTTGAAGCCGGTTAGTTGATGTTGTTTAAGCGGTGTCATAGGCTTTGATGTTTATCAAAACCTCTTAACCAACTATGGCAAGAACTCCCGAAGGAGCCGGGCCACTTTTGGTCATCCTGTACAAACGGACCGCGTAGGACGGCGCTGCCAAAGCAACTACTGCCCGAGGGCAGCACCTAGAACACAACCGCAAGTAAGCCCGGATCCCCAGGATATGGGGTGTCCGGGTGCTCACCTACGCCTCTGTGTTCCTCAAAGTTTCCTACGCTTGTACAGGAAAGAGGCTTTTTCGAGTGAGCACCCATTAATACTTGTCAATGGGTGGCAAAACTACTAATTTTGATTTAATTCATTAATTAACTCTTTTTGGACTTAAAAATTCTAAAAATCTTTAGATTTGATTTACTAAAAATCTTATCTTTACAAAGATTATAAAATGATGCTTAAACACCAAGCCGTAAAATACCGGTAGTCCGGTTTTTTACCGCCACCTAAAATCATATATTTGAATCATGAACACAGCATTCCAAGAAGAAAAAATTAACGAGGGATACAATCTGAAACGTATCCGCGAAATCATCGGCTTGAAACAAGAGACTTTAGGTTCCCGTTGTCCAAGCAAATTCTCTCAGCAACGGATATCAGAGTTTGAAAATATGGTTCAAATCGATGAACCCATTCTTGAGGAACTTGCTTTAGCGCTGGGTGTGACGCCTGAATTCATTCGAAACTTCAAGGAGGAAAAAGTTATCTATAACATTCAAAGCAATCGTAATACGTTTAAAGATCACTCAAAGGATCAAAGCAGCCAGCAACACTATCAACCAACAATCACAAATGACGCAGCAGATAAGATAGCCTCCTTACTGGAAAAGTTCATCCAGGAAGACCGTGCCAAGACTGAATCCATAGCAAGCCTCAGCAAGGCAGTATTGGATTTGGCAGAGGAGGTGAAGAAATTGAAATCCGGAAAATAAAGCAAAACCCAATCCTATGGAAACCATTGTAGCCGATGTAATCTCCATTATCGAGGAAGGCCGTAGAAAAGCAATTAACGCTGTAAACAGAAATATGGTGGAGGCGTATTGGCTTACGGGTAAACGTATTGCGGAAGAAGAACTACAAGGTCAAGAGCGCGCCGAATATGGAAAAGCTATGATTAAAACGCTTTCCAAGGCATTGACAACAAAATATGGTAACGGCTATTCTCCAGCTGCCTTATATAGCTTTAGACAATTCTATTCAACATATCCTGAAGATGAGATTTTCTACACAGTGTGTAGAAAATTGAGTTGGAGTCATAATAGACTCATTATGAGAGTCGAAAACCCTAAAGCAAGAGATTACTACCTCCAAGAAGCGGCGGAACAAGGATGGGCGGTGCGTACATTGGAAAGAAACATCAACTCTTTCTACTACGAGCGCCTATTGACTTCAAAGGACAAGAAAGCTGCCATCAAACATAGCAATACGCTGGAAAAGCAACGTACCGAAGATTTCATCAAAGACCCTTATGTATTCGAATTCCTCAATATACCCCAACCCATAAATGCCTCAGAAAAAGATATCGAATCCGCTCTTATTGAAAACCTACAACAATTCCTCCTCGAACTTGGCAAAGGTTTTTCATTTGTAGGTCGCCAATATCGGATAAGCACAGAGTTGGAGCATTTCTATATTGATTTGGTTTTCTATAACTACTTGTTGAAGAGCTTTGTACTGATCGATCTCAAAGTGGGCAAACTAACCCACCAAGACATTGGGCAGATGGATATGTACCGAAGACTGTTTGATGATCTCAAAAAACCTGAAGGCGATAACCCCACTGTGGGGATTATCCTTTGTACTGAAAAAAGTGAAACGGTAGTTAAGTATTCAGTCATTAATGATAACAATCAAATATTCGCCACTAAATACATGCTTTATCTCCCCTCAGAGGATGAACTGATCGCGGAGATAGAACGGGAGAAGTTAAGGTTGTTGGAAGGGAAAAAGGGCCAATTTTGAATATATAGATATACCATGAAATCACTATATGACATCAGCGCAAGCGAAGACTGAGTTATCAACTGCTCCGGTTTGCCATTCTTATATTTTTAGACCATGTTCGACTTAAAATTTTTTGGTAAAAAGCTTAAAAGGTGTAGAGATAATCAAGAATACACGTACTCTGAAGTCAGCGATGGAACCGGAATATCGATCAAGCGCCTTGAGGGCTTTGAAAATGGCTTATTGGAACCTACAGGAGATGAAATTCTAATCCTTGCAGATTTTTATAAGGAAGATTATAAATATTTTATAAGTAACCAGCAAAATTCGGCATCTGAAAGTACCGAACTTTTGTATAGAAAATTTGGAGCAGAATTCTCCAGTCAGGACAAGAGGGCTATCCAAACTTTTATGTACTTATGTCAATGTGAACAAACTATTTGGGACTTGCTTGGTATTAGACACGAAAGTTTTCAACCGATACAAACCAACGTCAAGAGCATCAAAGCACAAGCAGTACAGGCGGCCGGTGAGCTTCGCAAATTCTTAGGGTATAACAGCAACAATGTAATCAACAATATATACGATGACTTAAGGAAAACTGGCACACACGTTTTTCGATTCAAGCTTTCTACTTCGAAAATTTCCGGGCTGTTTATCAATCATCCAGTAGCAGGAAAGTGCATTTTGGTCAATTATTCAGAAGATCTTTATCGACAAAATTTCACCGTATTACATGAGTATGCCCATTCGATATTTGATACCCAACAGGAATACAACGTATCATTCTCCAATGAAAATCATGATCCTAAGGAAATAAGGGCTAATAATTTTGCTGCAAATTTTCTAGTTCCAACGGAAACAATCAAGGAAATAAGGACGAGCAAATGGACTCAGCAAATAGTAACCAAGGTTGCCGAACAATTACAAGTGAATGTTCTCACGTTATTATACAGACTTAAAAATATCGGAATTATAGATGAAAACGAATTGCAAATTTTAAAAGAAACGAAGCTGCCTTCTCTTGGAAAAATCGATCCTGAATTTAAAGGGCTCACAGAAAAAAGCGTAGTAGCCAAAAAGGCCTTTATGGAAAGAGGGCTAAGCAGCTCTTACGTTAGAAATTGCCATGAAGCTTATACGAAAACGCTGATTTCAAGAAATAAACTAAGTGAGATACTACTTGTCGATGAATTTGAATTGCCCGAATTATTATACCTATATAATCTTAAGCTAACGCATGAACTTTGATATATCTGTGTTGTTGAAATTTAATGTGATAGACACATGTTCTGTATGGAACATCATATCTGCTTCCTGCATATACAATGCTTCTCTGGAAGCCGGATTTACGTACTCTATGTCAACTTATGTCGCTTACGAATGCCTTTACAAAAAAAGGAATCATACTAATATCGAAAACTTAAGAGGTAAACTAAAAAGCGAAATTTCGAAAAATAAATTTAATTCCTATAATTTATCGATTGATGATTTGCAGGATATTACTGTGTTAGAAGGAATAAAACGGCTAGGAATTGGAGAACTTTCATCCATTGCCTTGGCAAAAAAGACAAATCAAACATTCTTGACGGACGACAGGAAAGCCAGAAAACTAGGAGAGGAAATATTAGGCAAGGATAGAGTTCAGACAACGCCGAGGATGGTCGGAACATTTTTTTACCATAGGTATTTGATTGATTCCCATTTGTCAGTACTACTTCAAGAACACCAAGCATCCTTGACCTCGAAGTGGGGTGATTTGACGGATTTTTTCACTTCTATATACCAAGAAAGTCTTCGACGACGGTTGATAGATTCAAAATCAACTTCTTAGTTAAAGATAAAGGGATTATGAATGTAATTGAGTACTTAAAGTAGCTTAAAAGGTTTGAAAAAGGTCTATCCAAAATTAGTTTTCAACGGGAAATTCTTTGATAAAATATTCAAAGAAAAAATTATACATTCAAAATCCAAAGGGCTAGACAAACAAAGTCCAGAGGGGTTTAAAGCAAACTCCGATGAAAATTATAATTTAATCATAACTAAGTGTCTTAACCAATCATACAAATTCACTCCTTATTTGGAGTTACTCAAATTAAAAGGTGCAAACAGTTTTCCTAGAACGATATCTATCCCTTGTATTCGAGATAGATTTGTTTTATACACGTTAATGGAAGCCCTGCATACAAAATTCCCCGAATGTGTGAACAGAAAACTTCCGAATAAATATATTAACGACCTAAAAAAATTCATCAACAAGATCGAAAAACCTATTCACTTTATTAAAGTAGACATATACAAATTCTATGATTCTATCGATAGGTCAATACTTTTGCATATTCTAAGGGAAGGAGGACTTAACGAAATTTTTTTATCATTAATTGCTAAAGCTATCGAAAACCCGACTATTCCTCCCAATATAAACAAAAAAGACCATAAAAAACACAAAAGACAATTGGGGATACCGCAAGGCTTACCAATTTCTAATATACTTGCTCAAATCTATTTACGTGAATTTGATAACATCATCCTTAAGCGGAAATTCTTTTATCTACGTTATGTTGATGACATTATTCTATTAAATGAAGGGCCGATAACCGATTTTAGGATAAAAAATGTTGGCAATGCGCTAAGTAATTTGAAATTAGAAATGAATGAAGATAAGACTAGCAGCGGTGAGTTAAAAGGTGGCTTTACATACCTATCATACAAAATAAATAAAAATAACATTTCAATTTCAGAAAAAAGCATTCAAATATTCATAAGAAGAATAGCTGCCAAATTCACTTGGTACAAAAACGGTATCGCAAATAAAAATAGACGAGCAGAGTGGTTAAATGATGATGGGCGTTTCAAAAAGGTATTTATTGAAGAATTAAATGAGCAAATTACAGGGAGTATCTCAAAGAAAAAGAACTATGGTTGGCTCTTTTATTTTGCGGAAATGAACGACATTTCTCTACTTTTCAAACTGGATAAAATTATCTCTTCATTTTTCCTTCAGCTTCAAACTTTCGATAACACCGCCCCAAACAATCTCAAACGACTTGCGAGAACATACTACGTCATTAAACATGGCAACGAAAAGAGATATTTGAATAATTATGATGATTATAATACCGTTCGAAAAAAACGAAATTACTTAATTTTGCGAGGAGCATTAGATCCGGCCTCAAAAAAGTCGGACATGGAGATTAACTATTTATTTGATAGGTATAAAAATAAAAAATTGAGAAGTCTAGAAAAAGATGTTGGTTATCGGTATTTTTGACACTGGGGCTACCTCTATTGAAAAATTGGACTTGCGTAGCAAGTATATTTAATATGATCTCGTTAAGAGCATTGGCTTCCCTTTTTTGGGAATATCCGTAATTCGTTATACCAGGTAGCCCCTTATTCTGAAACCTTCATAAAGAAAAAAAACACTATGATTATTGGTGATATAATTAAGGAAAGATATAACCAATAAATATCCAAATAATAAACTAGCCAATATTTTATAGCTTGTAGACTACACACTTTGAAATACTTTAAATCCTGAAGTTTAAATTTATTGTAATCCAAAGTTTTATGGTTCTCATACTTTGCTAGTATCTGAGCATATTCACGATTTACTCGTTCACAAAATGCCGGTTCCAATTCGCTTTTATTTGGTGAACCGTTAATGGATTCCTTGAATACTTTCAACTCGCGTAATAATACAGATATTTCTAACGCACAGGTATGAAAAGATAAACCTCTAACCCTGTAATCATGAGCTATTTCAATCTGATTGAACAGTAAAACCAAAATTGATATGGAAGTAATACCAAAAGCAACAATATTTGAGTCTATCGTATTTTCATCAACTAAATTATAAACTGACAGCAAGCCAAATATAATTAAGTATGAAGAAAGAATCCCATTAGTAATATTAGAGAGCCGCCCCTTTGTCATCAAGCGAGAATGCGCCGTAAACCTTATACCTTTTGTTTCCCAGAGATTGTTATCCAACTTATCAATATATTTCTTATTCTCCATTTAGGTTACTTTAGTGGTTAAAAAATGACAATATTGTATCTTTCTCTTAAAACGCATTCCGAATCTTCGTTATCTCATATGGAAGTAAATTGCGTTGCTGCAAGTCTTTGTCAGAAAGTTGATTTATAAGCCTTACGAGAGCCTCGGGCGTTCTGTCTTGATTTAATATCAGTTTAAGTTTTTGTATTGCTGAAACCGGTATATCATACTCCATCAGTGTCGCGAGATTTGGCGGCAAAAAGCCATGTTCCAAACTTGTCGCGAAATAGGAATAGTTACCATAGGGCAAGTTATTCTTCGCCAAAACATATGCCTGTAACTCCGACATCACAGACAACCATTTTGGAAGTTTGTAGTCAAACCAATGTCGAGTAACATTTAGAATGAAAAAAGAAACCTTATCAATCCTTGTCTGCTCATCGGGTACCATTTCAATCTGGTAGGATTCATTGATAACATTTTGAATAAGTGCTGTAATGGATTTCATCCTCGAATATTTATTTGTCAAAACGCTCAGTTGTTTGGCATTCCTAACGTCTGCTTTATTTTCGCCCGGCTTTAATAAATACTTCCAACATAATTCCAGAATATATACCAATTGATCGTATAAAGGGAATTGATTCCAATTAAGCATTACCACATTGTTTGGCCAATCGCTTTCAAGCTCTGTAATGATTTTCTGCTGGGCCTCGATACTAATACCTGTATTTCGTTTGATAACACCCTGTAAATCCTCGGGAAGACTGTAGAATTCGTCCAAGCGGTGTTTAGCAGATGTTTCCAAGTCGGATTCTTCCAACGAAATCAAAATTTCAAGAGGTGCGTTTTCCTGATTGAAAAGTGGAATATCTACAAACAGCTCAGTTTGCTCAGGCCTTTTTTCAAATCGATAAACGTTCCCGATAAAGTGCTTTTTCATCCTTCCGGAACGTCCCGCGATATTTTTGTAATCAAAAAAATCAATGGGAATCTTGCCCTTCTCCTTATCATAAAGGATTACATTTTTTGCCGATGTGTTAACCCCTTCAATTAACGTCGAGGTACAAAAAAGCCATCGAATGGAGCCACTATTAAATTTGTCTACGATGGAGCTACCTAGATGTCTTGGTAATGCACCATGATGAGAGGCCGCCCCCAGTTGCAACGCATCAATAAGCGACCATTTTGCATTTACATTTTCGGCGATCCACGCAATCATATCCTTATTATCTGAGATATCGACAAATGGTGGAGGTGACTTCTTTTCTTTCAAAAAGTTCACAAATTCCAGACACAATGCTGTTGCTTTATTTGGAGAAGAGCAATATATAAGGGTTTGTTCATCTTTTGCTGCCAACAACTCAAAAAGCGAATTCTTTTTTAATTCTTTTTTCTCTTTGGCTTTTACCCCTTTAGTGAATTCCAAGCTTTTTTCATCAACGGCGACAGTAGCAAATTGTGTAGGAAACCACGTAAGATCAAATCTATTCTTAAAATTCACAGGAATATTCTTGATCATGGGTCCTAATAGATAGAATTTTTCCGTGAATTTCAGCAACTTATGGAAAGCTTGATTTAATGTAATGGCGCGATCATCATCACGCTCGAGGCTCAGCTTATAGAACTCATCTATTACAAAAAAATCGATTGAAGGGAAAAGCTCATACTCCACAACACGTTCACCTGTAAATAAGAAAATATTTCCTTTATTCACATCCGGCTCCTGATTTGTTGAAACCACAAGTTTGTAAGAATCCCTGTATTTCAACAGCTTTTTCCGTGTTTCGTCAAGCAATGCCAACGTTGGTTGGATAATCGCTATCTGACGATGGAGATTACTGGCTATTATCTCTTCTATTAAAAGGCTTTTACCAAAGCTTGTAGGAGCACTTACCACAACCGAATTTTTGTTCTGCAACGCAATCGATAAGATTAGCTGCTCTTCATGTAAATATACGTCTTTCAGAAAAGGTGATTTATGGTATTCATATCTTAATTGCGCGCTTTGCGATAACTCTCCAGGATTAACATAGGGATAAAGTCCTGAAGATTCTGTCAATGAGTTCCAAATGGGTTTTGTGCTTTCCGGGATCTTGTCCCATACATCGCGCATTCTTATAACCAAATCTCTTCCCTGAATTTCGCTTTCCTTGTTGGCTAGCAAATGGGAACAAAATTGAGAGAGTTCAAAACTCTCGTTGTAACTTATATTAACAGCGTTTGAGACAAACGAAATTGCTGTATTGACGTCAGTGTAGGTCATATTTTTTGCATTGATTTAAGTCGTGCATCCAATTCCTGGTTCAAATCATCTTTATTCGGAACGGGCAACAATAACAAGATGATTTCCAGATTAGTCGCTTTGTTTTTCTTTAAGAAATCAGCATGTAAGGATCGGCACTCCTCTTCGAAATCTCTCAGATAATCTGCTGTCTCGTCATTATGGTTAATAAAAAGATCGCTGCTATATGTGCACACCATGGGAATCACAATACTTGAAAAAATTACATCAAGTTTTTGATGCTTATGAAGAAGGCTTCTCCAATATTCAATTTCCGGTGTATGCTCCGGCAATTTCCTCGTGATAAGACTAAACTGTTGCTTGATATAGTCTGCATTGAAGTGTTTTTCGATATCACCGACAAGATCGGTAATGCCATCCTTTCCAGATTTATATAGTTTAGATTCACCCAACCAAAGTTTTTTGTTATTTCCCTCAATGGTGATATGCACACCGTCAAAACCATGTGCAGGTACGTTTGGAGCGTCTCTAAAAAAAATCGTTGAAATAAGAGGGATGGAATTACAGAAGTCCCTTAGCAACAAGTGGAGTATTAACTCTCCGAATTCACCTCGGCTTTTGTATTTATCCGTTGTATAAACCGTCTTTGCAGCATCCTGTAGACGTTCAACGATTTCGGTGTATGGGATATTGTTTCCCTGATGATATCCCAAAGCATATTCAGGTATCACGCCTCTGATCGTGTCGACTAAAGGTTGAAGCCTAAACATTTTCTGGTCAAATCCCACATGATAAGCTCTCAGATTATGTTGGGTTATTCGTTCGGCAATAACTAAGTCAGAATTAAAAGGTCTTGGCATTTCTAAGTAGAATGATAAAATTTCATTAACAAGGCTTTATATTCTTTATTCAAAATCAATCATAAACTCGTCATTATTGATCAGTTCCAGTTTTAATATGGATTTCCAGTAATTATAGCCAAAAGCTATACGTTCCTTTTCAACCTTCATTTCAACTAGCTGTATCAGCTCATCTAAATTTAACATACCTCTTTCAATTTCCAAATCAGATCGAAAAGAACTTATTTCGTCGTCAGCATTCTCGGAAAATCTATTTAATAAATCTAACGCTCTAAAATGTGATTCTATCCGGTTAAACAATACATCGTCAATGCCATTTAGATTATCGAGATAGAAATCCACTTCAATCGAGGAATTGCCAACTTCAACATTCACAAAAAGATATTGGATCTCCGGTAATAGATCTAAATATAGATTCAGTGTATTGCGGCCACTTTGATCTCTCCAAATGCTACTTTTATAAGAATTACATTTTGAACACGAGGGGAACAAGTTTTTCGGATGAACTACAAATTCTGGGAATTCCCCTTGTGGCAATAGATGGTCAAAAGAAGAAACCTCACCTAATGTACAATTCTGGCATTTCATCTTCCTTCTACCATTTTGAGTTGTAGTAAGATTAACTCTCAATTTGCGAAGTGCCTGACTGTCGTAGTTATATAGTTCGAGTAAATCATCCTTTTCTGGGCTGATGTAACCATGTGAAGTTAAATCTTCAAGTTTGTCATTGCCAAATTTATCGTCATAACTTGAAAACAAAACTTTGACATTCTCATCTTGAAGAATTAACCTATCTTTTAAGTCTTGCTTTCGCTTTCTGTCACACACGTTCTTATAAAAGGAAAAACTATCCCGATCGTAAGCATCATTATTTTTCATTCTTCTCTTTTAAAAGATTACGGATAAAGATTGTGGTATTCAAGCTCAGTGGGTATTCATCGAATTCCAGCAGCTTGACAAGCTCTTCGTAACTCATGTCTTTTTTAACTAATTCTGATATTATTTTTTTATATTGTTTTGGCATTTCTCTATCCCCAAAAACTTCTGTAGTGAGCGTACCTAAATTCTCACCAAACGATTCAAGTCCAATTCTTCTAACTGCTGGGATATTCCCTTCTCGATCCAAAACATATACATTCCTTGAATGCAACTCCCTAATAACCAAAGGCGAATGAGTGGCAATCAAACAATATGACTCAAATTCATTTAACAATTCGAAAATCGTGTTCATTAATTGTACAATAGCATTAGGATGTAAATGGGTTTCAGGCTCGTCATAAATTAGTAATGCGTCATAACGTATATTTGCAATAATCGAAGTTATAATGTACAAGATGATGGCTTGTCCTGAACTTAGCATTTTTCTGATTTCCGTAAATTTCTCTACTGAAACTGTTAACCCCTCTTCATAGTTTATATTTCCGCTACCATCTTGCTGTACTACAAAGCTATCAACAAGATCGTCGTCGATGAAATTTTTCAAAATCGATCTCCATTTCTCACCACGGTGTATTTCTAGAATCCTTTTCCAATGGCTATGAAAGCTAATTAGCAAGCTTTTATTTTCCCTAATGTTTCCCTCTTCATCACGTAGGCCACAATAAACATAATTGAATGTCGCATTCTTTTTTGGAATTTTAAAACTATCAAACACGCTATAAGAAACTGCGATAATTTTGCTAAACAATGGAAAAGATTTATCTTTAAATAGATCTATATTGCTCTCTGCTAAGGCTGTAGGTAGAGAATTCATCAATTGCGTTTTCCCTGCTCCATTTTTTCCAATAATTGCAATAATTCGATTCGGCAAGGGTTCTTTGTCATCAAAATTAAGTTCTATATCAATCGGTTCTTTAGTAAACGCTGGTTTGAATCTATATGTGAATTTATACAGACTTCCCAAATTCTTCCCTTGAAGTTTGTGACGCATCTCCCTTAAAATACGTTCAGCATTGTCCCAGCGAATAAGAGATTTCCGAAAATTGTACGTTCGTTCATACTTATCATGTATATCGGTAAAGTATGCAGCATCTTTTAAAGCAAATAATAAGCTTGCTAAGTTGTTGTCTCCAAATAATTGTTGAATATTAAAATAATAATCCTCTTCTTGACCAAGCGAGCAAAATGTTTCGCTTAGCTGATAAAATTTACTACTAAGTTGATCATAAGTGATTAATTCATCTTTATGCACTATTTTAACTGGGCCAATGTCCTTCCCATATTCAAAGTGATTAATGTCATAATACCTCAATTGAAAAATAGAAACGACACTATAATCATTCCATCCCAGGTTTGGATATAATGTGAAAAATACATCGTCCTTTATAGAATCAAACTCAATTTTTTTTAGCACATAAAAAGGAACATCGTTTTTTTTTATGCCAACGGGCAAACCCTCTTCATCTTTGTTCTCTACAACCTTCTGAATGGCAAAACCTAAATCATTATAATCTTCGATAACAAGCCTTAACTCATCTTTGCGCAGTTCATTATCCACTTCCTCACTTACCCTAGCATGGTACGCTTTATCTTGATAATATTTAGGATCAAGAAGTACTTCTGCAAATCTTTTGAAAACATCATTATCTTCATAAATATTAAATCGAGTTAAAAACACATATTCCGTCTCCCAATCAAAATTATTCACTAAATGCTGACGAGCATCCCCCAAAGCGTTTTCATACCTTCCATCTGTCGTAGGAAGGCTCTCTAAATCCAGTATCTCATTTAAGAGCTGCAATCCCTCTTCACTATCACTGTTATATATCCTATCCCATTCTTTGGAAAGAATTTTATAAACACTTTGCTTTATCGATTGAGAGAATTCCATTTAATTAAATTTTTGGTGATAATATAAACAATTGCCGTGCGTTTTCGAAGCCGCTAGCTATTAGGAATCCGAAACCGAGAAAAGGTAAAATTTCTTGTTCCATTTTATACCTTTTTTGATACTAATGCGTTCCAAAATTACACTTCCCGTCTTACGAGGTCGGAACTTGATAACCTAAGAACTGATTAAACCATACTTTACTGCATCACCATTCTCAACGTAGGATTCTGCAGCGGCCAAAATAGAAGAAATATTCCCTTTAATACTGGCTTTTGATATTCCTGGCTGGACTATTAATATTCGATATTGGATTTGTTTTTGAACTTTGAAGATTCTATCCATTTCAGTAGGATTTCCAACTATATATGTAGATGGGTTAATTCTAGACGTCCGCGCAATTATCTTATTATATAGTGTTCTTTTGTGTGTCCAAATTCCCGATTTTATGGCTTGACCACATACTTCATAGACATCTTCAACTCGATTTCCAGGACTTTTATTCAAAGCTCCCTTACAATGATAAAACTCTATAACAATTAGATCCGATAATTCCTTTATCAAAATAAAATCAGCTATTTCACCTGAGCCATGATCATATAGGAGAATATTTGGAGATTTTGCTAGAATATATCTTTTTATCCGGTCGTGGATGTGATATTTTCCGAGATTATTTCCTGAATACTCACAATCAATGTCCGTATCGCTCCAGTCAATAACTTCAACTTTCTCTAGGTTTAATGAATTGGCCTCATCGAGCAGGCGCCCACCAAACTCATTCAATCGCAAAGAGGCGAAATCCTCAAAGTAAAAGGTTAATGGATTTTCATTTAAAAACACTGACAATTTAATAACTTCTCCCTCCTCATCAACGACATTTGGTTCTTCAGTATTATCATATGTAAGCTGAAAAAAATCTTCTAATGTAAATTCATAGTTTACTCCAAACAGCTCGTTCCCGACAATAAATGATATTCTTTTGCCATCCGATACGGCATTATCAATCTTTATCTCTAAGTCAGTGAGCAAGCCTTCATAGGTTCTACCGTCTCCGTCAATAAAGTGAAAACGGGGTGACGATAAATAACAAACAGAATCCCAAGTTGCAAATATTGGATTTAACGGGAGCTCGAATATAACTTGTCTAACTGAAATCTTATCTAGAATGGTATTCGTCTTTACATCTTTAGTGCTGACTATTTTTTTTGAAAGTTTTGAACACCACTTAATAAAATCGATTACATTAGCTGCTGTACTGCTCCAGACTTTGCTAGAGCTACTGTATCCTACAGTATTAAACTCTCCTTTTTCCTTTCCTCTTAAAAATAAATGTCCTCCTTCATACAGATTTAGTTCGTTCGGCTTAACCGCATTCTGAACATGAGAACCTGCTTTTATAAGATAAGACTCTGCTCTATTTATTGTGTTTTTACTTCTTAATCCGAGATTGAAGACTTCAGGCTCTTCCAACTCCGCAATAACCCTATGCACTAAAGCAAGAGGAAGCTGTTTGGGCTCTTCTTTTAAATACTGATTAGCAATTTGATAATAAGTATCAGTAGTTTTTCTGGTTGAATTGATATATAGCAATTGATTTTCTTCGTCATAATAGACAATTATTAGATTAAAATTCACATTCGCTAATTCATCGGTAGTTAACCATCTTGGTTTCAAAATTTCCTTTGTTATAAATAAAGCTACTGACATTTCTTCGTTTACATAATGAACATCAACATTATTGTTGGGGATAACAATTGGTAACGAAATGTCTATTGATTTAGGAACTTCAAATATTTTTACGTGGTATAGCGGTTTTAGCGAATACAGTGAGATATCGCGGTCATCTTCAAATTCCACTTCTTGAGAAACGAAGCCTTTAAGTAACGAACGAACTTCAATTTCATTCCTTATCGTAGATTCACTAATTTCCCTTATTATATCTTTCCAAACGGCGCCTTCCTTGTAAAGCTCAAGTTTTAAAAAGTTAATTTCATTAGGAATAGCTATGAATTTGGCAGAACCAATATTCTTGACATTGGTCCTAGCAAAGCGACCAATGAATTGCAGAGTTATTGCAAGCGATTTATGCGGTTTATGTACCACTCCTATTTTTAAGTTTGGAAAATCAAAACCCTCCCCCAGCATATCAACACAAATTACTCCATCTAATGTCTTCTTTCTAAGCTCCCCTATAATATTCTTTATTTGTTTAGAAGTAAAAGTGCTGTCTATCCTTTTTAGTTTAAGGTTCGTGTTCTCTTTATATATTTTATCCAGTTCGAGTGCATGTTTCTTTGTATCGGTTCTAACCAACACAAAATGTTCTAAACCAGATTCTTGATCAGAACGAAGCGTAGTTTCAGCAGTTTTTGCTATAGCAATATCACTAGAAATTTTAGGATTTTCCGTAACAGCAATAAATGATACTTCACCAAAGACTTTATCATCGTATGCCCTAGATATTGGATAGTTATAAATAAAATTTCCTTTAATTTCCTTTTTGTCTCTTCTAAATGGTGTGGCAGTTAGCAAGATTTTTTTAGCGTTTATAAAATGAGAAAAGATAGAACTCCAAGCAGTCGCTGGGCTGTGATGCGCTTCATCAATCAAAATAAGATCAAAAAGATCTATAGCCGGGTCAACATGCCAATTGTTTATTGGAAGACTATTTGGTGTCGACACAACGACATCGTAACTTGTTAATTTATCCCATTTATCTTGGCTATCCAATTTATACGTTACCTCTAGTATTTTGGGTTTTTTTATTTCTTCTGGCAATACGTTGTTTTGAATTAAAACTTCCAACGACTCATAGCCTTCGGCTATTTGGCTTCTCACGAGTTTACTAGGCGTTATTACAAGTACTCTAATAGCTCGCAAAACAAATGACGACAAAAAAAGCACTGCCGTTTTACCCGTGCCAGTCGGCATAACGACGATAGCTGCTTCCTTCTCATGTATAGTAAAGTAACTTGCAATGGAATGTATAGCTCCTAATTGAGAGTTCCTCAGACCTTCTCTTTCATTGTCTTGTATAGGGAAAGAAACCTTATCGTAATTTTTTTGAAAGTATGAGTACTTCATAGATTCTTAGTTTAAACTGAAACTTGGATTTCCAAAATCATTCAATATTTGCTTATTGGTTGTTGCTGGATTTTCACAATGACAATTCTCGCTTTCTAAATCCAAATAAATTGCGCAAGTACTAACATTCCTTCTTCGCCATCCTTCGCTTTCTTGCTTCAGGTTTCAAGACAAGAATAGAATACAAGGCAATGCAACCATTCTGCTGGCACTCCTCCCTGCCTTGTAGAATATGCAAGAACATTTTTATGCTGCGTTGCCTCTATTGGTGTCTCCCGGACTAGGTATACCCTTAGCCACAGGCATAAAAAGCCGAAGCCAAAGAAAAGGTAAAGAATACGCACACACATATATTGATCGGTACTGGTACGCTGTTTATTTCAGTTTTGGCCTTTTCGTTTATAAAGGTCGTTATAATATGCAATGTAATACATCGTCCTGAAATTTGCAAATACTGTTTATGTTACGAAAATAAGGAACGGAATGGACGGACATTACGGGAAACCGGAAGGTGGGTGGGTTCCTGAGCTTTTTCATTGCCTATCTAGTCGCTTAAGTCTTCGGTATACTGCATAAACTGCAATTCATCGGCACTTTTCTCCGTTTGGATGGTTTCAGCATTCTTGATGCTATCTTACATCTGCGCATTGTACTTGGTGGTCAACGGTTTAAAGTCATGTTTCCGGTCATCACTCCGTAGTCACCCAGCTTCACGGGAAATCCGGGCTCCCATACGCCATACAATACTTTGTGATTTTTCTTTACGGCATCCGAGTAAACCCGGGCAATTGAATTTGACATGGTTAGTTCTTTTAGGTGAATACGTGATTAATTGATCTTGGTATAAAAGTAGGTGGTTGGAATTGGTTGTGGAATACCTAGTATTGGGTATTTTTTGGGTGGCTTATAGGTGATAGGGTATATTATTGGTGGGATTGGTTACATTATTCGATACCCAATCCAAGCTTATGTTGGGGAATAGATTATTGTAGATAACAGACAATATTCTATTATCTATCAACCATTTAATTATTCATTTTATTAAAACTACTGTCTAAATAACCGAAAAGTTGGGGAATGGACTGTCAAAGTTGGGGAATGGACTCCTAGCCCTCTCACAACTATAAGTGAGTGATTGTATAGTTATATGTAGCTATTAACTTTTCGGCGACAATAGAACGATGGCAGGCCTCGGGATGTTCCTCAACACAGAAGAGAGCTATTCTATTTGCGCCAATTTGGCTGAGTTTCTCAAAAAACGTATCAAAGTCAAAATTCCCTAGTATTTTACTTTTATATTCTAAAACAAATACTTGCCCTAACGCCTGTCGTTCTCTTTTTAACTCACCTTTTTCTAAGTCTACCCTTTTTTGTAGCTCTCTAATTTCTGTTGTTGGCGCCAAGTCAGGGATGTAACCATAATTTATATCTAAACTGCTCAATTTTTGTTGTAGCCGGTTACTGTTTACAAAGGAATATTTTGCACCCCTGACGCCCCTTCGTTGTCTTATATCGCAAAAGGTATCAATGTTATTCTTTGTGAGTTTGTTGAAAAATTCGGTTTCCGATGAATTGTAAACCCCGATAGTATAAAATTCCATAGGTTTATAAATAGGCCTTCCGGGATGTTGTGTTAACGAAATTGCCAAACAGGTCAATTTCCGAAAGCCCTTTATTAAGCTCATTAATCACCGAGGCTTGGTCTTTTAGTTTACCTTTTTCGTCAATATGTTTTAAGAGGATATCTTCGGTATTTAGAACCCGCCCGATAAGTTTGCTTCTATGGCATTCACTAGGCTTACTTTCACTGCACATTATCACAACACTGGCATCGTTGTCATATGCCTTTTTCAGTCTTTCAATACCCCTTAAAAAGAAGTCTTTGGTCTTCACAACTTCATAATCAACTTTGCCTTCGCTATCATAACAAGAGGTATCTTTTGGCCTACCTCCAATTTTATCGCCCATAAAGACATATTTGATACCATTGCGTTCCAGAAAAAACTTCAAGTCGCTTTGATTGAAATGTGGATTAAACTTTGAATAGGGTTGCGACCGAACATCAATAAGATATTCAATATCAAATTTATTCAGCAATTCAAGAAACTCGCTTGGTGTTCTACTTCCGTGTCCAATCGTATAAAGCGGCAGCTTTCCCATATGTCAAATTTACAAAAATTTATGATGTAGGTGGTTGAAGTGGGTTGTGGAATACCTAGTATTGGGTGTCTTTTGGGGTTGTATGGGTGGGGAATAAATTGTTGGTGGAGTTGGTTGCAAACAATAAAGCCACCGCAAGCGGTGGCTATGTTGGGTAATAAAAAAACTTATGTGTTTTTTTTCCGGAGGTCCGCGCGGACTTTCTCAACGAAATTGACAGATACGGATGCCAATTCCGCTATTTTTTCGTCGTGAAAATTGGTATTGAACAGTAAGTTCTTTACAAATAGATAACTCGCCTCTTCTTTCCCTTCTCGTCTTACAGTATCAAACGCATTCTGCGTATCTCTCTTAGCCTTTAAACTTGCTTCGTATGCCATACGTTCCTCCTTTTTTAATTTTGCCACTTCCGATATCTTAAAAATCAGCTGGAAAGCCCGCTTATCCAGAAATGTCGGCACCTTATCCAGTGTTCTCATGTGCTTCAACAGGTACATCCACTTGTCCATATCCGTGAGCAGACCATCCTCTTCTTTTACAAAGTTAACAATTTCCAAAAACTTAAAACCCAACTTATTGTAGAAAGGTTTGCAGGTG